>Ga0100402_1006479_pt1 | contig 11609 bp, 9 predicted proteins | sample CryGeyme20150102_FD_80419 | JGI IMG/M metagenome (GOLD analysis project Ga0100402, IMG submission 80419) | Groundwater microbial communities from Crystal Geyser aquifers in Utah, USA - Crystal Geyser metaG 2015-0102 | ecosystem: Environmental > Aquatic > Deep subsurface > Groundwater | place...
AGGAATGTTATAGAAAATAAAATAAAAAGGTAAAGAGCATTATCATATAGCCTCTGGTTGCACAAATGAATCATAGTGAGTTGATGCTTCTTCCTATTACTCTATGTTTGAACCTTATTTTACGACCTATCTATCTTATTAGGATTTTAGCGACTCTCTTTCAGCTAACATTTTTTTATAGCTGTTGCTTGAACTAAATATCATTTTCAACAAGTCCTTTTGGTGTTATTAGTAAACACCATAGGCATGGCTGAAACGGACAGCCAGCTTCTATACTTGAATGTGCTAGCAGCCTTGATAACTAAAATAGTACCCATCATCGACATATAGTGGCAGTATGTCGTCATGGCGCTGAACATGATGTTTTTCTGTCTCATTAGATATATTTCTCTCAATTAGGATTTCACCATGTTGGGAAGCAAGGATATTTCTTCATAGGTTCCTTCGAATAGGATGGATTCCCATACATCATTTGAATTCCAGTCATCAAACTAGCACAAGTATTTATGAAGGTAAAGAGGAGGCTGTACCTGACTTTAGAACATAATTGTCAGAATCAACCGGAGAACAAAGGTATCGCGGGTTTTGAAACACTAAATTACCTCATTTTTACCTCATCTATCAGAAGTCGAAGGATCAAGATCATGTGATGAGCCTCGACCTAGGATATCAGCTTACCCTCTCTTAAATTGTGAAACTATTCTATGGCCACTGCAGCGATGAACCTGAAATAGTGGTGGGTTGAAATCTGCTTTTGGAGAATTTTGACAGTTTATACTTACTTGTCTTCAGAAAGAGGATGGTCTCTTATAAATGAACCCAAAGTGCAAATAATCGAGAAGGCTTGCTGAAAGACTTCGTCAGAGCTTAATTTTTCATCTTTTCCATTAATCGGAATTTGTTCAACAACCTTATTGTTCAGGACGCATTCTTCTAAGTCAGACATAAATTATTATGCCTCAAGTCCCTCAAATTTTTTCCAGGCCTATTTTAGGCAGTATCGAAGTGTAGAATTATGCTTGTTGTCGAGCATCCAGCCTAAATGCCCATGCTCAATCTTGAGGAGAGCTTAATAAAAAAAGGTTTGAGAAATTGGATTTTTCAAGTCGATTTAGCAAGATTTTTCGTTGATCGGTCCATCTGAATAAAATTTGACGATCGGAGAAGTATATTAATTAGCTGCCTACTTGATGAAGATATAAATTTCATCTGGAGGTTGAACAGACTCCATTTGTCGGCTGATATTAAGAAGGTCGTATTAAATATTTTTGAACATGTTGACTTCTGAAACAATGAGCTTCCTCATGCTATCAGCTTACATGGCCAGTTGCTGTATACATTGCTTCTAAATTTTGTTGAGGGGCTCAGAAATGAAGCTGAATAAAAAAAGACGTACTCGTTGTATTTTGAAGCAAAGTTATTAAAAACTTCCAGACTAGCTAAGTATTTAGTCTCCAGAGTCTTAATCTCATATTTCTATTCATTGCTTTTGTTCCTGCTTTTTTCGATCTGATATGAAGATACTCCAGGAACGAAACTCAGAATCAGGGAGTCCATTAACTTTTCTTCCCACTATTGTTTGGCTCTAAAATATTTCTTCAGATTTTTTTGATATCCCTATTCGACATTTTCTCCTTATTTGTACATTTTACGAAGCTACTTGTCAAGATTCTTTAAGACCTATCCTGTATCTTTCAATAGATTTTGACAGGGAACCTCAATTTCAGTATGAAGATATTATGCCAGCTATAAGGCATGACGAGCTCTTTGCTCATGTTCGACTGCAAAAGCTGAAGACAGGTACGACATAGGAGACGGTTTGTCTGGTCGGATATGTTTGCTAAGCTTTTTGCTCACTTTAAGGAGCGAATTTGAGTATTCTATTTCTATCTATATCCTTTCTTTGAATCCTTCTGTGAACTGATCTAAATGCTGGTAGATCGATTGGGAGAAAGCGAGGGCATCTTTCGGGTGCAACTAAGTAAAGAGAGTCATACATTGAAGTTGTGGTCAAAACTCTTATGGCTATTATCTGTTTATTGCTGCATTCTGATATTACTAATTATAAGGTGATGGTATTGAAGATAATTTACATTTATCAGATTTGGGGTTCAAACAGCCTATTGTTTATGCTATATAAAAAAAATAGGTATGCAATCGAAGGAGGAGTTAAAGGAAAAATTTAATATTGTTCTTGGAAGAAGGCAGCATGAAGGAATTCGTATGACAAAAGAGGTCAATGAAGTACTGTCTCTTATGGAGTACATTATCAATAAAGATCTCGAATCTTTTAATCTACTTTCTTTTGCCATCTGTGGAAGTGGAAAAAGAAAGTTCAACGTATCCAAGGATTTCTAAAGCTCATTCAGTGCCTGCAGCACAGCCTAAAAGATTAACTACTTTTCACTTGCTGTGGAGGATTTAATAGAAAAAAGAAACACAACAAGCATCAAAATAGTTTAGGACGATTGGACTTTTGAGTAGCTTGATATTAAAATCGTCAAGGGAATCAAGATAAACGGAATAGTCAAGCTACAGCTTAAGAACATGTCTCTGGATTGCAACCACTTTCAAATCGATCTATCCACATATCTTCTAAGAAAAAGCATGAAAGATAAAGATGTATTTTGCCTTTAGACTCTTGCGCAACAAGAGCCATCGAAAATAAGACTTATGATAGTTGACAGCAACTCTGAGAAGGAATCCTGTTTAGTGAAAATGGGAAGCTATGCCTTTCGACAGCATATCGAGTCGTTAAATAAGAAGGAAGAGCTTCATAAAAAATAAATTAAACTACTAAAGAAAAAGAGCCCAGGATAGTCAGAAGCTATCAATGAAAGTGAGATAAACCTGTAAATAGTAAAGGACACAAAGAAGGTTATCGAGTAAGTGCAAAAACAACCTAACAGTTAAGCAAAAAGATCTTTGATTTAGTAGCTTATCGATAATCTTCAGGATGTCAATACTGAGGAAGAGGTTTATGAATATTTTGAGAGAAAAGTTGAGGAAGCAAAGGCCGAAATGCAACACATGGGTAAGATTCATAGAAATAGATTGAAAATTCTTCTTCCTCCTAACTACAACTTGAACGATCTTAATGCATACAATGAATTTAAACTCTAGGTCAAAATACCTGAAAAAAAGCTGTTCATCTACTATTCGAAGCGACACGATTCATTCAAGTTATAATTAACTGTCAAATGCCCAAAGCAAAAGGTCCTCGAACATTTTTGTAACGCACAAAATTAAAAACTATGGAATAATAGTGTCAATGAAAGCCATGTCAAGTGGGGAATCTCTTCTGAAAATTCTTGCATGTTTTATCGTAAGCTTAATAGCATAAGCGAATGGTTCAGAGAGAGAGACTTTCTTTTTGTTCGCTATCTTGTTAAGAAGGGAAAAAGTCACTACATTGTCGACCGATCGATCGATAATACTCACTTTATACCCTTCCAGTCCATCCAAAGAGGTAACATTGACTATTGTATCTTCAAGATAGAGTAGATCGAAGAAGGAACAATTATTCTAATGGATCTCAAAATCTAGCATGAAGGTCTTTTAACTAACGATCTCAAAAAAACAATGACACTCATGTATCTTAAGTAGTATGCTAACTTCGAGTCTTTCATTGAAAATTTCAATGGTCTCATGACTGACAATTTTGACTACAACTGGGAAGTCGAGTAAAATTTATTAAACTCCAGTACTTCATCTTTTGCTTCAATATCCTCAGCTGTCTTCGAATAGCCTCTTGAAAATATCGATAACCATTCTGAAGACAACGAATAAAGTTTCTATTCAATCATTGATGAGCCAGTCAGATATGAAGTGACTGAAAAAGAGCACTAGCAAAGATAGCAACAAAAACTAAAAAAAATGATGTAAGTGAAATAGTTTGAGCATGATAAAGTTTAGTTAGACAACGAGGGAAGATCCATCATCTCCAAAGCTTACATTGGGGTCAAACACCCGGTAAAGCCTATAAAAGGAACAGAAAAGAGAAGGGCTTTGGAATATGATCACATCATGTTAAAAAATGATTTCGCAATTGATAAAACAGGAGGAATGCTGTTGACAAATTAAACAAAAATTGCAGCTCAGAACAATGTAATTAAATTCATAATGAGTACACTCAAGAAGAATTTATTTTCAGGCAAAGGTATTTTGAATATATCACTTCCTGTTGAAATCTTCAATGTTGATTCCAATATCCAAAGGCTATGTTAATCAATGGCTTTGGCTCCTGATCTACTTGAAAAAAAAGCCTGCCTGACTGATGACCCTGTTTAAAGATTCAAACACTGTATTGCCTTTGCCCTTTCAAACTCTATCCTCTATTTCGATATTGACAAGCCTTTCAACCCGATTCTAGGTTAAACTTTTCAAGGGGTGATTGACGGTTGCCCTGTTTATGCAGAACAAACAAGCCATCATCCCCCTATCAGTTCCATTCTACTTGTGGGCAGGGGTTATCGAGTATGGGCAAACCTATAAGCAAAGGTTTACGTTCATTTGAACTCAGGGGAAGGAGTAAATTAAGGAATGTACACAATTGAATTTGACAATGGAGAAAAGGTGATGTTTCAAACTGCTCCTGGATAGGTCTCTGGTTTGGCTGTCGGAGACAGAAAATACAGAATCAAAGGCAAAATGATTGTTATTGATCCAAAGCATAGACTGTGCAGCGTGATCAAATTTTAAGATGAAAATGGAATGTTTTCGGGCAAAAAATGGAAGCTCAGTGACCAAATGGAAGGGTAGATTGTCAGATGTACACCAGGTTACATAAGAAATTTTTTTACCAGTGAGAATAAGAAGGATATCGTGGGCCCTGCGAAGAAATAAGTTGAGTCAACTTTAAGCACAATTTCTGGAAGGTGGATTGATAAACTGTTAATTAATGACTAGGTCTTTTATGACATCAGGCAAATTCCTCACGAAATGATTCACTATCAGTATCCCCTTCCTTCCAATTCCAACTACAGAGAGGATCTTATTTTCCGGAAATAGAATGATCTGGCAAGGAGTCAGCAGGAAAAAGAAAGACTTTAAATTTTACAAAGAAACGACAGAAAACTCAGAGAGAAATATAATGGACCTGCCCATTGATTGTAGTTGAATGTATTAATTTACTATTAACTTTATTTTATAACATCATCACATTCGAGGCTATGGATTGGACCATGGGTTCTCAACATAATATTTTCCATTTTTGGATAAATATTCTTCTCTTTTGTAACTGAAACCCTCCAAGAGCTCTTTTTAGTATTTGGCTATGTATTGCATTCCCAAAAATGCTCCTTCAGAACCTCCTTTTCCCACAGATATCTTTATAGTCGATCCAGTTGGACTCTCGCTGATAAGGTCTCTGGTCAACCTTTCCGCCAGGCCAGGAATTTTTGACCCCCCTCCGACAACAATAATATTTTTTCTTAGCTGGCTGGCGACTGAAGCTGGACAGGCATCGAGAGTTCTGGCAATAGCCTTGACTATATCGATTTGATTGGTTCCTACCATCATAGGTTGGAAGTATATTTAGTGGCATTTGACAAGATCAGTCTGGATGTAGAGCTGATTAGTTTCCTTTAAATGATGGTGATCTTTGGCTTGAGTCCATTCAGGATCTATCTATCTCAGTTCGGCCTCCATGGCTCCTAGTTCAGAGTAGTGATCACTTTCATCGAGATCTTTATAGACTAGCCAGTCATCTTCTCCTTCTTCTTGTTCAGAATCAAATTATTGTTCAGCTAATCTGGCAATAGCTTGCATTTTTCTTTGCTTTAGCTTGCTCTTTCTGTTGCTGAGCTAGCTTCGAATTCTTTCGTTTTATTTGATTCTGGTGTTGAGATTTTTATATGATTATTTAAGCTGGTGAAGGTACAATTCAGGATTGTTTTATCTCAAATCTCTCATTCGAGCTTACTCTTACTGCTTTTCTTCCTGCCTCTGTTTTCTTAGCTCGATGGCTTGCTTTTGATAGATTTGTAGCTTTTTGTATTTCAATTTTTATGGAGGAAGTTCATGGTCAGGAATGTTGATTAGGTTGAATTTAGACTCTCCTCCTTTCTATTCAGCCAGCCCAAGCTTAACCTATAGTGCCTTTATTTTCTTTTCCAGCTTGTCAAGAGGCCTATGCTATCCAAAAATTTCAACAACTTCTTCATGAGCGAATTTGTCATGAGCATGATATCTGTCTCTCAGATCAATATAGTTTGCAAGTTCGGATTCATATGTTTTTTTCTTCATTTCCTTTCTTCTATTCAAAGTATCCTTTAGCTTTTCACTCATTCTTTTTCGCACTTCTTCTTTCCTTCTGAGCTCCTATTCAGGAACCTCTACTGCCAAGTCGAAATCGAGTTCAATACCGGGAATAAATTACAATTATTCAGTATACTCTTTATTTTATTAATGAATTTTGTTGCGATAGATGGTATTGTTAGCAGGCGGCTTGAACCTCGACTCAAAATAGTTGAGTTGAAGTCGATAGTCAATGGCCACTGATGTGAATTTTTCATAAAGTTGCCTCATGAATGAATAATTCAATTTTTCCTTAAAATGAGGATTTTTGAGCAGGATCGACTTGCTAAATAGATCGAAAGCATTGCTTCCTCCCAGGTTGATTCTACATACTGACTTTGGGTCAAGTTTTCCGTTGACCATAGCAAGTATGTGGATTGTTGATGCTCCAATGTTGACAATAAGAGCCGTCTATGACTCATATCTGGTAATACTGCAGTCCAGTTAGTAGAAGTAGGCAAACAAAGCATCAAGTCCCACCATCACTGAGTCTATTTCGTAGCACTCAAATATCTGCTCAAGAAAAGAGGTTCTGCAATGGATGGGGTTACCTACAGGTTCAGTGATGATGAGAGGGCTTCTGACTCTTTTGTTGCTTTTGGTGATTTCAGCAAAAATGTAGTCATTACATTGCTAGATGAGTGAGAAGTGCAAGATGATGTTTCTTTCGTATGGACTCTTATAGTTGATTTTGGCGAAATCTAGTTGATCATAGCTGGTGTTGATATATGCCTTGACAGGCACATCTGATTTCGTTAGGTCCCTGTTTTTCGATATCTGAGGCCTGAAAATGAGCTCAGGGTTTTGGCTACTCTCGTAACCTGCCATTATTGTTTCTGATCCGTAGTCGATAATTATTGTGCTGGCTTTATCAGACCAGGCATTGAGCTCTTTCTTTCGTGATGGATCAACCTCCTTAAGGATGCTCTGGGGCAGTTATAGCTAGCTCACGATATACTTTGTTGGCTCCGGGATGATCATGGCGGTAAATGATATTAATTTATATATCTTCAATATGATTTCATATTATCTTATTGAACCAGGTGACCATTTTTTTTGCTTCCAATTACTTTGCAGATATATTTTTGATGGAGGTCACTTTCCCCTTAAATGTCAAGTTATTTCCAAACGCCTTATTTATATTCGGTAGTATACAAAGATGGGCTGCTGCAAGTCAAGAAGAGGTGAATATAGCGAATACTACAAACTTATTTGATAATGTTGTATGATTCAGTTTGAGTGACTGCATACCAATCAAATTTAATAAAATCATGGCTAGTATCATGTCTAATTATTGTTTAGACTGCTGGGGACTACTGGGTCAAAAATTAAAATTAATTTGTAATTTTAGCCTTACCGATGAAGTGCTACTAATTAATGTTCATGTTTTATTCGACCTTGTAATTAGTAACAAATGTTTATCATCCTCTGCTTGGTTCTCTCTCTATCCTTGGCTCTTAACCAGACCTGTAACGCCTCTGATATATCTGTGCCTTCTGATTCGTCAGGCCTTTTCTCAAACTGCCCTGAGCATGCATATTGTCTCCCCAATAATTACTGTTCATGCGATACAGGGTATATAGGAGACTGCTCTCAGCCATCTTTTCTCATGGAGGACCAAACATAAATTTCAACCATCATCGATAATCAACAATACACCTATTTCGAGATCATTGGGGATGAGTAGCTATACACGGAGCTATCCTTTACTCTCTGCCATTAAGGAGGAATCAATTTGATCGAAGAAATTAACGTTTGGAGAGATGACGGAGAAAAGGAAACATTCAACTAGGACAACTCTGAGCCTGGAGGGAAAAGTTTGAGAATCCAGGAAGGCTGCATGAGTTTATCTACACCTTTTATTCTCTTTGGTCAGAAGCCAAACGGATAAACAGAAGGCTTCATATTAGGCCTCAGACTGAAATCTGCTGGAGAAGTAAACATATCCCTGAAAGTAACAATCGAAGTGATAGATTTTTGGGGGCTCATAGTGAGACTGCTATCAGTAATCGGTGGTTGCTTTTTGCTGATCATTATCTTTGCAGTAGGTTATCTCATCTATAAGTGGCGCAGGAGGGAGCTCATTTTTGTGAATTCTTCATTCAACAGAAGGAAGTCGATTGCTCACTTTGAGCAATATCTTCCTTTGGTCAAGATGTGCCAATAATAAAGCAAAGCTAAGGATTAGGAAGTATGTTCTGTTTGTCTCCTTTAATTTTAGAACAACTGGATTAGGAAGACACCCTGTTCTCATGTTTTTCACCAAGAGTGCCTGGATGAATGGTGCAAAACCAATTTGAGCTGTCCAATCTGTCGAAAATCTTTCGAATTATCGGCCCTCAAATGCGAGTAATAGGCTTCAGTGACAAACGATGGAAATAACATAAGAGAGGTTCTGCTTTGATTATTCATAAAGTAACATTGTTTGTGATTTTCATGTTCATGTCTAAATTGAGGATACACCATCAATTGTAAGACCCTATCTTGATTTACATGTGCTTCAGTTTCTCAAATGTCTTTACAATAGCGTCAGATGTCTCCTTGTTCTGTCTCTTGATCTCGGTCATGATCTCTTGGGCTGATTTGTTTTCGTACTTCTGGTTATCCTCGCCAGTTATCAAATCATCTTCCAGGGGACGCAAATTGTCGACTAAAAATTTCTTCAACTCGTGAGGATTTTTCTTGACCTTTTCTCTCAGTGCAGACATTTCTTGGGAGAGGCTGGATACATCTTTGCTAAAGGCATCATGTATTTCAGACGTTGAGTACATCAATTTCTTGATAGTAGAAAGTGTACCGTGACTGATTCGAGATGAGCCTTCGCATTTCCTGACTGTTCTCCCATTGTTTTTGAGAGGTCGCTGTTGTTAGATATTCTAGACATTTGTATAACTTTTATAGCTCAATCAAGGTCTTAAGGCTCATCTGTCAAATAGGATTTAATCGGATTTATTGATCAATAATTGCATATTAATCTATTCAAATGTATCAGGATTTATTTGTTCTTCTCGCCTTAACCCTTCTCATACCAGCTTTCGCCAATAACACCAGTAAGAGAATAATCATACAGCCAACAATATTCCCATTATCGTCACTGACAATAAAAATTACACCACATCGCAACCCACATGGCTCACCAGCCCTTATTTTCGGGCGGGTCAACAGACTGTTATAGCTACTCTCACAGGGAGCAGTCAGTTTCCCTTCGCCTCTTACACTTTTACATACTCTTCAGCCTTGTCTGGAGTTCCCAGTCTGGCCTATGGAATAAAGAAATACAGAGGTATCAGGATCGATATTCAGGGAATGATTACCTAGGGCAAGAGTACTATGAGATAAGGCAGACAGGCCTAACCTCCTCTACATTTAGCGTCTAAATTCAAATATTCGGAGTTACCAACTTATGGCTTTTAGAGGTGGCATATTTAGCAGTTGATCCTGGCTTTCCTCACCACCTCAACTCCTTTGATAACGTTCCCATCAATTATACGGCAGGGGATATAGTACATTTCTGTTTATTTAGGTCAACATCTCATATACTTCATCCAACCTTAATTATTACACAAACTACATAAACTACACTGCCCAAGCAGCCGGGCGGACTTTTACATCCTTCACCCAACCTTTTTCATCAAATTACATTGTCATCTTTATTACAAGCCTGTGGATCCAGGGTTCATTTGGTACCTACGTCAGGTATCATATTTATCCAGAGGTTATCAACTAGACACACTATATGTGGAATAATACCCTCGAAAAAAGTGTGAGAGTGACCAACGTGCATTTCAGCTAAATTATCTTCAACTCCGATGATGTTCAGTCCAGCAAGCAGTACTTCATTGTTTTCGAAAAGTGGTATACCGGTGCAGACGGAGGCTTTCTATAAGTGCCTATCTAGTTTCTTGACAACTTTATCATGGCGATAACCAGCTTCGAAACCTCTGATGCTGCTTGTGGATTCGAATACCAGTGGGATTTCACAAATCAAACACTTAACGGAACCACAATTTTTGGGGTAGAAATACTACGATCATGGACTTTGAATAACAGATGCGGATTCAGCTGGGGAGAGTCCTCCATCTTTTACATGATGACTTGGCACTGCGATGCCCCTTATCTTTATTTCAATCTCACATCTCGTCTCTGTCAGACTCAGTGTGGAGCTTTTACAATATAAAACACCTCAGATTATACATGTTAGCCCTGTGTCAACACAACTTGCTATCAATGTAATGCTCTAGATCCGAACATATGCACCGATTGCGCCTCCTATCTAAACAGATAGCTTATCGCGGGTTAATGCGTTTGCTCCAGTGGACACTTAGCAGCCAATAACGATTGTTTGCCCTGTTCTTTAAGTTAAACTGGCTGTATTCTTTGTGATTATAATGACAACGCAGGAGGAACCCTTCCTTTCAATAGATCATACTTCACTTGTACAGCGTGCAATATGTCAGCCAACTATTATCTGAACTAAAGTCAGTGTTTGCTCTGTGATGAAACGAGATTTAGTCTCAACCTTGACAATGGCCTGTGCGAGGAGATATGTGGGGATGGTATTCTCTTTTAACTGCCTTGTGATGATGGAAATTTGATTGACGGAGATGGATGCAGCTCGACTTGCCAAATATAGGATAACTATGCGTGCACCAATGGATCTTCTAACAGCTCCAGTATATGCAGTTTCAATGGAAATATTAACTTGTTATTCAAAAGTGGGTCCAAAGATCCGACCAAAAATTCATTGACTTTATCATATCAGATCTAACCGATAGGAACACTCATCGATCTCAACAGCGGTTCAGTTGATTTCAAGGCATTGGTGAGTTTTCCCAACAATCCAGGAGTCACTGTCACCGAAGCTTATGTTGACCCGGTCACAAGCTAGCTTATCGTCAAACTTGACTACAGCTAAGATTTACAAGACCAAGATCTTGTGCTCAAGGTTGACCCACCTAATGTCCCTCAAGCCTTTGCGATTCCCAGTATGAGTGTGAGTTGGAAGGTCGATCCTGACAATCAGTTATCTGCAGTTGTATACTCTGAAGACGAGTATTAGCAAGGAAAAGGTTTATCCATTGTGGCGAATATTATAATAGGATGCTTTCTGTCGATTTTATTCCTTACTGTGGCCTATAGGAAGTGGATCGGGCTGGAACTAGCAACTTTGATCCAAATGGGCTATTTGTCTTTGCTGATGAACAAATAAATAACTGCCTACTTACAGTCAATTGCTGACTGGCATTATGTATTTGGATACAGTTAGCTTCATCTTTCTTCAGTGCCTAACAGTTTTGACTCACCTTACCATA
>Ga0100402_1006483_pt1 | contig 11602 bp, 12 predicted proteins | sample CryGeyme20150102_FD_80419 | JGI IMG/M metagenome (GOLD analysis project Ga0100402, IMG submission 80419) | Groundwater microbial communities from Crystal Geyser aquifers in Utah, USA - Crystal Geyser metaG 2015-0102 | ecosystem: Environmental > Aquatic > Deep subsurface > Groundwater | place...
AGGAGCTGGATCAGTTTTTTGACAGAAAAGTCTACATCTGGGCTGAACCTTTCGTTTTTTATGAGCTGAACAATGTTGGCATACCTCAGGTGTTTATGAATATTTCCATTGATCTTTAGCATCATGTAGAGACCTCCGCCATCCTCGGTCGCAATTCCCAGTTTTCTCCAATACTCCTTCTCTTCCTAGTCTTCTAACTCCCATACTAACTTGGTAATATTATCACTGCAAATCTGATCTAGTCTGAAAATGTCATACTATTTATCAAGAGTCCTTATTCTTTGGTAGGTCGCAAGATTGAAATAATTTTGCATGAAGACTATATCATAGACTTAATTCCAATTGTTGATACTGTTCTAGATAAGCACTCTTTTGAAAAAATATTATAAATATACTTTGGTGTGCTATTATGCCTTTTTAATAGCTTAGCTCTCCAAATTCAATAATTTTGAAAATGTATCTGCAGACCCATTCACCATTTTTCGAATTGATTAGTCCCAAGGGTTGACAAGGGTTGAAATATTCTATTCCAGCAGCTAAGGGACTCTCTTCAGTATGAACAACAGCACATTGTATGCAAAGCAACGTATCTTGATGAGTACATTCAGCTAATCCAGCTTGCCTTATTCAAGCAGAGTATAAGCATTTGGAGGTATACAGGGAAAAATCTAATAGAATTAAGCACGAACTATCTTGCTATTTTTGGAAAAGAACTTGAGGCCTGCTGTTGATGTCAAGTTCAGGGTGAGATTGCCAATTTCGATGATCTTGACCTTGCTATTAGGTGGGATGATGAAGAAATTGTTGGGAGTGTAAAAGTAGTTTGGGATCCCTCCTGCCCCCACAATCAACTGGAAAAACTATTAAATGTAGAAAAGTAGGGGCTTTTGGGAATTCAAGCTCTGACGACTTTATTGATAGGGGAGTCGTCGGTAGAAATCATAGAGGTTGGGGTACTCCTTAAAATAGGTGGTGACCTTTATGATGGAGGCATCTTTTTTGAGCTTTTCCTCGACTGCCAGGTATTTTTGGATTTGCAGGAGACTTGAGCACTGTTATTTCCGCATGACATAATGCTGAATGTGGAGCAGCTGGGTCAAGATGAGCATGTGAAACTCTTGGTTGTTGTGGTCGTTGAAGAACAGCTTTTGGGCTTTGATGCGATTATCGCTATCGATAAACTTGACTATTTTATGTTGGCGGGTGGAGATAGTTATTAGATATTACTTTCCAAAGGTGGTCTCTGAATTCGACATATGCTTGTTTATTATTAATATCAAGTATTATTTCAAACAGCAGTCCCAAAGCTTATTGTTTTATCCAAGCATGCATATAGACTACTGCTATCGATACATTTCCCACTGTGAAAGGTCTACTTTCATTTCAAAAATTTATATAATTTTTAGGTTTACTGTGAAAATAGGTCAATGCCATAGCAGTAGGGAAATGTACGATCACTCACTGACTAACATCTAATAGAGTCGCTTAAACTCGCTAAGCTCTACTCTATTGTTATCGTTATTGTCCACTGCTTTCCTGTAATCTCGAACCTCCCTTTCTGTCAGGTCCTCCTCGATCAGCTCCCTTAGCATTATCCTGAATTCAGTCAGAGTCAGGTGCCCATTGTTATCTTTATCGTACTGATTGAAAATTTATTCACAGAAGGACTCCACAGATTGTCCCCGGGCTGGCTTCTTCTTAGGCGTTATTTTTTTCTTGCCGGGATTGGTGGTCGAGGTCTGTCTGCCTGGTTGAGTCTGTTGATTCAGTGGCTACGTGAATGCTCCCTCTAGAGTAGTCCCCTGTCGATCCTTGTACATTTTGTTTGACTCGAGGCGGTCACGAGTGATTGGTAGCAAATCACTCGATTCAGGTTTGGCTGGATTGGGGGCCTGTTGATTGTTGTTGGAGTGGAGATTTCTGTTTTTCGGATGATCATGTACGCAACCCATGACTTTAATATTACAATAGAAATCGACCTTCAGATAGCCTATTTTAATTCATGTAGGATTATAAACTCTCTACTTCTGCTTGTAACTTGTGTTATTATTCGAGTTAGTCCTTACAGAACACAGGAACTGCTAACAAGTAGTATTAAGATTTCTCGAAAATCATTTCTTGTAATATATCTCGAAAAGTTGCAACAATTCGTTTTTCTCTACTTTCTTATTGTTGTTGTCGTCCACTATCTTTCGAGATTCACGTATCTCCCTTTCTGTTAAATCATCTGCTATGTACTCTTTTAGTATCGATCTGAACTACGTTAAAGTCAAGTAGCCTTTGTTTTCCTTGTCGTTCTCTCTGAATAATCTAGAGGTAAAATCTTCTAAGGTCTATCCAGCTTATGGTGTCTTCTTTGGCTTTATGTTTCTTCTTATGTTTGCTGTCTCTGTGAGACTCTGATGAATGTCTTAGCTATTTTTGTTTTCTTCGTGAGCTCCAGCCTTCTTATCTAAGGAGTTTGCTGCTTTGAAGGCTTCTGGATTGGGCTGATTGTTGACATTGTTTGAATTACTAGGTCCCAGGGTCGCTGGATCATTGACACATCCCATTTTGTGCAAGAATAAAAATATTATTGGACGATGTTCAATCATCACAATTATCAGGAAAAAAGACTCATAAATATCAGAGTTTAAGCATGGATCTCAACATAAGGGCCAACTATTCCTGATCGATCACATCGTCTCCACTGCTATCAGTCCCTTTCATGAAAGTCTGTAGCTGCTAGTCATTGAACTAAAGAGCCAGATCTTTACAGAACTGACAAAATTCTTCAAAACTGAGGCAGCCTTTGTGGCCTTAGTCATATTTATCGAAAAATTGGTGGACAAGATTTCTAATGTCTTAGTCTACGGTTGCTTTCTGAGATACTTTTCTAGACATTTCAGGGTTCTCAAGGGCATCTCTTGAAGCTGGAAATTGAATCGGCTCTACTTAAGAGTAAATTTCTTAGACTGTTTCTCTCCAAACAAGCTTGGGAGCTCTTCTGATTGTTGGAGGGATCTCCGGCTTTCTTTCGGGTGCGTGGAGTTGATTATTAAGAGCGCTATCAGTGGCATGACTTTTGACGGCAATGGGTTAGTCTGGAAGGCTTACACAACATCCCATGTTGTTAATAATGCGAGTCAATAATTTATAGCTCTTTTACCTGTAAAAATATAAGCTACTGATGAATCTGTCATTTAGCTGTTTATGACAACATAAGGAGTAACAGTTTATTATCGTATTGGATCATAACATCGATCAATGATCTGAAGTGTCAAATCTTTTGAGAAAAATGCATGGTTTAATTCTATTGACCCTTTTACTATTTTCATGGGCGGTTGATATTCAAATATGCTGTATAAGATGAAGTTAATTTTGAATCAATTTTTGCAACGTTTATTTGGCAATAAAATGCAAATGATCAAGAACTCGCACTTGCGAGCCTAGCGTAGAGAACTCTCATTTCTTCTGGGCCTACCACTCCATTGCAGTCTCCATCTATCGTTTTGATCAATTCCTCGATTTCATCAACTGTATAGTCCTGACCTGTCTGCTCCTTCAAAAATTTCTGAAACTGCTCAGGAGTCAGAAATCCCAGACCATCGACATCATACTGATCCATCATTACAGTCACGTACTGTGTAAGCACCTGGTCCTTTGTTGGAGCCGCTTTGACAGGAGCTGGAGTCGGCTCCTGCGGTATTTGAACTGGCGCCTTATCTTCAGCTGTTTCAGGATTACTGCAAGATTTTTCAGGCATCACTTTGTTTGGCTCAAGGACCTGGCTTTGTTGATTTTGAGAAGGTTCACAACCCATTTTTCCCTTTGTTGTTTGCAATAAAAATATTAATTGATGAAACACCATAAACTTATAATCAAAATGATGATTTTTATCAGATTAACTATAATCTTAAGTTGAAAAATATTTTTGGGCAATTCAAGTGATCAGAGCATCAACGGGACTCTTCTTCTATTTGGTTTTTGCTCATATACTTTTGCTTAAGCACCTCTTTGTACATTCTAAAGAGCTATGATTATTCAATCAAATTGTTATGATTTGTATCGACTTTATTCACCAGCTCTTCGATTTCATCTTCAGTGAAATGAGCGTCTGTGTTTTATTTTAGCAGAGTGAGGAATTACAGCCGGTCGAGAAACCCTTTGCCGTATCCATCGTATTTTTAAAATATTTTATGGACGACTGTCCTGACCTGCTATTAAAATTAATTGGGAGGCACTTAGTAGAGATTGGGCCCCTTGCTGTTGATATTATTTACTTCCTCAGCTTATTTTTGCCTTTTCTTGTCAGACAGCTCGAAGTAGAGTTCTTGGTACATAGCCAACAGCTATTTTTATTCAATCAGCTCATTTTTATTCTTATCGATCCTTACGATCAGCTCATTGATTTATTCTTAGCTGAAATTCTGGTCAGTGTTCTATTTTAGTAAGTTTTTGAGCTCCTCCTTATCAAGGAAACCCTTTTCGTAGGTATCGTACTTGTTGAATATTTTGCTGACGAATACTGAGAGGTATTTTTCAATTTGTTCTGGTTCGGCATCCTCGAGTTTCCTTTCCTTCCGTTGAATTTCAGAGTTCTCATAGAGAAGGTTTTCATAGAGAATAAGCAGCTAATTTTATTCGATAAGTTTGTTCCTGTTGATATCTATCCTTTCAACCAAATCGTCAATCTACTCCTTTGAAAAATCTTCATTGGTGTTTTCTTTCAGCAACTTCACAAACTCCTCCCGGTCAAGGAAACCTTTTTGGTATTCATCGTACTTGACAAATATCTTGTGTACATGCTTCACTAAATATTAGTGAAGTTCTTTGAGAGGGACGTCCTTCAGATTAATATCCTTCATCTCCTTGGTCAGTTCCTGTTGTATCTTCCTCTTCTTCTAGGCAGAAGTCATCACGCTCTTCCTCTATGCGTTCTATGGTGGTTTTTCATCGAAAAAATCATTTGGAAGCATCAAGTCTTTGTGGTCTCCTCCACTACATTGGCAGCCCATTGTTATTAATTATAAAGTAATAAGAGAAGTAGTTCTCTAAAACATATTTTTTACAAAACAAAGAAATATGATCAACAGCGAACACTATCACGCAAAATGGTGAATAGCTCCCACTTGTGAACGCTTGCGTCGTTTACCTCTTCCTTGATTCCTAGGATTTTGCTAACTTTGGTGTCAGTATTTGATGCATGAGTTTTCACTAAGACCTAAAACTCATTTAGATCCAAAAAACCCTTGTTGTCTTTGTCATATTTATCAAAAAGATCCTACACCATCTCAGAAATCTTCTCATCAAGCTAGTCGGAATCCAAGTCCATTTCAAAGATGACTGATGCGAGATGAAGGGGCTCAAGGAGAGGCTCCAGCTCAGATTTGTTGGGAGAGGATTGTCTTTGTGGAGCAATTGGTGTCGTCATTCTACTCTCAGCAGTTAAACTCAGTTTAGATGGTTCCTCTTTCACTGCAGTGATGCTTGTGGATGTAGCCCTGAGTGAAGCGTCATCTTTGCCATTGGGCTGTCTTTTCATCTATTTCTTGATGTCCTCTGATGAAGTGCAGCTTCCCATTTTTTCCTCCTGTGTGATAAAGTTATCAAATCTAAAATCCATTTTTGTATTTGAATATCCCAAAGATCGTATTTTTGACAAACCTTTCCCATGATTTCATGAGACGCAGTTAGGATCTCTATTTAGAAACTATTTTCAGGGGTTAATGTTTTAATTTTCGGATGTATTTTTATTGAGTTCAGTGGGGCACTTTAAGTATGCATTAATCAGATTAAATGGTATTAAAAGACTGCAGATGATCTAAGTCGAAGATGGTGTCAACTAAAATCATTTTCCTTTTTCATTTTTTTCCCTTCTCAAACGATTCTTGTTGGCTAGCTAAGATATATAGAAACGACATCTTTCATCATAATCTCTCATCTTTTCTTGATTCTGTGCTTCGTACATCCTCTTTTCTTCCAAGCCCAGACTCTTCCATACATCACTCAGCACCTTGGATAGCTCTTGGTTGTCCAGTTAAGGATACTCTTGTTTCATCTTTTATCGCTTTTCCTGCAAAAATAAAAAGAAAGCACTTGTTGGTTTCTTCCCTCTGAGACCCTCAATTGCTGCAGTCCCTTCTGCCTCACTCTCAGAGACTCTCGAACTTCTTAACTACCGCAATGAGGCTGTTCTTTCCTTGTAGTCATACCCCTGAGTGCTTTTATCTCTCTTCTTCGTTGTTGAGGAGGTTGAATTGGGCCTTGATTGTTAGGTTAGACCGGGCTCAAAATTTCCATTCTTTCTTTTTGTTGAATCTCCAGGTGATAAATATGTACCATGCCCTGAGTGAACTTTTTTATTTTCCCCATAATCAGATATTTATCTTGAGTCTCTAGTGATTCCTTTGGATGAAGCTATTTTTTCACAGAGTTGTTTCACCTCAATAACCATTTTCGTAAGTTTTTGGAACTATTTGAGAATCTAGATAGGAGCATATTTACCAAAGCAGTATTATTATCCATGAGCTGTCTCTGGTTGCTCTGAAGACAAGGGTGTCAAGAGTAGGAGTCTTTATAAAAATACAACAAAGGCTGCCAGCATGTTTTTTATCCTATAAAAAGAGCTCCTTTGAAAATGACCTGTAGAAATATTGAAATGAATGAATTGAATGATATGACTGGATAGTTAAACAAGAACAGAATAGTAATCATTAATAAATATTCAGGCCAACACCTTTCTCTTTATTTGGGTTCCTTCGAATAAATTTAGAGCTTATTCAATCACCACTGAGTTTGGCTTGGCATAGGAATGTTTTTGTTTCAAGAGCTAAACTGCTTCCTCCATCTTGTATTTCTTGATGGCAATCAGATAAAGGGCGATCATTTGAGGTGATCGGTATATTCCAGCTGAGCAGTGGACGTAAATGTTTCCTCCTGATTGAAGGGCCTCCTCCATAATTTAAATTCCCCCAACTGCATTCTAGATGAAGTCAGGTGCATTCATATCCTAAATTGAGCATCTTTTGTATTTGATTCCCTTTTCACGGCACAAAGTCTTGAAGTAGTAAGGGGATATTCCATGTTTTTAGTAATCTTTGTGACTCTGGATGGAAAGGATTGTGTTGATGTTGTGGCTCTTCAGGATTTCAAGATCTCTTTAAGTTTTAGGATATGATCCAACAAAGATATCCGAAGTTATTTGTGAAAATTTAAGTTCATTGATGCTGCTTTCGTCAATGATGACGATGTGTCCTCTGGGATGAATGACATTCTTTCTGCAGGGATAACAGGCGTTTTGATGATTGAATTTAAAAATTCTCCCAGGTTTTCTTTCAGACTAAAGAAGGTGAGTTTTTCTCATGTAGCTGTAGTAGAACTGTTGCTGGAGTCTGAAAACCTAAAAGGAGTAAGTCCATATTTAATAGTCAGTTAAGGAGTTTAATTTAGTGTTTTCCTTCGATTATAATGTTGAATCATCGTAAGGAAATCTCTCAGTTTTATTTTTCATTGCCTTCCTTCCTTGCCAGGAGCCTGAATCAGTTTATTCTTACCTAGCTCAGGAAGATTTCCTGTTACATAGTATTGGCATGGGGTCTAGTTTTTCGTTTTTTTTGCCAACATGTAAAGGCATATCTTGTCAATGTTCCACTTATTGTCTAAATGATCCAAGCCTTACCGCATATAATCAGAGGATTTCCAGGGTGCAGATCCACCACACGGTTGTGTTCTCCGATCTACCATTCAACTGCACCCTCTTTCGGATGACTCCAGTCAGCGATCACATATTTGAACTGGACCTCTTTGATGGTTCTTGAGTCGATGGCAATCTCTCCGATCCATGTATCATTCTGAATTATGGATTGAGTACCTCATTCCACTATAATCTCAAGGAATTCTTGGGATTCCAGAATCCCAATTCAGGTGCCGAGCCACAAACATAAACAGCTTGCCCGTATTTGATATTCTTTTTGATGGTGAAGAAAATACGGTGATGGGTAAACTCTCTGCCTTTTCTGTTAATGTTTTAGAAAGAGTTCATTTTGAAAACAAAGAAATATTATAAAAAGGGTGGTAGACACGGCATATTTACGGTTGAATTGAATTATATGATGCAAAAACTCTATCACCGCACAAACCTACAAAAATACTCCTGCACCTCTCAACATCATGAAACTCTCCCTTTTTTTAATAGTCGGCACGAAATTGAGGAGATTTCTTCAAGGGTCCAAGCTGCCTTATCCTACTCTATACTTTTTATAACCTCGAATATTTTTTCTTCCAACAGACTCTCTCATAGTGATCAGGCCGATTCTAATTATTACGTCAAGCCATTGCTAATTTAGACTCTTTTTTAATTTCTGTTTCCGAACATTTTTTGTGATTTTTGATAAATCGGAGCCCCGATTATAAAAATGACCATAAGAAGGAAAAGCCTGAAATATGGGTGTGCATGTTCCTATGTTCATTCAAGAGATTTCTGTCAGGACAATATGATATAGAAATCATCTTTATAGGTGTTTGATATTTCTCTTATGCCTAAACTGACTCATGTCCATCTATTCAGCTTTTTTTCCAGACTCTGACGCCAGGTTGTATCTCACTAGCTTTCTCAGCTCCTTTATCTTCAGTTCGTTTAGTCTGTACTCCTTTTCTTTTTCCTTCAGAATTAGTAACTTTTTTTATTCCTCCATCCTCTTCTGCTCAAACTCTAAGTCAATCGCCCTTATTTTTTACTGCCAGAGCTTCTCTCCCTCTCTCCTTTCTTGCTCAAGGATGCTTATTTCCTCCTCAAGGCTGTTGATCATTTCTGGAGTGATCGATTGAATAGGTTTTTTGGATTTTAATCTTTCCTTGGCAGCCGATACTCTATGCTACAGCTCTCTGAGTTTGTCTTGCTTAGATATGTACTGCTCATGGTTTCTTCTGAGGATCTTTTCAGCCTCAGCAACCTTTTCGTTCATCGTCTTTGCTTATTACTTGACTTTACTCAGCTATTTTTTGAGGTCATCCACTTTGTCTTGGTACTCTTGCTCCGTCGTCAGGTTTTTTATGTTTTTCTTCTGATCATTCTTAATTCTAAGTAAGCCTTACTTTTCTTAGTCTAACTGCCGCAGTTCCTGTTTTAGAGCCCTTAATTTTTCCTATTTAGTGGTCATGCTCCGATTGTTGTAAAGTTTCTCCAGCTGCCGCTTGACCGTGTATATTTTGTTCTTCATCTCTAGAATCTACAGCTGTTGTTTTTTGAGCTCAGCTTTTTTTTATCTGAGAGTTTAGTCATCATCATGAGGATTGATGGGACCTAACTTTCTCTTTCTATTTCTATCCTTTTCCAGAATTTATTCAAGCTGTTGTGACAACTCGAAGATCTGCTACTTCAACTTGATGTTTTGATTGATTATTTTTTATTTTTCGGCAGAATCATATACAGGTTGATTAGAATCATCTTCATAGCTGGACCTATCCTCTTTGTAGCCTTCAAGGTTCACCTTGTTTACTCTCGATCGACTGTTGTCTTGGCTCATTTCGCCTATAGTGAAGTTTGTGTGAGTTTTGTTTGTCATGATAGTTATATTTACCTATAATTATTAGTAGGACCTAAGTACAAATGATTATTCAAATAACAAGCCCTAATGACGATGGTGCCGAATCTTAAACAGAGGAAGTTCTTTTGATGATAATAAATAATAATGTAGTCGGTCGATACTAAAAAAAATGATCATTCCCTCAATCCTGATTTCATTAACGGGTATCTATGAGCTCAATTAGATGGAGGCCAAGTATCACTCTTCATCGATTCAAACAGTTTCCCATATGTTTTATGAACCCTTCAGCAGACAACCTTTCCAAAAGCTTGACTTCATTTGGCATCAACCAACCTTATCGGGTGGTCTACATGGGCCCTCGACACCTTTCTAACCTTAAGGCTTTCAAGGCATACAGTAAAAATGCTGAAGGAGATAATTAGCTGAGAGATGAAGCTGACATGTATGGTGAAAAAATTGAGAAATTTGAGTTTAAATACTCTTTAGAAAGATAGAAGCCTTTTGCCATTCGACCTCTATAGTACAGGCTCTTTACAGGAATGAACCCAACAGTAAAGAGGTCTGACTTGCAATTCCACTCTAACTTCGAGTGTGGAAATTTGGATCTAGCAATCTTAGTCAGTCCTTATGAGTACGATTTGATGATGCGAGTCGATAGCAACACCAAAGGCCACACTACTTGGTTCTACTTTAAGGTTACCAACTTCCAACACAATGAAAAAGTCAAATTTAATCTAATTAATTTCCAAAAAAGTGGACTTCTCTACAACTAGGGCATGAGACCATATTGTTTTCGGTCCTCCAAGAAAATTTGGGAGCAAGGTGGTGAAGATGTGTCATATACCGATAAAAAATTCAGGTATTGTGAAGAAGATGAACCCATCGTAAAGAAATGCCTTTCTTGGACATATGAGTTTAGCAAATAAGACAGCTATGTTTATTTTGCTTATTGTATTCCGTATTCATACTCGTATCTGATGCATACAGTCGGGACCTTGCAGAAAGAAAACCCTCAGATTGTGAATGTCAATTATCAAAATTACTCAACCGGAGGACTCACTATACCCATTTTGCATATTACTAATCCCAACTAAAATGAAAGCAAAGCAACCTGCATGGCTATTGGTAGGCTTCATCCGGGTGAAACACAAGGTAGCTGGATGATGGATGGATTTCTTAGATTCATATGCTCTCCCAAAGCTCATGCTCTAAGATAAAAAATAATCTTTAGAATCATCCCAATGATCAACGTAGACGGAGTCGTCCTTGGGAACTTCAGAACTTCAATAGTTGGCAGAGATATTAATCGATTTTTTCATCGTCCTGATCAGTATGAAGAAGTTGCTCTTGTCAAAGCAGTAGCTGAGAAAAATAACCCCCTGATATTTTTAGATTTTCATGGACATTCGACCAAGAGAAGTGCATTCATGTATGGTCCAAACTATTCCATTGACCACAGGCACTACTTGACCTGTCGACTATTTCCAAAAATAATATCCAAAATGTCAGATGCTTTTCGATACTACAGCTGCGTCTTTAAAATCAGTGCCTGCAAAATTCATACCAGTAGAGCCATCATGCTTAAAAATGCTAATGTGGCATTCCCCTTTACTGTAGAGGCCAGTTCTCACGGATATGGACCGAGGGTGGAGAATAAGATTTTCGATCAAGAATCTTATCGAGCTGTTGGAGAAAAAATAGCTCACAGCCTGGACCCTTTTACAAATATTTTGTTGAAACTACCAAAAAGATAAGAGATTAAGGAGTAAAAATAAGCTTTGAAAATGAGATCAAAATAAAAAATCAGAAGGGATTCAATAAAATCCCCTTCAAAGGAAGATAGAAAATCAAAGAGGACAGGCATTGACTCAAATTTATTCAACATTGATAAAAGTATCCTAGAGGCACTTTCAGGCGACAAAGATCTTCTTCAATAAATCTTGAAGGACTAGGGCAAGACAAGTGGATAAAACGAAAAAGCGACTAAAACTGACAAAGGATAGTCCTCTGATTCTGACTTTGAGTAAGGTTGCGACTACACTGACAAATAGCTCAAAGTTATGATGAAAGCTGAT
>Ga0100402_1006485_pt1 | contig 11597 bp, 19 predicted proteins | sample CryGeyme20150102_FD_80419 | JGI IMG/M metagenome (GOLD analysis project Ga0100402, IMG submission 80419) | Groundwater microbial communities from Crystal Geyser aquifers in Utah, USA - Crystal Geyser metaG 2015-0102 | ecosystem: Environmental > Aquatic > Deep subsurface > Groundwater | place...
CTACTAAACAACTTTCAACATCTTCGGATATTTGTTGTAGTATTATTTTCTGTAGATCTCGACCTGCTCCTTTGCTTGCTTGTTTTTGCTTTCAATCAATACTTCAACAGCTCTCTATAGATTGTCCTATCTTTCAAATTAATTGTTCTTGCCATGAGTCTTTCTGATGCTTTTGAGAAAGGTAAAATCCACCTCCAGAGAAACAGACTTATAGAAGCAGCTGAGATTGTCAAGAAAGTATGAGTAAACTGATTCCTTGTTGCTGAAAACAACCTTGGGAGGAGCACTCTATTCATGTTTACAGGTATGCGAAGATGATGTAAGAGGGTTATGAGGGGATTTTTATCTATGTCCAGTCCCAACGTTGCTCTTCGTTAAAGTTGTATTTCTTTATTCACCCCTTTTTAGCTCTGCCTCCATTGCTTCTTTTAAGATGCTTGAAAAATAACTCCTTGACCACTCACAAACCCATCCCATCAGGACAAATGGACTCATTTCTAATATTTAGACAGTAGCTGCTGTACTCAATTGCTTAGATCTTAGCCTTAAAGGTAAAATCGAGAGGAAAGAACTGTAAAGCTATTTCAGGCGTTGCTCTGCCGTCTGTCCACTTGTCACAGAAGAAAGAAATGCAGGATCATGACTGGAGAAAATTGCTAGGTTGGCGGTATAGAACTACTTCAAAAAATTAGTACATTTTCAATAACGTTGCTATGATAGAACCTTAAGCCTTTAATTTATTCGAGCAGTTGCTGTTATTTTTTAATCCTTTCCTTTTATTTCTTTTTATCCCTTGAAAATCGCTGAAGGTTCAGGGGACTACTCTGTGCTTCTGTTTCTATTGATGAATCTCTGAGCGAAGGTTAAATATCTTTGGCATGTTGTATCCTTTCGATTATAAGGTTCTGCAGTTCAAGCATGTATAAAATTATTGAGGATATAATGGTGTCTAAAGTTTGTTTCTAAGAGAGTTGATCAAGCAACCTCAGATCAGGAAACCTTACTCTATTTTGACTCTTTCTAGAAAGGTGCAGCTATCAAGAGGCTGTCTTCGCTGTAAGAGTCAACAGACATGCCCACAGCTTACTTTATAGACTGCCATTCCATGAAATTCCATTTATGGGTTAATGATTGGATAGTAATGGCTAATAAGCGATTTGAATATGTGAGAATATGATAATACATTCGGATCATTATCCTCCACCGAATTTCTTGCCGAACATCATGACCTGGAGCTTGTCGTAGAGGGTGAGAACACCAGCACCAGCAACACCTCTGAGGATGTTGGCACCGGCTCCCTTGAAGAAAGATTTAACACCTTCCTTGGCAAGGATCTTCTGGGCACAGTCGATTGAGCCACTGTACTTCTCGGCCTCACCGGAAGTCATCATCATTCTTCTTCTGATGGTGTCGATGGGGTAAGAGGCAAGACCAGCACCGACGGTAACACCCCAACCAAGGAGGAAGTTAGCCATCATGCTGTCTCTGAGGTTGGCGGGAAGGGCAGGCTTGAGAGAGTCATAGATACCGAAGTAAAGACCTCTGTAAATGACGATACCGACACAGGATATAACGAAGCCTCTATAGAGACCGGTGAAGCCGTCACTGGCCAAGGTTTTCTTGTAGACATCGATGAGTCCGGTGAATTGTTTTTCTCCACCCTTTTTGGCGTTTTTGAGATCGTTGGAAAGACGGGTTCTAGCATAGTCGAGGGAGTAGACAAAGAAGAGGGAGACTGAGCCAGCAGCACCTCCTGAGGCAAGGTTGCCCAAGAACCAGACCAAATATCCGTCTTTCTCCTTGCTCTTTCCGAATAATCTCTTGAAGTAGTCCTTTAGAGAAAAGTTCAAGGCTTGAGTGGGGAAGTATCTGATGACGTTGGTTCCATTTCCTTTCCAGAGAGCTTTCACACCCTCATCCTTGACAATGGTGGTGGCGCAATCCATAATGCCACCGTAAGGCTTCTCAAGAGAGCCAGACTTGAGCATGGCATCAACGTTCTGAAGACGGAGTTTGACGACTTCGATGGGGGAGGCGCAGGTCTTGGAGACAGCTGCGGAGACACCGCCCATCAAGAAATCGATAGCAAAAGTGGTGAAATCGTTTTTCTTTCCACCGCTGGGAAGAGATTTCTTGACTTCAGCTTTAGCTTGTTCTGCCATTTGTTGAAATAATAACTATAAATCCAAAATCTTCTCCAGAATTAAAACCTGATTTATTTTATTGAACTAAATCAGTTACAAGGCGTTTTATCAGCTATAAAAAACTGCCCTTACAAAAGAATCACATACTCATCATCGGAGACCTCTGTAGGGCCTCTTCGAACATTATCACCATCTATTCCATCGTTGCTGACTTCTTCATCATCTCCACCGCAGAAAAGTCAATGTCCAATAATTTTTTCTGCAAAAGAGCTATCACCACCATTATCTCGATCTTTGTGAAATACTCCTCAGGACTGTTGCCCAAGCTCTTCAGCCAGTTGTTCTATAGTTCGTACAAGGGAATACCAGGAGCAATAGGAGCATAGGGACTGCCTCCTAAATTGCTGGATATTCCTTGAGCCACTTGTGGATATTGCTGGGAAAGCATGCCCATCACGTTGGTATAGTAGTATTCAAAAGCTTTCTGCACATTGCCCAAAATGCTGTCAAGAATTTTGAAAGAATTACCAAATTATTGGGTCTGAGTAAACTCCATCCACTATGGATGGTTGATGACATTATTTCGTTGCTGGGCCGACCCTTTGATTCTGTTGACTTCTGACAAGCAGTACTTGAGGAGATAGAGAGTGGCAAGGTTGGAGTTATTTTTTTTGCCGAGGTAGATGGCCACCTCACTAATGAAGTTATAGGACATGATGTAGCTATAGTATTGACCTTTGGCTGTTCTTCTCCTCAGCTGACTCTCGCTCAGATGGCTGGACTTCTAAACCTCACGAATCATCGCACATACTCTATCTCGAACACCATTGAACGCGGGATGGTCAGCTATAGTCTCAGCTCTGATTCTCCTATCTTTGTCAAATTCCAAGCAGCCCATCAGCAGTTGAGCAGTGGGTTATGAAATACAAGACCTTTGTTTGGGTGATAGCTCGTATCTCGACTTGAGGACTCTATGCTTGACTTTGGCTTAGGTAGCATCCATGAAATAGTGCTCCTTGAACAGAATGTAGTGAACGAGCAAGCCATATGCCCATACATCGACTTCTGATCCATAAGGCTCTTCTCTGAATAACTCCGGAGACATAAAGATAGGAGTGCCCACGATATCTTGATTGATCTGTTTCTTGACTGCAAATCCAAAGTCTCCTAATTTGTATATCATGTGGCCTGAGTCCCTCTTGTTAAAGACGTTGTCGGGTTTTATGTCCCGATGGACTACTTTTCGTCTCGAAATAAACTGCAAACCTCTTGCAAGTTGATATGCTATTATAAGACCTTCTTGCTCTGGAATTGGCCCTCGCTTCGAAACGACGTCCTAGAGATTACCGTCGGGGCAGAATTCGAGAATCATGACGACATTATGTTCTGTGAGAAAGCAGTCATAAATTTTTGTGGTGAAGAGGCAGTCCGGGTCTACTATTTCGGATAGCTCCTTAAGGACGCTTACTTCCTGACCTAACATTAGGAAAAGACTTACTGATGATACTTTTGATTTTGTGACCAAACTGTTTGATGAGCTTGAGGGAAAGCAATCGGACAGCAATCACTCTTTGGGTTTTGACGATTATACCTCTGTATACTTTTGCGAATGAACCTTCTCCTAAAAAATCGCCCTCTCTGTACTCGTATTCTCCGTTCTTTAGAGATTTCATTGGATTTATTATAGACCCTATTATATCGCAGCCACTTTCAAATAGTATCAATATCAGTCTGTCAGTCTGTCTCTTCTTTTCGGATGATCTCCTCAATCTCCTTTAGAGTCTTGTCCTTTAATATTTCCTCCAGCATCGCTTTCACCTCGCCAGTACTGAGGGGAGTGCTTAGTCCCAAAATTTGCATCGCTCTTCTTTTTTTTATGAATTTTCCCTTGATCCTCAGTCTCTCTTATGCTACTTTTTGCCTGCAGTTGTAGCAAATTTTTTTGTCCCAAGTTTTTTTCCTTCTTTTCTAGAGATAACGCTCAACTTTGAGCCTCCGAATCGATTTTATTTATTTCTGGCCACGCACAAACAGCAACCCTCGAACATATTCGAAGGGAATCTACTTTTCGTGAAGTAGTCTGGCCAGTTCTTAAGGAAGATACTCGATCAGATGATAATTATGATCAGAGGGTTCCTCCTCTTCTTCAATTTTTACATCAGAAGGGAGACCTTCTGGCGGGTAGGAGTCATTCTAACTATCGATCTGGTCGATAGCTGCGTGGTGAACTCCTGCCTTAGCAAGTTTTGATCGATCATCATCGGTCAGCTGCAAAAAGTTCTGGATGGGAGACTGGGTAAACCTGTTGATATTAAAGCTGGAGTTGAGAATGTCTAGAGATTTTTCGACTTTGCTCCTCTGTAGCAGACCATTATGTGATTACTAGATCGGAAGGAGCATACGTTAAGGAGATTGACCAAATCGAAGGATGACTTGCGGTTATTATTGGGGAACATTTGTGAATCCGTCAGGTTTTTCAGGTTGTGCTCCAAACTCAAGCTGCTCAAAGACTAAATTTAATTTTTATGAGTATTATTGCTCATCTGATTTTTCTTTTATTAAAAATAATTATGGCGAAGCTACCACAAGAGCACATTATCGCCGACCCTGCCAATAAATCCCAACTGATCACTTACTCTTTATTTGTCATCACTAATACTATATGCTTCCTACAACCAACATCAATAACCATCTGATGGATAAACAGGACAAAACAAAGAGGTCACCAATTTGCCTGAAAACCTTTGCCTTTGAGAAATTTGCCTCCAGTAGTTTGGCCCATCTTGTCAACTACAGTCAAACGCTTGAAAGCTTCCTTTGAAGCAAAGACCTTCTCGATGGCATCCTTCGAATGTAACTATCTTTGGAGCTCCTATCTCTTCCGCCTTTCCTCTTTCACTTCATTCTACTTCTCAAGGTAGGCGTCATGGAAGACTCTTAAGGCCTCGATATCTTCAGGAAGAGATGTTCTCTGGTTGATGACCTTTTTGAGCTCCTAGTATTACTTTTCAAGGGTCGTAATTCTGATTTTATTTTTCCTCATCAACTCCTATGTTTACTGTTTGATCTTCTCTGCGAACTTAGCCATTTACTTGTTCTTCACGACGATCCTTTCATTCAAGTTTGCCCTGAGGTCATCCTATCTCTGCTTGCTATCTTCTTTGACCTTTTCTATCTCATTTTTTAGCAACAAAATTTGAAATTCATAATCGTTTATCAAGCTCGATTTCAGCTTTTAAAGATCCAGTATTTTCTACTGAAGTTCCTCTATCTCAGTCTACAACCGTTCGTTGGCTTCCATCATCGACTCAATCTTCATTTGAGACTCCATTTTCATTCTTTCAATCATTACCTTCATTTATGATTTTCTCTTCTCATACTCAGCTATTCTTTTCTCGTAGGCTTTGGCCTTTCTCTCACTTTCTACGTATTTCTGCTTAAGCTGAATTTCAGTGTTCGACCTTTGATCAGTAAGCATTGCTTAATATTGGGCAGTTAGCTTATTTGACAGACCTATCTTTTATTCCTGAAATTTCTTCTGCCAATTTTACATATCAATCATATGCTTGTTTTTGAGACTCTTGATCTACAAAGTAGATTTGTTAAGCAAATTGTTGAATTATCTTTTGGCATTTTAACCAGAAAGCTACCTTTCATACTCCTTCCTTTCCTGAAGATTATTTACCTCAGCCTAGTGCTCCTCCTCCATCTATTTGAGTCTCTTTTAGTAAGTTTCCTTGACATGATTGTATCTTTCTTCCAGCTCTTTGAATTATCCTTGTAGCATTTCGTATTTTTTGATCTGCTGAAACATTTCTTAGTATGCCTTCACTTCAAAGCCAGACAACACTATCTCCTGCTCCTCTAGCATGGTATTTTTCAAAGTATCAACCTAAATTCTATGCTAAGTATTCATCAGATCGACTGTTTCCACAAACTTGTTGTCCTTCTCTTCAACTGTCCTTTTGTATAGATCCTGTAAGGCTGATAGTTATTCGTTAAGCTTGTTTTCAGTTTATTTGGCCTTTACTTTGAAAGACTCGAATTCATCAATTATCTTTTGCTGTTCTTGCTGGCTTCTCTATCTGATATTTTATAGCTATTTGAAGGTGCTTTCAAACTGAATTTTGAATCGGCTGTGCTGTGAAACCTACCTTTCTAATTCCCTAAATAGGAAAATATATACAGAGTCAGCCTACGGACCGCTAATTCTTCAATATTAAGTTTATTGATCAATTCACTTTTCTTCTCTTTCAGCTAGTTGATTTTATCAGTTAGTTATTTGGTCATACTGTCAAATGCTTCATCGTTCTAACTTTTGATGTTCTGATTAAACAAACAAATACATATATTCTTTCTTCATACTTCTTGATAATTTTAGACTTCTCCTTACTTGTCTCTAGAAGTATACTGTTTTTCTCCTGCGAAAAAATCTCCTTTTGCTGCTCAATGTATTGCTCGTGCTACTTGCGCTCTTGTTAGAGTTGCTTCTAATGTGCCTGCTTCATTTATCGCCTGCTATCACTTAATTTTTCCTTCCATTCAAAACTGAGCCTTTAAATTTACTGGATAATAATTTGGGTACTTTTTAGAATTTTTTTGCTGTCGCCTTTGATTATTTTTGCAGTCGACTGATTTCATCCCTAAGTTCCTGAGCATCTCGTTAGAACATGATCTTCTGCTTCACCATTTAGTTATCCTTGAAAGCATAATCGCTACGAACTTTATTGTTTTATTTCTCTAAACTCTCAATCTTCTCTTTTAAAGTTTCAATATCTGAGCTGGCGACAAATAGCTCTCTTGCTTTTTTTGCCAGCTCTTTGTTTATGGGAACCAACTCTCCCTTCATGAATGCTCTTAGCTATTCGGTTATCTTTGTGGTCCTTTCTTTTCTTCTCTCTTCGGGCAGCTAGGTAGGAAGAAAAGGCTCGATGACCTCAAATACAAATCGTTCCATTTTTTAGTTTTATTAATAATCCGAATGCTAATCATGCTGAGAGATACAAACTTTGGCAGAATACGATATCTCTCTTGATGCTTTCGATGCCTTGGTCAATTTTCTTCTCCAAATCGCTACTTCCCATGATTCTGCATGTGCTTTTGATATTGTTTAATAGCATACTCAATCTCATGATTGACCTGACAATAGTTCCTTCTGGGGCCTTGCAATCTTCTTTTGCCTCAACGAAATCCCATCCATCAGCCCACTTGTATACAGTATCAACCATGTTGAAATTGATAATTGAGAACAGGTGCTGGTCCTCAGGCAAGGGATTCAGGAAAGCTTCATGTTCCATCTCGTATCTGACCACTCGAGATACTGTCTGATAAGTCTGGTTTAAAGCTTTCTACAAATTTACAGTATATGTATCGTATTTGCTGAAAGGTGAATATGAAATGTCTTCACCTTTAGGAGGTCTTGGCTTAAAGTCGCAAACAAAGGCGCTCATAAGAGCAGTTATTTCAGCAAAGTTGAGAGGATCCAGGATACCCTCAACAATAACCTGAGCAGCATAGATATCGACTTCCCTGGCGATTCTGCCTTTGAGGGTAAGAGAGTCGTCTTTGATGAATCTGAACTCCTCAAGCAATTTTACCATTCCAGAAAATGATCCCATAAGTCCAAGTTAATTCTTGTTGATCCTTCCTGCTGTCACCTTGACTTCCTTCTTGGTGCGGGTTCGATTCCTTTGTTGCTGCATGTGCTTTTCCTTGAACTCACAATTGTGGCATTCCTTGTTAATGAATTGATCGTATATCTTCTCTTATTGGAGGTCGCTGTTAACAGGAGTCAGCTGTTTTGGGAGTGTGATGAGCTAATTTGCTAACTCAGCAAATATTTTTTTGGACTAGTCAATCTGGGAGTTGAACTTGACTTTTTAGCGATACAGTTCGATGATTTAGCCAGGAGTGACCCAGTAGACATTGTAGAAATATTGATTGTTGGTTCCTTCAACTGGTCCTGTATGCTATTTTTCCCGAGGTGGATTATAGCTCTCATATTCAAGCTTTATCTTCTTTTTGATGCCAAGTTTTTTTTCTTCCCTTTCTCGCTCTTCCTTGTTGATTTCCATCTCAAGGTACACTTTGTTGACAACCATCACCTGTATTCTTCTGGCTACTTCAGGCTTCTCGATCCTCAGAATTAGACATATTTGCACCTCATTGTTATGCCCCAGTATTCTACCGTACTTCGGCAATGGATTTTTCTTTAGCTAAAGCCTGTTAAATCTAAACTCATTCCCTCCTCTGAGATCATTTGCCAATTCCACATATTCCTCCATCAACATCCTTGTTCCTAGTTTATTATAGGGGCAGTCGTAAAATGACAGATCCTCAAATTGCTTTTTGAGTTCCTCTGTTTTTTTGATATTGGTGACGTATTATTTGAATTTTGGATCTTCCAAGAAAGACTGCCTCATCATTTACTATACATTGATATCCTTGTTTGTGTAAAGATTCAAAATAATTTGGTAGGTCACTTTGAATTTAGAGTTGAGGGTCTCACCCGGATAGTCCATCATTCTTACCATCTCATCCGAATCTGGAAGATTGTTGGGCTCTTTTACCAAAATTATCACGTTTCCTTTCTCGTCCAAACCTCGACGGCCTGCTCTGCCAGACATTTGCACATACTCTGAGCTGTTAAGGAACCGAAGAGATCCCTCTGCTCCTGAGACCTTCTTTATTGCATGGAATATGACCGTTTTCGTGGGCATGTTGATTCCCATAGCGAATGTTTCCGTTGCAAAAAGGACCTTTATCAATCCTTAGGAAAAGAGCAACTCGACCAGTTCCTTTGCAAGAGGAAGAAGATCTCCATGGTGAATAGCATATCCATTCATACAAATCTCAGTGAGGAAATTGAACTGATCTAAGGTCCGATCTTCTGGTTTGAGATTCGACAAGGCCTGACTGATCATTCGCCTGATTTTGCTCTTTTCGTGTCTGTTAGTAAGATCATATCCGAATATTTTTTCAGCCAGAGCATTGATTCTTTTTTTGGAGAAAGTGAATATGACACAAGGGAGGAGGTTATTTTTGTGACAATGATAAATGAGGTCTTCTAGAATACGAGAATCTTCTCTTCCGTCTGCATTTTCTAAATCAGTTTTAGTTATCTTTTTGATAAATTTGTCAATTGCATTTTTTGTCATTAGCTTAAGTCTTTGCTCTCTTCGGTTATCGTTGTAAAATCCCTTCTCTTATAGTTTCTTCTTCTTGAACTCTTTCATTTCCTCCTTCTTGGTCTCGGCTCCTCTCGCCAAGGAATTTATATGCTGCTTAAGCTCATTGTACTATTCCTTCAAAAATCTTCCATTCGGCTATTTGATGACCCTCAACTTTCCAAATAAGTAGAGCGAGTGTTCTAAGGGTACGGGTCGATGAAGGGTTTTCATCACGTAGATCATTCTTCTTTTGGTCCTTCCCACCCAGTTGGCAAAATCCATGTAGTTGGGGACAGTAGCACTGAGCATGATCAATCCAATATGTTATGGAAGCATAATGATAGTTTCCTCCCAGACCATCCCCCTTTCAGGGTTGTTGATGTAATGGATTTCATCGAAAATGACCCATTCAATATCTCTGATCATCTCAGCTCCCCTGTAAAGGTTGTTTCTTAATATCTCAGTAGTCATAATGACACAGCTAGCCTGAGGGTTCATACTCACATCTCCCGTTACTATACCAACAGAATCGAACTCCTTCGAAAGCTCACGATATTTCTGATTAGATAAAGCCTTGATCGGAGAGGTGTAAATAACTTTCCTTTTGTGCTTTATCGCCAGAGCAATACCGTATTCAGCAACAACTGTTTTACCAGCACTCGTGTGAGCAGCCACAAACACACTTTAGTTCTTTTCGAGGTGGAGAATGGATCTTTTCTGAAATTCGTCCAATTCAAAAGGATATTTTTTGGCGAATTTTTATCGAGGAAGTATACTGTAGAAATCCGACAAGTCACTATTGTCCTCTTCGGCCCATTGATATTTTTTGGCACTTTTTTTCTCAGTCCTCTTTTCTTCAGTAAATTCAAATTGGTTCTAAGGTTCACCCTGTTCCTATGAATTTTATTAGTCTTTTTCCTCTTGCTCATACTCCTATTAATCAAGCTTGATATTTTCTTCTTGGTACTACTGAGCCTCGCTGAGTATTTGGTTGATTGTCTGGAGTAGCTCCTGATCATTTTTCTCCCGATAAACATCTTTTTCTCTCTTCATTGCAAGCACCTTCTCTTTTTCGAGAGTCAATTCTTGCAAAATTTCCTCCCAAAGGTCGTTATAGTCAGCGTCGTCCTTGAGAGTGACAACGTCCAGGACATCTTGGTATGGGACAACCTTCTCTTCCTCTCCACCGATTTTGAACATATCGTTAAGAATGTAGAACTCGCCAAGAAGTTGATCTTTGCTTTTGCGGTCTGGTTCCTTATGTCCAACTCTTTTCCTCCTTTTGGCTCTGATAGGATGAGGAGCATGTTCCAAAACATCCTCTTCTGTATATTTTTTGCTAACAGGGTCAATAGCGATAGTATTGATGTCCTCAACCTTTCCAGTAAATGAATATACACAGCAATTGGTTAATTCATTCTGCGAAAAGCTATTGATATTGAGCCTGTCGTCTTAGATGATTTGAGTCAGAGTCGACTCTATTTTGAGCAGTTCTCCATTCTTATTCTCAAGTAACTTGACTGAAGCATTCTGAAGAGCGATCTGAGCTATATGATCCGACATTCTTTGCTAAAGAGGGACTGGGTATTCTTATAGACTGTTCTGAAAATTGAATTAAGAAAAGACTGCACTAGAAGAAATGTTGAGGTCTGGAGCCACAGAAGGATCAAGAATGATGGATGGTTTTCCATAGACAGGGTCTGTGGTGGTGGCAAACCCTGCCTTGCAGCTGAACTTTCCTCCCCGAAGATCAAGGTAGTCAGGCTGCTCCTTGAGTCTTGCCTGTCTCTCTTCCAAGCAAGTCGATAAATCCTGGATGATACTCTGCATAGATATTAAAAGCAAATAATCATAAAATCATTCAGGCTTTCCTTTCTTGGCCGGCTTCACCAATCCCCACACATACTTTAGCACCAGAAATACCAAGCAAAGGACCAGGCCGGTCAGCATCAGTCTGGGACCATCATCGAAAAATTTGATAAGAAGGAAGTCAAGAGTCAGAATACATGCCACAGTGAGGCCATATCTGACAAGGGACTATGTTTAGACATGTTATCTTTTGTGAATGTATTATCTGGAATTCTTTGGGAGACGAAGGATTCTCCACAGGAAGCTGAAGAGATAGAAACAGATGAGTGTGATGCCCATCATGACTGTTCCTACAACCAATCGGACTCCCTCCAAAAGATAGTGCTTGTAAAGATGCGAGTAAGCTTCAAAGTGGGCTGAAAGTTGCTCCATTTTATTATTATACTTACCAACAACAACATTGATATTCTAAAAA
>Ga0100402_1006486_pt1 | contig 11596 bp, 15 predicted proteins | sample CryGeyme20150102_FD_80419 | JGI IMG/M metagenome (GOLD analysis project Ga0100402, IMG submission 80419) | Groundwater microbial communities from Crystal Geyser aquifers in Utah, USA - Crystal Geyser metaG 2015-0102 | ecosystem: Environmental > Aquatic > Deep subsurface > Groundwater | place...
AAGAGATGAATTTCCAGTATCCATATCTAAGACGTAGAGATTGTTGTTACGAGACTTACTTCTTGTTTGCTGAATAAGACTATAAAGAATCTTCTTTCTGTTTTGTGAGATGGCCGGCGACATGACGACGCCACCATGATTGGTTAAGCGTTTTACGTTTTTACCATCAAAGTCCATAATATAAAGTTCTTTAACAATATTATCGCCACGAGAACCCTTGTCACAAACAAATGTAATTTGTGATTCAAAGACACTGTCTTTACCTGTCACTGTTTTAAATAAAGCATTAGCAGTTTCATGGGCACTTGGACGAAGTTTTGATTCAGTGACTAATGCATCTTTTAAAAGAGCAACTTTTCCGGCATTCACATCATGAAGTTGAACGTTGGCGTAAAGGACGCCATCTTTTCTAAAGGTTACATTACCAGCAAAGGTAATGCCTGCACTTTTTAACTTTTCATAATTTGGACTACTATCAATTTCAGGTGTTTTGCTTTCATTTACGACTTCAAATGTACCTTTGTAAAATGCGAAGTCTTCCCTTAAGATTTTTACAAAATCTTTGGCGACTTTAAGATCAGCCCCAGTTAACGATGAATAATTGGCATGAAAAGCCACTAAACTGGCTTCAACACCGGCTTCTCCCACCGCTACAATAGTAAGATTTTGTGCCATGAGGTTTGAGCTCATTAATAGAATGAATAATGTTAAAAATTTCATCATGACTCCTAGGTCAGATTATAAAGGAAAGCCCAAAACAATTTCACCTGCTAAACCTTTGGCAGCAAAGCCCTGTGGGATTCGACCAAAACGAGCTTTTTCAACAGAATCTATCGCACGTTGATCATACTCTTCATTGCCACTTGATTCGTATAGTTGGGCCTTAATAAGTGTTCCATCTTCTTTAATAAAAATTCGTACTCGCGCTTTGAGATCCTGTGAAGCTAGATAACTTGGTAATTTCCAAAAAGGTTTGATCGCCTCAGGAATAGTTCCAAGATACCTGGCATATTCACCTTGAGCTGCACTTCCCTCTCCACCAACTAAAGCAGCACCTGCTGATAATTTATTGCCAGCTGCCACTAATTTATTAATCTTTGAAGTATCAAAACTATCTTTCTTTTTTTCTTTCTTTGCAGCTTTCTCTTCAACTTTTTTCTGAGATAAATTTTTAAGCATACTGGCAAAGTCTTGTTTTTTCTTTTCTTCTACAAATTCTGGTTGATCAGCAACGACAGGGGGTTCCTCTTTTTTAACAACTTCTTCTGCTGGTGCTGGTTCACTCACGGGTTCTTCGTAAGTTTTAAGCTCTTTAATCGTTAGTTCAGGCATGGCCACCATATCGACTCGAACTGAATTTTGAACCAATTGAATATTTTCATTTCGAATGTCTTGAACTTTATCCCAACTTAATTTCCCAATAATCAAAGCAAGAAAAACAAGGCTCAAATGAACAAAAAACGATTGAACGCTATAAAAGCTTAGACCATGTTCACCTGATAACCTTTCACTCATTTTTTTGTTTCCGTCACCAATGCAATCTTTGTAATCCCCTCGCTTTTAAGAAAGGACATAATATTAGCGACCTTACCGTAAGGTAGAGCAAAGTCTGCTCTTAGAAATAACGTATCACTTTTTGTTTCCGTAAATTTTGCTTTAAGCTCCGCTATCAATTCATTTTCTAAAATTTTATCTGAGCCGATAAAGAGCTCTTCAGCCTTTGAAATGGAAAGAATGACTTGAGAGGTATTGAGGTTAATTGGATTAGCCTCTTTGGTCTTTGGTAGATCAAGAGATATCCCATTTAGCATCAAAGGTGCTGTGATCATAAAAATCACTAAAAGTACCAACATCACATCGACTAGAGGTGTCACGTTAATGTCGGCCATTGGACCTTTTCGACCATTTCCTGCTGAAAATGCCATTAATACTCCAAACTTTAGACGGCTAAGATTGAACGCTCGAGCATATTAAGAAAATCTTGTCCAAAATTTTCCATCTCTGAAGTTGATCTCGCGTTCTTATTATTAAAGTGGTTATAAAATAAAACGGCAGGGATGGCGGCTGCAAGACCAACCGCTGTTGCAACAAGAGCTTCAGCAATACCTGGAGCTACGGCATCAAGAGTACCGCCTCCACTGGCGAGTCCTGTAAATGAATCAATGATTCCCCAAACTGTTCCAAATAATCCAACAAATGGAGTTACTGAACCAATTGAGGCTAAGATCGAAAGATTTTCTTCACGCTTCATCATCCCTTCATTCATGCCTTTTTTAAGAGCACGCTCGATCGCGACAAAACCATGCTCTGAGAAAAATTCTTTGGGTGTTTTTTTTGCACTACTTGATTCAAGTGAGTTTTTAATTTTTAGAAATTCTTGATAACCAGATGAGAACATCACTTTATATGGAGAGAACTCGATCTCATCACATTTTTGCATGACTTCAGACATCGACTTAGAAGTGTTGAAGATATCTAAGAATTCTTTATCTCCATTCTTTAAAGAACTCTCACTTTTACTTTTCTTTAAAACAACTGCCCAAGAAATAATCGAAGAGATGATGAGAGATATTAAAACCGCTTTTACCACTATTCCTGAATCAAGGATAATAGCTAGAATATTCATTTCAGTGACTTGCACTTGGGTCGCTCCTTCATAAGATGTATTTATTTGAAATTATAGCAACTCTAAGAGCAAAAGTTGACCGGGAAAAGTCGGGGGGGTTGTAAACTCTTGGTGAAGTTTAATCTCAATCAAAACGCTCAGCTTTTGTACGCCACCAAATGAAACCTAAACTAAGTATCCAAAGAGCACAAGCGACAGAAACCGATGTATCGACGTGGCTTGATGAAGTAAACATGGAAAATCGATCTCCCCAAACAGGATCCAGACCAATTAGGGCGGCCATAGGGGCAATAATAAAAGCAATAAAGAAGACTGGATCAGCCCAATTATCCCTACCCCACATGGCGAGTTGAAGTACTGCTAAATGGAGAAAAAACTCTCTTGCGCCAAAGCCTACAGCAAAAGGGAATAGCACTTTATTTGCAAACCAAAATAAAAGCGCAAGAATTAAAATCGCAAATCTATTTCCCCAAATACCAAAACCATTATGATAACGAATTGAAATAATCATCAAAACATCTAGAAGAAACAATATCGAAATACTTGTATAGCTTATTACAGCTTTGAATATATTTGCGCCTTGATGAAAATTTGTAATTGGAACAGCACTAAAAATGCTAATTAAAAAACCTGCAATACAAAGTGCAAATAAATTTCTTGATGGAATTTTCCAGGTTTCAATAACCATGTCTCTAAAAGGTTGTCTTGATAGAGACGGAAGATGGACAAACTTTTGAATCACTAAGAACGATAAAACTTTTACTAAAACGACAATCTCCCACCCTTTATCAAAAACCCAATCCTCAATAACTCCGAGTTTATGATCTAAAAGAAAATGAAAGAATGAAATGAGAGAAACAATTACGAGCTGAAAAAGACCAGACAATAAGTAGTAGGCTGTGACAGAACCAAGAAATTGCGAAAATCCCAATCTTTTCACAAATCGTTACTTTTCGAAGGTGTAAGCCAGTTGAGTTGGAGTTCTGGCGAGGGATAAATTCGAGCTAAGTTTTTATAAAGAGCATTTTCTTTGACGAGTTTATCAATTTTAACAATCAGTCGGTAATACGTTCCCCAGAGCTCTTGATTATTCTTTAGAGTTCTATCCATATGTTTTGTGATTTCAAATTGCTGAGAGAACGTAAAGCCCTTATCTAAAATCATCTCGTCATATTTTTTTAGGACTGACTCTATTTTTTTTAGATCCAGAGTTCCACCAACATAGTTTGTTCCAATAAGATCTTTCGCTGTAGGTCTTATATGACTTTTAAAAAGCTCTGCGTCAGCACGAACCATGTCTTCCATAAGTAGCAGCGAAATTTCGAGCTTTGATAAATCCAGAGTTCTGATAAACGGAAGTGATAAAATTAAAAGATAGTGATTCGCTGTGGTTGGAAGAGCAAAGTGAGTCACATTAGCAGAATCTATGAGAAGAATTTTAAAAGATTTTTCAAGTAAGCCTTGTTTTTCTAAAAAATCTTGAAAAGCTGTATCAAGACCAAAGTCTGGTTTTTGAAAATCCCATTTTAAAATTTGTTGATTCTTGACCAACCACAATTCTGACATAATTTGCCAAAAATCATTTTCCCCAGGGATATTAAAGCGAGCCTTACTGGCACGAGCTTTTTGAATTCTTAGCTTTTCATTTTTTTCTTGTTTAATTCTCACACTTTCATCAAGACGATCATTTTTTAGAACATCTTTAATAGAGCTGAAATCAACCAATTCATCTGGCTTTGTTTGAGCGAAAACTGATTGAGAAAGAAGAAAGAAGATAAGGATTTTAATCATTTTAATCTCGACTTCCCTTCAACGTATTGATCATAAAGCTTACCCCAATAATACATTTGGGTAATTTCAAGCTTGAGATCATCGAAGAATCGAGGGTACTTATCTTGTAAGCATTCTGGTTTTTTAGAAACAAGATTATTCTCTTGTACAAATCCGGTATAAGGACCGGCAATCACTTTAGTCCATCCCTTATTATTAAGCTCAAGCACTTTGAGTGGATGACCACATGAAACAGTCGTTAATGAAGCTGAGTAGCGAGATGAGTTCTGGTGAACATGGCCCCAAGGAGTGTTCATATATTTAACCATAATAACTTTTGCATCTGCAAAACTCACAACGGGTATTAAAAATAGAAGTAAAAACTTAATCAAGAGACCTTCCATCTAAATTGAATAGTTTCCCACTCATGACACTGTGGACAGCGCCAAAAAATAGCATCTGAATTATATCCACACTGACTGCAAAAGTGTTTCGTTACACTTTGGTTAAGATTATTTAAAAGCTGTGTTGTATGCATTAATGCTTCATCTTTCAAACCTAAATCAATTAAGAGTTTGATTAATTCAGCCTTCATGACTTCTGAAGATTGAGGATGATTTTCCATCCAATCACGCATCAATTTAGCTGCACGATCCGACTCCCCACTTTCTTTTAAGAGCCTAACGTTAGTTAGAACGACAGAGGGTGAAGACATCAACTCTACATCTTCAATATTAATAAAGTACCCACGTAGAGTCTCAAGTTTCGCCTTATATTCGACTTCGATTTCAGGACGTACCTTTTCACTTAAACTTTCAAAAATAAAAGATGTGTACATAGGATGTTCTTTAATCAGTTCGAACAATTGGATCTGGGCCTGATCCATTTTGTCTTCAACTAAAAGTAATCTTATACGAAGGATGTTGGCAGACACTGAAGGTGCAAATCTAAAGGCATCATCAAGATCCTCATGACATCGCCCTAAATCACCTTGATCAAAACATGTTTTCGCCTTTTGAACTAGAATGTGTGAAACGGTTTCTGCTTGATTTTCATGAGCGACTTTAGAAAGCATAATACGGTAGTTATAAGCTTGATCCCAGTCTCCTGTATCCTCATAAATGCGACAGAGAGCTTGAATGACTTCGTATTGATCACGGTTAATACGTAGAACATCTTTATAAGTCTCAATAGCTTTATCAACAAAGCCGCCTTTATCAAAATCAATAGCAAGTTCTTTTAGAGCACGTAGTCTGGTGCTTTCATTGATATTTTCACGAGCGATAAGCGAGCGGTGAATGGAGATAGCTTTTTCAATTTCTCCGTTACTTCTAAATAATCCACCCAAAGCAAAATAGGTTTCGATAGTTTCTCGATTAATATCAACGGCACTCAAAAATTCTTTAATCGCTTGATCTTTGTTTCCGGAGATTAAGTATTGTGTGGCGTTTAGAAAAATTCTTGATTGTGCTTCAAAAATAGAATTTCTATAACGCTTAGATAATTTAGTGACCGTATCTTTTTCAATAAGATAGTGATAAATCAAAACAATCGTTAGCGTTACTGCAACGACAGCTAATAAATTATCTTGAAGCCAGTGTAAGTAAACTTCCACGTTATTCCTTTATCTCATCAAGAACATAGCTGATGGTGCTTCACCTAAATGTGAACCTAACCATTGTTTTACCATCGTAAGGCTTGAGCGAGCTTCCTCAAGCGATCTAGCTAGTTCCATGAATGAAGTCTTTTCTTTTTCTTTTACAAATTTCAAACCAAAGTCACCTTCAAGTTTTAAATCAGCATGAATTTTACGACCCGACTCCCATAGACCCGAGATCTCATCGACAAGTCCTAAAGTCACAGCTTCTCTTCCAGAATATACTTGGCCCTGGGCCAGTTCATCAAGCGGCTTTTTCAAACGATCCTTTCTCATTTTTAAAATATCTTCTTTAAACTGAGCATGAACATCATCTGAAGTTGATTCAAGCATCGATCGTTCAAGATCAGTTAGGCCGCGATGTGGATTACCAACGTCTTTAAATTGTCCCGACTTAATAATTTCTGGCTTTACTCTTGCGAGTTCAAAAACTTTTGAAAGATCTGCAAACTGCATGATCACACCAATTGAACCTGTTAACGTTCCCGCATTACTATAAATTTTTCTGGTGGCAGCACCAATATAATAGCCGCCGCTAGCCGCGATACTTCCAAAACTTGCGTAGATAGGTTTACCTTTGGTGTTGTCAGCATCATAAGCGCTATCGATGCGACGAATCTCTTCATAAATTTCTTGAGTTGGACCAACTGCTCCACCTGGAGAATCAACTCTAATGATGATTGCTTTGATTGATTTATCTTTTTCTGCGCGGTGAAGAAGTTTGATTGTTGGTTCTGATTCCATAATCGTACCTTCGACCTTAACCACTCCAATAGATCCCTTCTTACCGGCTTCGCCAATGAGGTCTGATTCATTTTGAAATGAATTTAGCGTGTAGCTTGCAAAAACCATAAGCAGTACAAAAAAGAGAAAGACCATAAATAGAACACCGAAGACTGCACGTTGGCCTGATTTTGCCACAGGAAACTCCTTAAGATTCGAGCTAAACTTGGCTCAATTGTCCCAAAATCCAAAGCTTACGGCAACAAATCACAGACTTTGCCGACTCAACCGAGTGTCAGGGTCGGTTAAGAACGCTCAAGTTTAAGTCGTAGTATAATTAACCGATAAGATAATAAGGAATCACGTTAAGCCAACGTGAAATGAGGTTTACCATGAAAAGACTATTCGCAATTTTAATCTTGTCTAGCGCTTCTATCGTTATGGCCGAGTCCTATAAGGCTCCAAGTTTTAAAATGCCGAGCAAAAAGCCAGTTGACGCGAAAGCTCAAAAGAGTGCTTGGGACGACGAGAGTCATTTTAAAGTGGAAGAATCAATTGAAGCAGAACGTGATCTTGCTTCAAGTCCAGAGCGCGATGCTGATTGGGCCAAGCCAAGCGATCAAGAAGTCGTAGCACCAGCTGCGAAAGATGAAGGGAAAATTATCCCTTGGAAAATGATCGATAAGAACTAGTTCCAAAGATTAAGCGCATCTTCCTTTGATTTAAGTTGCCCACAGGCAGCTAAGATATCGTCACCCTTTGTAATTCTCACTGTACAAGTATGACCTTGATCCAAAAGTTGCTTTTGGAACCAGCGAATATGAGTATCGCTTGGACGCTTGAACTTGCTTTCAGGGTATTCATTAAAGGGAATGATATTCACTTTTGACGTCTCTAAATCGAGAAGCTTTAGAAGACCATCAATATCCTCTTGGCGATCATTGAGGCCTGCGATCAAAATATATTCGTATGTGATTCTTCTTCTAGCTTTAAGCGGTATCGTTCTAATCGCTTCAAATAAGCGATCTAAGTCGAAGGCTTTATTGATTGGCATTAGCTCTGTTCTAACGTCGTTATGAGCAGCGTGGAGCGAGATGGCGATATTAACAGGAGGAAAGTCCCATAGCTTTTTAATCTGTGGAACAAGACCTGAAGTTGAAAGTGTTACTTTTCTCTGACTAAGAGCAATCCCCTTCTCTTCTAAAAAAACGATGGCTGATTTTTTTACTTCATCAAAATTATGAAGAGGCTCGCCTTGACCCATATAAACAATATTAGAAAGTCTTGCTTCGTGATTTACATTTGTTTTTAACCACTGAGTAACAGCAACAAATTGTCCGACAATTTCACCGGCCGAAAGGTTTCTTGTTAGCCCCATCGTTCCTGTATGACAAAAGGTACATCCGATAGCGCAACCAACTTGAGAAGAGATACATAAAGTTAAACGATCTTCTGCTGCAATCGCGACTGTCTCAACTGTTTTTCCATCAAGCATACGAACTAAAAACTTTCTAGTCCCATCTCTTGATAAACCCTGCCAAACAACTTTTGGAACTTCTAGATCAAGTTCTGCAAGCATGGCTTCACGAGTTTTCTTGGCAACGTTTGTCCAAAGAATTGGATCAGTCGTCCAGTTTTTATAAAGCCAATTATAGATTTGATCAGCACCAAAGCGCGCGAGATTACGATCTGTTAACCATTGACGTAACTCTTCAAGAGACATTGAAAATAAGTGTGGCTTAGGAGCTTGCTTCATGAGTGGCAACATAGCTCCAAAGTCCTATAAAAATCAATGACCTAGATACTTAATTCACGGTTTTAGACTTAAACGCAGCTAGTGAAATCAGTTACTTACTTGTTTAATGGGATTTTCAAATAAGCCTTATCGTTATCTTCTACTGGCGGCAACTCGCCGGCTCTGATATTCACCTGAATACTTGGATAAAGAAGTTTAGGAGCTGCAAGAGTTTTATCTCTGTCTTCACGAAACTTTATATACTCAGCCTCAGACGTCTTCGCCTTGATTTGGATATTTTCTTTTTTATGATCAGCAATAGTGGCTTGAGATTTAAGCTCCCTATTATTTGGCTGGTAGTCATGTCCTGGATGAACTTTTATATCATCGGCTAACTGATAGATCTTCATAATCGAATGATAAAGATCCCTGGCAGAGCCTTTGGGAAAATCACAACGGCCTGTTCCGGAATCTGGCATAAACAAAGCGTCGCCTGAAAAAAGATGGTCACCGATCAAATAAGAAGAACAAGCAGGTGTATGCCCTGGTGTATGAAAGACTTTCATTTTAAAACTAGAATATTCAAAGTCTTGATCATCTTTAAGTAAGATATCAAATTGAGAGCCATCACATTTTAGATCTTTGATATTAAAAACCGGTGCAAAAGTTTTTTGGACTTCAGTAATATGTTCGCCAATAGCGACTTTAATTTCAGGAAAATCTCTTTTAAATAGAACTGCTCCACTTAAATGATCAGCATGGGCATGAGTTTCTAAAACCAAGATGGGATTGAGTTTGTGACTAGAAAGAAAGAACTTAACTTTATCATGACTTTCTTCACTTAACTTGCCTGAAGCAAAATCTAAATCCCATACGGGGTCAATAATAACAGCTTCGCTTTTTTCACTATTAAAGACAATATAGGTCAATGTACTTGTCTTGGGGTCAAAAAATGTTTCTAACGAATTCATTAACGGTTCTCCAAAAATCGAACGCTCCACATACTTAAAACCATGACGATCACAAAGACAAATGCGCTGCTCAAACCAGTGGCTAAATTAGCGATACCTGGTCCGGGACAAATACCGGCTATCCCCCAGCCAATACCAAACAATGCCGAGCCAGTAATAAGTTTGAAATCAAGATCTTTTTTTGTCGGTAAGGAGAAATCTTTCTCACAAATGGGCTTTGATCTTTTAGTAATTATTCTAAAAAGGATGGCATAAACAGCAATAGCGCCGATCATGACAAACATTAACGATGGGTCCCAAATTCTTGTTAAATCTAAAAAACCTTTCACCTTCACAGGATTTAACATGCCCGAAATTCCAAGGCCCAGTGAAAATAATAAACCTGAAATGAAGCTCGTTAAATTTTTCATTTAAACTCCCAAATAGACAGTAATGAATCCTGTCAGCATAAAAGTTAGCGTGGCAAGAATTGATCGCTTAGATAAGCGAGAAATTCCACAAATTCCATGGCCGCTGGTACAACCACTTCCAAAAGCTGTTCCTATACCTACAAAAATAGCTGCCACACTGGCCCTACCAAGGCTTGGGATATCATTAAAAAGCATAGAGTCTTTATTAATAAGTGTTGTGATGATGCCACCAAAAATAAGTCCGACAATAAATAAGACTCTCCAATTACGATCAGCTTTTTTTGATTGAAATAATCCGCCTACAATACCTGAAATACCTGCAATTTTTCCGTTAGCAAGAAGTAATAAAGATGAGGCAAGGCCTATCAGAGCTCCGCCAACTAACCCTTCTATCCAAGTTATATTTGTAACCAAAGTCATAATCACCTCTTGTATTTAACAAAATATTTTTTGCATACTCTCAAGCATCTTTAATACATCTTTTGATTTGATGGAATAATAGGAGAACTGCCCCTCTCTTCTTGAGCTCACAATTCCCTCCCTATATAATCGACCTAAGAACTGAGAAAGCTGAGATTGGGAAATATCGCAAAGTTCTTGCAGCTCCCCTACCGTTTTCTCACCTTCAGATAAATAACATGTAATCATTAAACGACTTGGGTGAGCCAAGCTTTTTAGAAGTTCTGCAACTTCAACACATTTAATCTGCATCATACCTGAATCGAGTTTGCTCATATCAATTCCTAAATAATGTAAAAATTGTAAACGCCACGACACCAGAAAAAACGAGCTGTCTAACTAGTATGACCTTCTCTGATGAAACTTTTTTAACTAATAAGCGGATCATAAAAATTGAAACAATAATGGCAATAAAAGCGTAGATGATATTAATCGTATCAGTTAAAGGTGCCCCCATTGATACTTGCATTCCAAGCGAAAAGCTACTGATCAAAGCGATGGTAGCCAAACTTGTTGAAATATCCTCATTAGCTTCAATAAACTTTAACCACGGTAATAAAACAACTCCACCCCCAAGGCCAGTTAGTGTCGTTAAACCGCCTAAGATAAATCCTCCAGGCAAATGCCACAGTGGGCTTTTCCTTGATTTAAGCTCAGATTTAATTGGACTCCAGATAATATACAAACTCCAAAGAGCAAGAGCTGTAAGCATGATCTTGATTACAATCGCGGGCAAGATGGCCTTTAGTGGTAATGAAATCCAAGCACCAAAAATACTTGTGACAAAGAGAAGTCCAACGACCTTAAAGTTAATTTTTTGCTGTGAAAAAAGAGAACTTAATATGGCCGATAGCGCGACTATGAGTAGCGAAGAAGTTGTAGCTTCTTTTAAGGACATTCCCACTAGATTCATTAGAAGGGGAACGGCTAAGATCGAACCACCTGCCCCAGTAAGTCCTAGTACAACTCCAACAAATAAACCAATCAATAACCAGCTCATACAAGCCCCTTTTTAATATATTATAATATACTAATATATCGGGCAAAAAGCAAGCCCTATTGTAGGGCTCACTTTAATCAGTCGTTTAAGGTAGATAGAACTCAACAACCATTGGCTTATGATCTGCACCTTGGACTTCTGGAAGAACATAACTATCTCTAAGCTCTAGTCCTTTATAGAAGACAAAATCAATTACATTTCCAAAAACTTTCATTCGCCCTGGTCCAAACGGAGCTTCTGTAAGT
>Ga0100402_1006489_pt1 | contig 11593 bp, 15 predicted proteins | sample CryGeyme20150102_FD_80419 | JGI IMG/M metagenome (GOLD analysis project Ga0100402, IMG submission 80419) | Groundwater microbial communities from Crystal Geyser aquifers in Utah, USA - Crystal Geyser metaG 2015-0102 | ecosystem: Environmental > Aquatic > Deep subsurface > Groundwater | place...
AAAAGAAAAAATAAACTCCAGCCAAACAAGCAGTGAGTTATCAGCCCAAACAGTAAAAAACAAAGGAAGAAAAGAAAAAGAAATAGCCTTCTAGCTGGATATAATAAATTGACTAGAAATCAGAACCGAGAAGTCGCAAACTTCCGGATGAGGGGAACCCTGCTGAGGAAAAGAGCATAACTGTCAAGGAGGTGCTTCAGGCATCAAAGCTAGGGAAGCTAAAATGTTTGAAGCTGCAAGAAAATGTGTTGAGCCATCACACTAACGTAGAGATCTTTATAACTAAGTAACTTCCTATTGAGTATGTAGTGTTTAGGAAGTCGAGGATAAGAGCCAAAGCCTGATCAAGCAGCTCATCAAAAACTCAACCCATCTGTTCACCATCAAAACTGTAGCCAGGAATAAAAATCGTTCTATCGGAATCAGCTGGGAGGTCAAGCGTAAACCTCAAGATTTTGAGTGGCTAAGAAATACACTCATCAAGTTTTATCCTGGGCTTGTAGTGCCTCCTTTACCTACTCCTCCAAAGACCAAAGAAAAACTGTTTGGCTATCAGAAAAAATTATAGCACTTCCTTCTGGATTGCTACAGATGTCCTGAGCTTAAAAACTCAAAATATTATGAGGCATTTCTATCGTACGGAAACAGATCAGATTTTGAAACTTTTGTGAAGAACAGCACAACTGCCTCCAAGCCTCGTTCCCTTGACCACATCATCAACATGACTGGAACTATCGACACTCTGTTCAGCAATAAAATTGGGGAATATGGCATAGGGCTTCAAAATTATCTCACAAAGACGAGCAACCATCTCAAAAAGTAAGCCTGCATGTATAAAGCGTCAATCATATCCTGAATGGTATCAATGATGCATACGATACAATTTCGGACCTTTATCGGGACCTGGGCAATGAATTTTTGTAAATGTCAGACTAATCCCACGAGTTCAGCGAGGAAAAATGTTATGGAAGACTTGCTGCAACATACAAGCAAATTGCGGTGCTGACTACTGAACATTCTACTTTCTGCTAAACTTAAAAAGATTTTGTGGATGCCTTTATGAAAAGTCACTTTGCCTACTAAAAGCTAAGGCTATAAAATATGCAAAACTTAATTACAAAAAGAGCCACATTTGCAAGTGAGCTATCTAAAAGAACTAAAGAGGACGACGGTAAAGGAATGTTTGGCAAGCTGACCAGCCTATTTGGCGAAAAGAATGAATATGTCGATGCCCCTTCCTCTAACTATGACACCCTCAACAGTCAGGTCGGATACTACAACAACCAACTTTTGCAGGAGAGCATTAGGTGCATTGAAGGAATGATATAATCCCACATCAACCACTTTTCCGGATACGGACACAGCCGGATCGATAACGTGGATGAATTACAAAAAATATGGTCGAATCAGCTGGTCTAGCTCAGCAAATTGCAATTATCCAAATGATAACTATCCCATCTTGAATCAGTCGTATGTTGTTCTATGAGTTAGGATGGGTTTCTATGAGCGGTTTAGAAGTCCTAGTATTTATGAAAGCTTTTCGGATAAGTTTCTCCTATTGAAGTAGCTTCCTTAGAAATTTTAGAATATTTTTTCTTGTTATTGGAGAATGCTAATGTAGCCTTAAGTATTTTATCCTGTCATTCTAGTTTTAAATGTGTTGTCTTGAATGAACTTTCCTTTCCGGTCACCATAGAGCAGTCGTTTTAAACCTGTGAATACCACAGATTCCTATATCTGATGAATACTACCTTAAATTTGTTGTCCTTATCGATTTCCTTTTTGATACCCCGAAGAGTATCATCTATATGAGTGTACTCGATTCTTTCCCTCATTGTCATCTTCTAGTCTGGACTTTCCTACCTGTTCTTCATGCGAGAAGTGCTCATCCTGATCAAATCTATCAAAGACCTTCTTTGATGCTTCTGTCTTCGTTTCTATATCGGACTTGGATGTAGCTGAATAGCAAAAGTCTTTGTCATAGCCTCTTTATTGTCGCTTGCATTTCTATCAAGAGCAGAAGGGGCCTTCAGGGGTGAAGGTGGCTACTAGAGTAGTTCCTTGAGATTAATTTATGATAGAGAAGGCCCAACTCTTTTCTTTTTGGTGCTGATAGATAACTGCCTGATACTTTTGCAATGGCCTTCATAGAGCTTTTTGATTTACTTTCTGCTTGAGTTCACAGTAGACCGGATCTTATTGAGAAACTACTCATCGACATCTTCACACTCGTACTATTTTCCCAGGTCAGCGTCTTTGAATACATCTTCGGGTGGAGCTATTTTAGCCAGGTCAATAGGGTAGTATATCGGCTTACGCTTAACAACTGGAGGGTTGCATCTGTTGATGAATTCCCTGTACTTTTTAGCTATTTGCTCTTTTTTGGCTTGAAGCTTTTTATATTCGAAGTTAACCATCTTTAAGGCTGCCTCGCTTTATATTTTTTTGTCATTGAGGCTGCCTATCTTGTTATTCTTCTCTGCTTAGAGCTTCATGGCGACTGCAAAGTGAGGCATGCTCATATTTTTCTTTTCTTTGAGGAGGGAGTCATATTCGACATAGTATTTGGCTCTTTTGGAGTTTTTGCTGTCTCTAGTCTTATCTATATCTTTTCTGATTTAGCGAGTAGAGACTTACGAGACGCTACTCAACTGTTTCACTATTTTCTTGAGCTAGTGCTCTCTTTCTAGCTCCCGGTGGGTTAGAACCTTCATCTCAAATAAAATATAAACATCAAGCATCACTTAATAAGTATATATGTCTAGACTGTCTCACCAAGAATCCTGTTTAAATTTGTCAACAATCTATCCTTGCTGAGACTCACTAATTTTTATAGCTGTATGTGGAAATCGGTGTTGGTTAGACGCTGACGATAGTGATCGAATTTCAATTATTATTGGTACTTATCTAGCAAATACTCGTTCATTGTTGATATTTCAGACTCATACTCCATTGAGGCCCTTTTAATGATGGAATCTTTCTATGCCTGAGGGAGGGAGCTAAAAAAATAGTTGCTAGGTTCTTCTTCTTTCTGATATGACTATTAGTATTCTAAACTCAAATGAGTCAGTTCGTCTATAATTTAAATTTACTCCTCCTTTATTGCCTACTGAGTGCCTTTCCGAAATTTCTAAAAGCTTTTTAGTAGCTAATCATAGCCCAAGATTGACTCTACATTTTTTCCAGTCATTTGTTGGAGAGATGATATGCCTCCAAGTTGTTTCTCATTGAGCTCTTTGCTTACTTGCTTAAAATACACCTAAATTTGCTCTTCGGCTTTTGAGATTTCTCTCAGGAAAATATTTTCCTGGGTTTAAGCAGATAGGCTAACATTTTTCTTGAGTTTGGCAATGGTTCTAAAGAAAAAAGCTCTGCTTTTCTCCCTCACAATGTAGCGTTGGAACTCTGTTCCGTATGTTTATTGTATCTCTTTGTACCTATCATCCTGGCAACTTCCCATGCACATACCTCTGAAATAAACGTATTGTAAGGTCCAAAATGTATCGATCAGGACATAATATTAAACAGGATCATTGATAATTTTGAATGAAGTATGAGTACATGAATGCACTCAGAGCTTTATGAAATTTATCGTCGGTCTTAGAACGCTCTAAAAAGCCTTACCATCTGTCAGGATCGATGAACATTTTGTCAGAAACTAAAAGACTCTCTAACTCCATGAATTTCCTCTTGTTCTCAGAAGTAATTTTAAATTTCAAAGGAGCATCTTTATTATTGGTCGAACTGTTGTTTGGTGAGGATTTTTTTGTGTTGAAGGTTTCCTGATCTTTTTAGATACCCTAGCTGACATCCAACTTGAGGCTAACCTTTCGGGTCACATTCATCGTGCTGTTCATGTTCTATTTGTCAAAGATGTCTTAGTAAAAGGCATTTTGCCGGCTATGGGGCCTGCTCCTAAGGGTGGCCTGCTTTTTACTGTCCTTCCCATCGCTTTTATACTGATTGACTGAATTAGTAGAGGATGGTACTCAACTGGGATATATTGACGTATGCTTTTTTATTTGCCTTCATTAACGGACTTGTATATTATATTAACAGATTTAAATAATAGAATGACTAACATCAAGATCACCATCAGAGATGTAGACAGTGGCCCTCTTCTTATCCAAAAAAATTAAATATCAGAAACTGAGCATCGAAAGAAAAATAGTTTGTATCAGCAACCCCAAAGAGACAAAGGGGTGCAGAAAAAATAACGATCTGCAAACACCACAAACAAAAATTCAAGAGATGATAAAGGCCTCAGACAAACAGGATTACGAAGCTCAGGGGAATAATAGGCGTATAGACAAGCTGAGAAAAAGATGATGGAAGACTTGGATAAAATGGGGAAAAGTAATTCTTTTTTAACTAAGATCAAGCCAGCCTCGACATGATCCATAACAGCAACAATATTCTCAAAAAACAAAATTAAATTTTAGAAGACAACCAAAGAACCTTGTATCAAATGGCTAAAAACAGCAACACAAAGCCAGAACAGTCCCAGTAGAGCAAATAGCTTGAGAATGTTTTGATTCAGATTAAGAAGGAAGTCAATGAAATGAAAAAGATCAAGGAGGAAATTGAACGATCAAGCAAAGAGTTCATGAAAAGTGCTGGGGATGCCAACAGAGGCAACAGTCAACAGCCTGGTGTTCCTAGCAAGATTACTGAGATGAACTCAAATCTCAAGCACCTAGCTGAAGCCTCAAAAGGTCAGCTTGAAGGTCTTGAAGACCTGGAAGCTATCAAACACCTCCAGAATTTCAATATTGAAGGCTACCAGCAAGCGATCAACAATCTGAAGAGACAAATTGTGCAGTACCAGAAGGAATCTTAGCAAATCGAAAGGTAGCTGAAACTCAGAGCAGCTAAGTTATAAAAACTATAGATCAATCCAAATTTTGACGAAAAATTACTTGAGCCTTATGAAAATTATCTAAAGAGAAAGGCATAAAATGTGGACCTCCACGCCATAAAGGATAAAATTTATGATAAGCTGGGTTACTTCGACTATGGAAAATTCTAATATGACACTAACCAACTGATGGCTGGGGTTAAGGGATAAATCAATGACTTCTACATTGTATGCAGGCAATATAAAATTCAAGTCCCCGATATCAAAATTGACCAAAAATAACTTCGTGGCTTGGACTTGAAACTTCCCAGTGCTATTGACGAGTTTAAAGCAGAAAGAGGAATCGACTTCAGTAAGCCAGCTGAAAAGAATAAGGCTGATAACCTGGCAGATTCCAGAATGACAAGAGACAAAAGAAAAGGTGAGCCTGTCGTTTCTCTAAAAAATGGAGGGCCTAAAATGCCAAAATCTCGACAACCCCAAGGAATAAGAGAGCTAAACTCGAAGCCTATCGACATGAGCACCCAGGTGAGATACAACAAGACTAATGAAACAAATCAAAAGACAGTTTTATAAAATAAGAAATAGAAGGAAAGAAAATAAGTACAGACCAACATGAGAAAGATGAAAAAGCCAAAAGAAGATGAGGATTTCGAAAAATATCTTGAGTACAGAGCAAGGGAGGAGCTTGAATTAATCTACAAGGAGAAAAAAGAGAGGCTGCAGAAAAAACAGAATGAACTGTTGGATTTCTGCAAAGAGGACGAGGGAGATGTCTATCTCAATCTTGATTTGAGGAATGACGTCAGAAGAGAAGTGTCAAGAGAAAAGAAAAAAGATGAGTCTCCAAAAAGATAACAGTAGAAGAAAGATGTTATAAAAGAGGAAGAAGAATAAATTCCTAAACTGAAGCCAATTCCAGGGACTGGAGGTCAGACCATCAAAGAAGTAGGAACATAAGTTCTCAAGTAAAAATTAAAAAATCTCCTTGGAGGAAATAACCTTCAAAGACGCCCTCAGCATGAGATTCCTCAGCCAATTCAGCCAAGCATGCCTCAAGTTCAACAACCCGATATCAAAATGGAAGGTGTTGCTGAAAATTTCTTGAGTCTTATCAACAACACTCTTACTCAAGTTAATGGCCAGCTCTCAAAGAGCATTCAGTCGAGATATGAAAACAGGTCTCTTTCTCGAGAACGAAGCTAAACTTACAGAAGATCTCCTCCAAAGATCCAAATTCCGAAACTTGAATAATTCAGACCCCCACCTCAGTTCAGCATGCCAGCTTACAGCCCAGCCCAGCAGCAAACCTTTCATCATCCGGTACCTACACCTGTTCAGGTACCAGTTTATGTTGAGAAGCCCAGGGCTGAGCAACCAAAGATCGTGCCTAAGAATTATGACCACTTGAGGATTAAAGAAGACGAAGCAATGGAAGACCTTGAGATCAGTCAAGATAGTTACGCTGCCGATTTCGAATGATTTTTGCCCGATTGATATTATTACTGTTAAAGATAATATAAGTTGACAGTTGATAAATTCAAATTTATGAGCCGAGGATTTTTGAGAGAACCTAAAAGTTCGAGAGCATCAGGCAAATTTTATGGAGAAGGGCCTCTTTCTGGAAGAACCATGAACGATGGTTACTGCCAAGAACCCCTGCAAAGGACCAACTTCAATAGTCGATAGTTTCAGCCTGGAATATTCACCAATTAACTCAACAGAAAAGCTGAAATGGGAAGAAAAAGATAAAGATAATAACCGAAAGAAATTCCACTTGAGCTCACAGAAATTGTTGACTATTCGAACTTGAAGACAAGAAGTAGTAAGAAAAACTATGAATTTCCAATCCTTAGTCGTGAGGAATCTCTCCACAGCTATCACCAGCAGTAATACATTAACACGCTTGACGAGAGGCAACTCAGGGAGGAAATAAAGGCTTAGATGCAACAAATAGCCGATCAAGCGGAGTATCACTGCATGGAAAAAGTCAAAAGAATGATGAATGAGCAATCAGCACGCATCAAGGAGAACTTCAATGATCTAATCAGACAAACCAACAGTGGATTCATGAAAAAAGAAGAAACATTACAGTCACTGAGAAATTAAACTTTCAGCATCAAGGACGAGCTTTCTCAGTTCAAAAGAGCTTATCAGATCTTTTCGGAGGAAAGCTAAGAAAAGCTTGAAAATCTTTGTATGGAGATGGGCAACCTCGGAGTCAAAAGGTCAAAGATCAATGGAGACTATAATGTTGACCTCAAAAATAGCTTTCAAGGAATGAACTCAAGCTTCAGCGTCAACTTAGGAGGAGAAAGCCAGGGCTCAAAAATTGTCAACGAGGTCATTTGCCAGTTAGATGCCCAAAAGAAAGAGCTAAGTGATACTAAGCAACTTATCGAGGATCTCAATGAAAAAATAAACCTGAAACTTCATACTCTGACTCTTCCACTAGAGAGCAAGACGGAGAATAAAGAAGCTGACAAAACTTTCCAAACAGACGAGGTTATGAAAATGATCAAGGATGCTTTTGGTGAAGATGTCAAGAGAAGCAAGTTTTTATAAAAAGTGGATGAGCTTTCTGTGAAGATAAGGGATTTGGAGACCATCATGTTCAAGCAAGAGCAGAACATTGCAGGCATGAATGATGAGTTTGCCAACTCTGTCAATCATCAGATCAACCCGAAGATTAAGAAAATGGAGGCTGCAATTACCGACATTTATTCGAAGGTCGACAAAAATGAATTCACGAAGATTATCAAGCAAGAAGTTGCCGAGGAAGTCAATGAAAAGCTCAAGGATACAAAGATTCTGAAGATCAGGAGCAGCAACAAGGAGGAATCTGAAAAGCTTAGTATTATATCCGGTACCAACGAGGACAAAATATCATACAAGGAGACCTATCTCCTGGACTAAGAAAATTACCTTCTAGACAGTGAGGGCAACTATATTGTGGAGGATGTAAACGGCCAGAAGCAGCGTATCAGGATCGATGACAACATGATATACTTGCTTTAGCTGAAAGGCATTGAAATAGTGGCCTCAACTTGATATCAATGTTTAGAACTGTGCCATATCATGATTCAGCCTTATTTGATTCTTATAAAAATATTTTTTTGCGCCAAATGAACCCCATCAGAGAGGATGACCTCAACAGTCTCATCTACATGCACCCTTTCAAGAAGGATCCCACTCGCTACTAGATGGTCCGCTTCTCGACTTGGAGGGTCTACTTCTTCCAATAACTTGAAGCGATGCTTCCTGAAAAAATAGCTGAGCTCAAAACAGGATCATCCTGGATCGAAAAATATCCGAATCTGATTGCTAACAATGAGGAACGCGAATTTTATACCTACTTCTTAAATTCTAAGAAGGATGAGATACTCAAGCAAGACCTGATTTCTCATTTTGTCTGCCGGATGCTCTACTGCTATGATAGCGTCAACCACTCCAAGTTCATCGATATGGAGAGACAGCTCCTGGCAATAAAACTGCATCGGCTATGTAACAAGAAGAACTAAAATTCTAAAATGGGCTATATGTGGCTCTTGAAAACCATACTTTCTCGCTATGTCAATATCAAGCCTGAATAATTCAATGTCAGTCTGGAAGACTGGAATTCATTTGGCCACAAAATTATTCATAAGGACACTTCTTCAAAACTCGCATAGAAGATAGAAATGTATGCTATGATTCCTCTTCAATGGGGAGAAGCAGGCCTCAAGAAAAGATTTTCTTTTGTGAGGAAGGGAAAAGTTTTCATGAATGTCGACTGTATGACGGACCTTATCCTCAACCTCTTTTGCATCCACTTAAAGACTAAGCTCGAAAAGATGAGAGTGGCAGTGGTTGACCTTCTTGAAAATGACGTAGAAAATCAAATGAGCGGATTCATCAGGAAAACCCTGGATACGCTCAATACATCAAACTATGACGAAAGCTTGATCAACAATCAATTCAAGTTGACAATAAAGAACATTGAAGGTCTGTGGAAAAGATTCTTCCCTCCTTGCATGCTCAACCTCACCACAAAGCTCAAGCAAAATAACCATCTGAAACATGAGGGCCGAAGACAGTTGTGGCTCTTCCTGAAAGGTTGTGGCATGGATGTACACGATAATAAATAATTCTTCCATAGATCTTTTGCCAGCAAAGTTTCCGGCTCAGATCTCAAATCGCATATGTATAATATATAACATGCATATGGCTTGGTTGGCAAGAGGCAGCAAGAGAGGCCGAAGAATTGCAGAAATATCATAACTGCTCCAGCTCCCAAAAAGGAAGAACATCATGGTTGCCCTTTCCATCACTGGAGAACTGAAGATTTGAGATAATACCTCAGAAGGCACTACAATATTTCAGAGGATAGTCTCAATGAGTCGATGAGGGAGAAATAGTAAAATCATTTCCAGGTACAGTTTGAGTAACGTAGGTGGCTTGTGGCAGATTGTTTGAAGGAGTAGCCAAGGCTGAAGGCACAGTTATAATTCCACCTGAAATTACCAACATGTTGGGCCGTAGTCCCCATGAATACTTCCAAGCAGGAATGGACCTGGTCAACTACAACAATAACAAGGGGATGGAGAAAAATGATAAAAAGATGGACGCGGTCGATAGCAAAGCCCTGGAATTTTGAAACGGCTTGTATGATAATTCAACTTATTGATTTTAAGTATGATGATAATTCTAATAAGCCCGATATATTTAAGAGATAGCCAATGATATATAAGAGGAGATAGGAAAGTAAAATATCAGAATAGAGTGAGTTCGAACTCTTCAGGGGTTTACCAGGCGCTAATAGAGAATTTTCTTGTGGGGCTTGAGTATTTTCTAGGGGAAAGAGTCCTTCTGGTTCTGAGCCCTTTTCTGACTTTTTTTGGGGAAAAACGCTCCTTTTTCGTTTTGGTTTTTCTTTCAATAGAGGTATGCCTTTTAAATTAAAATGAGCTATCCTCATTATCCCCATCGGGAACTGCAGGACGGTGACTCAGGCTGATATTTCTGCACCCAGTTGTTTTTGCCTGACTAATTCTGATTTTGGCTCCAATGGGTCTTGCCAACAGCGAGGAGACGTTGCTAATCGTTTCAAAGGCGTGCTATCTTGACTTGCGTGTAACTCTGAAGCTCACAGGATTACACCTTTTTTTTTTGCTTTCCTCTGCATTCTGATCCTTGACAAAAGCCAGCTTGGAATCATCGAAAATATCAAGCTCTTTTTTTTCTTAGCTTTTCTTTTCGGACGATTAAACAATGCTGAGCAAAGGAAAAAGGTTGAAGTTGGACTCACTGTCAACAGTACATGGAGACCCATCTCCTTGACAGGCTGCGTCTCCAAAGAAGACGGTATTCTGGTAGTTGTGGAGGATGGAGCATTTTTTGATATCCTTGACCATACTTTTGACCTTGTGGAACCTCTGCATTTTGGAAGTTTGATGGTGAAAAGTTAATTATATGAAATGGTTCTTTTGATTTTAGATATAAAGCTCATTTTTGTCATCTTTCATCAGATGGCTAATAAAATCCTGGCCACCTATAACAAACTATAATCAACTCACAAACCACAAACAAATATCCATGAAATACTGACACTTTATTCCAGGATTAATGAGTCACACCTGGCCTGCATTCAAATTACAGAGTAGCTTCATTTTCATATTCATCAACCAAAGGAAGTCAATTTAGCTGAACCCCTTGTTTCATAGGTTTAGGCATGATTATGAGAAGATGACGTGTCAAATAGCCTAACAACTTTTTAATAATTCTGATTAATAAATATTGAATGAAATAAGAGTCATCTTACGAGTCCATCACTGACCATCAGTAATCAAGCCAGCAACGCAAAGAGCTAATCGAGAAAAAAAGAAAAATCCGCAAATAGAAGACCCACAATACGGTCCTCGATTTTTCGGATCTTAAAAGCATCGATACCAAAAAGCTAACGCGAGAGGAGAGGGCCAAGGTGCAGAAGGTGAAGAACAGATAGGCTGCACAGAGATCGAGAGACATGCACAAGGAATATGTAACGAAGCTAGAGCAATAGGTCAGAGAATTGAGAGAAGTAGCTCACAGTTCTAGAAATATCTGCTGGAGATGCCGAAAAGAGCTGGAAGATAGTACTTCTCACGATAGTAACCAATCAGATAGACAGCTCGATGAAAGGGAAAAAAATGACTCAGCCGAGTTCCAATTCTAAAAATAGCCTTTCAACGATCCTCTTGAACTGCCCATCATCAACAATCAAGATCCTCTCTTCGAAGAGGATTCTCTTATGAGAGTCTAGGAAGAATCTCATAGTTATCCATACTTCAAGATCGGCTTCTTTGTCTTCGCTGTATTGGCTGTTGTTTATTTTGGAGCAGTGAACAGTCCAACCCAGACCTCAAGAGCTCTGATGGCCATTAATGGCTAGGAAGGAAGCCAAGAACAGGGCTTTTCAATAGACACTTTGAAAAAGATGGAGGAACTCAAAAGATCAGCCGAGGCTGTGGCTCAGGATACAACAAAAACAGCTGTAGCACGTGTAGAATCAGTTTAGTAGCATGGCTTGATAGCCCTCGACAACGATTGCCTGAAATCCTTGATGAAGATAGAGCAACCTCAAGTCAGCAAAAACAGCCTGACAAGTTACAATGACAATCACTATACTCAAAGCTATAGAAGCCATCAGGAAGGAATTCTGCTATGCTCCTTGAGAATGCCGAAGCCATACCATATTAAGCAAAGCGAGCATCGAAC
>Ga0100402_1006493_pt1 | contig 11586 bp, 12 predicted proteins | sample CryGeyme20150102_FD_80419 | JGI IMG/M metagenome (GOLD analysis project Ga0100402, IMG submission 80419) | Groundwater microbial communities from Crystal Geyser aquifers in Utah, USA - Crystal Geyser metaG 2015-0102 | ecosystem: Environmental > Aquatic > Deep subsurface > Groundwater | place...
ACACCAAAGTCAAACTTCCTCATGTTTCAAAAGCACTCACCGTCACAGGAGAAATCCAAAAGGGCGAAGTCATTGCGCTCCGAGGACCTTCCGGTTGCGGGAAAAGCTCCACCCTGAACGCGCTTGCCCTTATGGAAGATTCAAAACCAATTTATTTGATCGCAGGAGAATCAACGAGCGATATCGATCCATGGAAACTTTCCTGCGGCTATGCCTTTCAAGACACGGCCCTATTGGATCATCTCAATGTCATAGACAACCTTTGTTTTCCTTTGAAATTTCGCACCCCCTTCAAAGATTGGGATCTTAGCCTGCAAAGAGATCGTGCGATGCAGTATTTGAGAAACCTAGACCTCGATCATCTTTCAGAGAGCCTTCCTTGTGAGCTGAGTGGCGGCGAAGCACAACGTGTGGGCCTCTTGCGTGCCTGCATCTATGAACCAAAATTATTGTTACTTGACGAGACCTTTAGTGCGTTGGACAAAGAGACTAAGAAAAGAGTCAAAATATGGTTAAAGTCGCACATTCAACACACTCAAAGCAGCTGCCTTCTCATCGCTCACTCGGACGAAGATGGCGTGGACTTTGTGGATCGAGAAATCACATGGCCCACCTCATCAAATCTTGTGCTGCAATTCTAATACTAAGCATCTCGGCGTGCTCTGAACAGAAGACCCAAAATCATTCGGAGCAACTGCCCCCACCAGGTTTTCAAACCAAGCCTCAAATCTACATGGTCTTCGACCCAAGCCTGTCTCCGTTCAACCTTCCAAACCCTGAAGCCTTAAGCGCACAGCTCAATGCCCATGTCGAGGTTTTTCAATCCAGCGATCCCGCCGCTCAAATAGCCAAGATCAAAGAATACAATGCCAGACCTAGCGACCTCGTCTTAATTGGCCCCAGGAAAGTGCCTCCCCTTGAAAGCCTTTCCCTAATTCAGCACCCCAAGAGAAAATTAAGCTTGGTCTTGAACACAACTCCCAAAATTTCTTGGGACCCTAAAGGTCAAGATTCTTATGTGCACCTAGACATGGAAGGGCTTGAAAACTCACTTGAGGGTTTGCGAATGGCTACGAAAAGGATTGGCCTTGGTGAAGAAGCCGTCGGCTGGAAAATGGGGCAGAACCAAGAAGCTATACTCGTCCAGATCAACTGGAAACTTTGGCTAGAGCAGGCCCTCAAGTCCATTAGCTCGAATAACGGTTCTTCACCGTATGACGGGAAAGTCTGGAAAGAGATGAGCTTTGATGGCAACACTCTCGAGATTCGTATTAATAATCCGAATGGAGGACTTGAAGCTAAGACGCTCGAGGCCATCGAAAGAGTCGTCAAAGACTTCCGTCTATCTCAGCTTGGGCCGGGGACAGCAGGATTCAGCGAATGACCAGCAAGACCCTCTTTCTGGTTCATGGCTTTATGGGATCTGCCCTCAACTGGGGGCCCGTCATTACGAGACTCAAAGCCAATTCTGATTTGTCAGCTTGGAATTTTGTGGCAGCCGACTTGCTTGGTCACGGAGGAAGACGCGGTCCAGACGCACTGCCATACGAAGTGTTGGACCATGCCCACCTCACGGCCGACCTAAAGCTGCAGCTTCCCGCTGGAGATTTTGTTGCCCTGGGCCACTCATTCGGGATTCGGCCCCTGCTTAGCTTGAGCCAAGATCCAGATGTCGGCCCTCGAATGAAAACGCTCATCATTGAAGACGCTTCGCCTGAAATCACTCAGGAGAATTACTTTCGTTTGAAGAGAATCATAGACCGAGTGCCTGTGCCATTCACCTCTCGAGATGAAGCCAAAGAAGCGATCTATGCTCAGTTCCCAAATGACAGAACACTAGCGATGTTCTTGTTTTCAAATATTCGCAAATTAGATTCCGGAGAACACTCCTGGCGCTTCGACAAGGACGGACTTATAAACCTTCTAGAAGAAGCCCACAGATTGCCACTCTGGTCAGAGTGGTCAAACTACTCAGGAAACCTCATTGTGATGAGAGGGGTAGATTCTGACCACCTTGACCAAGCACGCCTCAACCGCGCACTGGAAGCTCGCGGCAGCAAAAGTGTTCAGCTTATTGAAATTGCTCAAAGTGGTCATTGGATACATTCTGAGCAAGTTGAGAAGTTTACTGAAGAGTTGGTCAAAATACTCATCAGCCAAACTTAGCTTAGTCTTTTGTCTTCGAGATTTTTGCGAGATTTTACTCGTCATCAGTTCCAGTTTTTTTAGAACCGAAACTCAACAAGTCAGATGCTGTTGGCGCCTTAGCTTGTTTTTTGCGTAGATATACTACGATTCCAGCCGCTATTGCGAACAAAGCGGCAAGCATCACCACTAGGTCTTCAATGGGAAGGCCTAGAAAGTCTGTTGAAGGGGTTGTCTCTTGAACCACTGGCTCCGCGAGGCCGGGAACTTCTGTCCCTGCTTCGGAGGTTTCGACCGGCGTCTCATCGATGACGTCTTCGGTCGAAATCATCCCACCTTCGGGTGGTGCCTGAGATCCGACACCCTCGGAAGGGTCTTGCGGCTCTTGGTTAAGTTGATCTGTTTGAGCAACTTGACCAGCTTGAGCTTCCTGAAGAAGTTCTTCTTCGGCTTGGGCTTGAAGCCTTGCAGCCTCGGCCTGAATCCTAGAAAGAGTCGCTCGGTCAAAATTGCCAAGCTGAAGGCTTTGACCAACCTCAATGATGTCTGGGCTCGAAAGACCACTTTGGTTAAGAGAGGCAATCTCTCTCCAGCCATCAATCTCGCCATACATCCTCTGAGAAATGGCCGACAGTGAGTCGCCCGGCTGAACCACGACTGACTCAAGGCTAAGACCATACTCACTTTCAAAAGGCTTCATCACTGAAGAATCATTCGGCCTGAATGGTGAACTGAAATAAACAACTGACCCTGCACTAACGGCTTGGCCAGCATTCCACTGAGACAACATTCCGGCACGATCATCACGTCCATATAATAATACAGACAGATCCTTCCAAGACTTCTCATTTCTCACAAACACATAAGAGTTCATGACGTAGCCATCTTTTTCAAACGGCTGTGATGCGACGGAAGGAAAGCTAGATAAACGATAAGCCTTGCCAGAACTTCTGCGCACACTTCGCGGAGCAGTGCTTTGGCTAGTTTCTTTTAAGTCTAAATTTGCGTAAGAATCCGCGGACTGAGTAGTCGCGTTCTGACCGGGCGCTCCGAAGAGGTCTGCTTGATTGAATTCGCTGGATGCGGAGTCGCTACCTTCTGCGAAAGATTCATAGCTAGAAAGATCTTCATCGACGATTTCAGCAGAGGAATTACCAGAGGAACTGCACGCAGCGAGACCTAAGACATTTAGTCCTAGCGCCGTATATAAGAATGGTTTTTTATAAAGCCAGTTCTTGGACACAATTCCCCCTTCTATTTTAAGTCTAGGTCTATTCGGGTGAGTTGCAATGAAGCTCAAGCACTAAATAAGAAAAATAATTTGTCACATGCCAATGAATTGACCAAAGCCGAAAGCAGAGCTTCAATACAAAAGATATGAAATTGGGCTTGGAAGTTTTACTCGAAAATAAAAATCTACTTTCACGACTTTCCAATCGACGTGTCGCTTACGTCGGACACCCGGCCTCCGCTGATCACAACCTCAATCATGGCCTCGATCTTTTGATTGAGGCCGGAGTAAAAATTTCTGCCGCCTTTGGTCCACAACACGGAATCAACGGCGATAAGCAAGACAACATGATCGAAAGCGATCACGAGCAAGACCCGCGTGGCTTTCCTTTATATAGTCTATATTCCGAAGTGCGCAGGCCCACTCCTGCCATGATGGATAGTTTCGACGTTATCTTGATTGATATGCAGGACTTAGGCTGCCGTGTTTACACCTACGTCACCACACTCCTCTATATATTAGAAGAATGCGCGAAAGCGGGTAAAGACGTTTGGGTTCTAGATCGCCCAAACCCTATAGGCCGGCCCTCGGAAGGGTTTTTGCTCGATGATTCGCTGAGAAGTTTTGTGGGGGCATCAAAGATCCCCCTGCGGCATGGGCTAACGATGTGCGAACTATCATTGTTTTTATGCGAATATCACAAGCTTGACGTTTCATTAGAGCTTGTGAAAATGGAGGGCTACTCGATGACGGATGGGCCTGAGTATGGCTGGCCTCGTGATATGCCGTGGGTAAATCCAAGCCCCAACGTTCCTGTTGTTGATACCGCGAGATGCTACCCCGGAACTGTTTTACTTGAAGGATCATTACTATCCGAAGGCCGAGGAACGACTCGGCCTCTTCAGATCTTCGGAGCCCCCGGTCTTCGTTCCAAAGAAGTCATTGAGATGGTTGAAAAACGCGCACCGAAGATTGCGAGTTGCCTGACCATGAGGTCTTGCTACTTCGAACCTACTTTCCATAAATTTAAAGGGCAGCTATGTGCCGGCATTCAATGGCACACTGACACTGCCAATTACCGTCATGCAGAGTTTCAGCCAGTTCGCCTGATGGCACTCACCTTCAGCTCGATCAAAAAGCTTCAGCCAGAACTTATGAACTGGAGACAGCCTCCGTATGAATATGAGACAGTGAAGCTGCCCATCGACCTTTTGATGGGGGATATCCGGGGACGCGAGTGGATGGATTCTGGAACGGAGATTGAGGAGCTTGATAAAATCATGAAGCCTTCTGAGGCCGAATGGATTGAGCTGGCGAAACCACACTGGCTCTATGCTTAGATTTTTGCTTTGCCTGAGGTTTTGAAAAATACTAAATGACTGAATTTAAAGATTTAATTGTGTTGAAGTTTGGCGGTAGCAGCCTAAGTTCGCCCGTGCGAATCAAGAAGGTTGCCAGGCTGGCACTACGTCATCTTGAAGAGACACAGCATCTCATCATTGTCGTCAGTGCCATGGGCAAAACCACAAATCAGTTTCTAGACCTGGCCTCAGAAGTTTCCCCGAATGCTCATTCCGAAGAATACAAGCGGGAACTCGACATGCTTCTCACCGCGGGAGAGCGCATCAGCATGTCTCTACTTAGTATGGCTCTAGCCGACCTTGGCGCCAAAGCCGTTTCCTTCACCGGATCTCAAAGCGGAATCATCACCTCGGAAAAACATGGCGAGGCGAGCATTGAGGCCATCAGACCGATTCGGATTGAGGAAAATTTGCGCCACGGGAAAGTATGCATTGTGGCAGGATTCCAAGGTGTGAATGCCGCAAAGGATGTGACAACACTAGGTCGGGGGGGTAGTGACACCACGGCCGTGGCCCTTGGCGCCCATTTCGGGGCGAAGCTTGTCTATATATATACAGACGTGGATGGAGTTTATGACGCGGACCCCAACACGGTGACGGCGGCAAAGCAAATAAAAGAGCTGCCAGCAGCCACGGCTCTTGAGATGGCACGAAATGGAGCAAAGGTCCTTCACCCCACATGCGTCGAATGGGCCATCAAAGGAAACACTCCCGTTCGCGTCCTTTCAAGCTTCTTCCGGGGAGATGAAGCTCCGGCCCTTTCCGCCATCCAACAGCAGGGCACTTTGATCCTGCCGTAGCCCAAAGCCACCCATCAAAACGCAGCGCTCGATAATTTTTTTAAAATAAAATTTTTTTTGATAAAGACCCCGAGCAGACTTAGCCTTGAAGCCTATGAAATCTTATCACGATCTACTCGAGAGAATTTTGGCTGAAGGCACGAAGAAAGAAGACCGCACAGGAACCGGAACCTACAGTGTTTTCGGCCACCAAATGCGCTTCAACCTCAATGAGGGCTTTCCCCTCGTGACCACGAAAAAAATTCATTTGCGATCCGTGATTCATGAACTTCTTTGGTTCTTGTCCGGCGACACCAACATCAAATATTTGAAAGACAACAAAGTTCGCATCTGGGACGAGTGGGCCGACGAGAATGGCGACCTTGGGCCGGTATATGGTGCGCAATGGCGCTCATGGAAAACGGCGAGTGGTGAAACCATCGACCAAATCGCAAAAGTTATCGAGCAAATCAAAACTAATCCCGACTCTCGTCGCCTTATCGTCAACGCTTGGAATGTCGCCGCGATTGAAACGATGGCACTACCTCCTTGCCACACCATGTTTCAATTCTACGTTGCAGACGGAAAGCTAAGTTGCCAGCTCTATCAAAGAAGCGCAGACGTCTTCCTAGGTGTGCCGTTTAACATCGCGAGCTACGCCCTTCTCACGCACATGATCGCGCAAGTCTGCGGACTTGGCGTGGGAGATTTTGTCCACACTCTTGGCGACGCACACCTTTACTCCAACCATATTGAACAAACAAAAACACAACTAGCTCGTGAGCATATGCCGCTTCCGAAGTTGAAGTTGAACCCTGCCGTGAAATCTGTGTTTGATTTTACCTTCGATGATATCGAGATCTTGGATTACGAATCACACCCAACGATTAAAGCACCGATTGCTGTTTAGCGGGTCGAGTTTAAAATTGCGCCTTTAGAGGAGAGAGCGTTGATGAAAGACTTATCTTTAATTGTTGCGATGACCCGGAACAGAGTGATCGGCATCAACAATCAATTGCCGTGGCACCTACCCGAAGACTTAAAATATTTTAAAGAAGTCACCATGGGTTCGCCGATGATCATGGGTAGAAAAACTTTTGAATCTATCGGAAGACTTTTGCCGGGAAGACTCAACATCATTGTGACCCGCAATCGAAATTATTCTCCCGAAGAATTCCTCAAATCAAAAGGCATTGATCTCACGCCTGAAAAACGAGCTTTAGCCCTCGTTACAAACTCTCTAGAAGAAGCCATCGAAGCTTCACACGCAAACAATCAGCAATCACAAAACTCAAAAACCCCTTTCTTAATTGGCGGCGCAGAACTCTTCCAGCAAGGCATAGATCTCTGCACTAAGCTCTACATCACTTGGATCGACAAAGATTTTGCGGGAGACGCCTTCTTTCCTGAGCTTAGTTTGGACCAATATAGCCAAACTCAATGCCTGGAAAAAACCTCTCCCTACCCGCACAGCTATTGCGTGTATTCGCGCATTTAGCCCAAGACGCCCGCCCAGGCGTGCTTTTTTCTAGACAAGCCCCACTCAGCTCTCTAACAGCTCCTTAAACCCTTTCTTGAATTTCCATAAGGAGCCCTAAATGAAAGCATTTCCCCACCTAAAATCTCTACTTCTAATGACCCTAATCTCAGCGAATTTTCTTGCGATCTCTTCCGCCAACGCCGCAGAAACTCGCAAGCAGAAAATGATGGCCCGAGACCTTCAGACCATCGAAGGTTTTTTCGACACCGCCTACGCGCCCGCCGATTGGAAGAAAGCTTTTTCTGGATGGGTGCTAGAAAACGAAATTGCCGACGCCAAAGCCAAGGTACTAGCAAACCCCGAGATCACCACAAAAGATTTTCAAAAAATCCTCAGAGATTTTTTCTACTCCACAAAAGATTATCATGTTGGAGCCAAATTTTATTCTACAGAAAGAGCCTTGCTGCCCCTTGAGATTCGAGGATCACAAGGACGTTATTTTATTGTCAACATCAACCGCGATGAACTCTCAGCACAGAGTTTTCCCTACAATGTCGGCGATGAACTTATCAGCATAGGCGGCCGTTCCGTAGAAGACGAAATTACAAAGTTGAAAGCAGAAGTCGGCCAAAACTCAGACTTGACCGATCAAGCACTAGCTGAACTATATCTGACTTTCAGAACAGGATCTAACGCCATGACGGTTCCCTCTGGGAATGTGGTTCTCGGCATCAAGCGCAAAGGCTCGAACACAGTCTCAACCCATCAACTCACCTGGATTTACTCTTCCGAAAGTATTGGCGAGCTCCCTTCTCTGCCGACTCCCGAAGCTAGCAACTCTCGCAGACTTGCAAACCCTAGCACTCCCGCAGCCCGGGCCGCACACCTTCTGCAAAGCAAACAAATGATTTCTCCAATAGCCGAGGAGCTTTCCACTCGCCCAGGGGCCTCGGCTTCCTTCAACATTGGGAGCAAGACTTCATTCATCCCGGCACTCGGGTCGAAGATTTGGAGCACGGGTGAGAAAGATTTGTTTGATGCGTATATATTCCAAGACAAAGATCGCAAGTTAATGGGATACGTGCGAATTCCATCTTACGTCGCTGGTGCTGAACATGCGGCAGAATTTGCCAAAATCATTCGCAAATTAGAAACCCATACCGAAGGCCTTGTAATTGACCAAGTGAACAATCCTGGTGGCTCCGTGTTTTATCTCTACGCCCTCGCATCCATGCTAAGCGATAAGGCCTTGTACACTCCGAGACATCGTATGACGATCACTCAAGCCGATGTTGCTGAGGCTCTCTTCACTCTGCCAGAGCTGCGCAAGATACGCACAGACGAAGAAGCAAAGCTTTTCTTCGGCGACACCGTAGGCGGCTTCCCCGTCGATAAAACTTTCGTCCACTTCACGATCAAATTTTTTCAATTTATGGTTGATGAATGGAATGCAGGGAGGCAGCTCACAAGGCCTTATCACCTTTGGGGCGCTGACCAGATCAACCCAAGCAAAGTGGCACAATACACAAAACCTATTTTGCTTTTGACCAATGAACTTGATTTTTCTGGCGGAGACTTTTTTCCAGCCATTCTTCAAGACAACAAACGTGTAACGATTCTTGGAACTCGTACCGCTGGAGCCGGCGGGTATGTCATGAGACAAAGCTTTCCAAACATTTTTGGACTAGGCTTCTTCTCGTTGACAGGCTCCATAGCTGAGCGCGTTGACCAAAACCCCATCGAGAACCTAGGGGTCACACCCGACGTCCCTTACGCCCTCACCCCCGAAGACTTCCAAAACAACTTCAAAGGATACACTCAAAGTATTCTCTCCACTCTTAGAACGTTAATTTCCGAATAATACAATTTCAAACAAACCCCTGGCGCAAAGCAAAGTGCGCTCAGGGGCCCTTCCGGGCTCAGAGCTTTGCGCTCGGCCCCTCCTTAATTGCTAGGCGCGGATTGTGGACCGCGGTTTGCGGCGGCGGGTTTAGCAAGAAGCTCGCACCCCAAAAAAAATAGACGAGGTGCTTATAGCGTTTACTCGCACACGTGCGTCCCGCCTTCAACCTTCACTCGCACATTTTAGCCATTCTACATTGCTTGATGCATGCACCTGCATTCTTATTGTGGATAGATGAAGTCTCCCAACAAACAATCGACAACCAAGAAGGCCAAAGAAGCTGCGCAATAGATCCAGCGAATTGTCCTCAGAACTCGTGTACCCGTGAGTACTCAAACAAAGTGCATTCAACAATAACGATAGAAGCACCGCGGCATCGGTAGACGCGCCCCGGACGGGCTCAAGCCCTCCCTGCCATGTTAAGATTCGATGAAGCCGTCAAAACTGTGACGCTTTCGTGCTCTTTATCTGCCGGGAAGGAATGACATGGCACAGCATCTCCAGCCAGCCGCCCCAAATACAGCACGCAAAACTCCGAAACATACGCTCCATTCATAAATTCTAAAGCTCCGCCTCCGTCCTGACGATAATAGGAACATGGGATTTGTAGGTCTAATATTACTATTTGTATGTACCTTTGGTGGTTTCATGATGGGAGCCAAGTGGAATCTAGGCTTCTTTGGAGTCTTCTTTCACCCTGGGGAGTATGTCATTATCCTCGGTGCAGCCCTTGCGGCCCTCATTATTTCCACCCCCATGAAACACATCAAGCAGATTTTTGGATACAGCCTCAAATCTCTCAGCATAAAAGACATGGGCAAAGCAGAATTTATGGAAGGCTTGCAACTTATGTATGAACTCTTCCAGGCACAGAAGAAAGATGGCGTTCAAGCCGTCGAAGGCCACATCGAGGATCCCGGCAACTCTGCTATTTTCCAGAAATATCCAGGCATTCTCAACAATCACCACGCCGTAGAATTTATTGCTGACTCTATGAGAACGTTTATTTCAGGAGGTCCTTCTCCTTATGATATGGACGACCTATTAACGGCTGACCTAGAAGTCATGCACGAAGAAGAGCACATCATCCCTTCACAAATTCAAACCACGGCCGACGCCTTTCCCGCTATCGGGATCGTTGCCGCCGTACTCGGGATCATTATCACGATGGGAAGTATTGCGGAAGGTCCCGAAGTCGTCGGTGGAAAAGTCGCCGCAGCCCTAGTGGGAACGTTCCTCGGGATTTTCGTAGGATATGGAATTGTAGGTCCCATGGCGAAGCGTGTGGAATTTCACTTCCAAGCGGAAGGTGTTTTCTTCAACATGCTTAAAGCAGGAATACTTGCGAACTGCCGAGGCTTGCCTCCTTCTGTGAGTATCGAGTTTGCCAGACGAAGCATTGTTCCCACAGAGCGTCCTACATTCAAAGAACTAGAAGAAACTCTTAAAAACGCAGCAGCAGGTGGCGGAGGCGCAAAACAAGCCGCGTAATGCGGAAAAGCGCAAATCACAATGAGTGACGACAGCACACCGATAATCATCAAGAAGATAAAAAAAGGCGGACACGGCCACCATGGTGGTGCGTGGAAAGTAGCCTATGCCGACTTCGTAACTGCGATGATGGCCTTCTTCATGGTGATGTGGATTGTGGGAATGAGTCAGCAAGACAAAGAAACGATTCAAAGGTACTTCAACGACCCATTAAAATTTATGGATGGAAGTGCAGAGCTCAACATGGGATTCTTTGATAGCGCGCAAGGACAACAGGCCGTCAACGCCAACAAGTCCGGCGGCGTTACGGATTCTTCAAAAGCAGGTGGCCTAACAAGACTTCATCTCTTAGCTCAAGAAGTTGAAGCTGGGTTTACTCCAATCAAAAACGAAATTTACAATCTCAAAGTTTACCCCGACAGAATTCAATTTGCGATTTCAGCGCATTCTTTGTTTTCTCCAGGAGGCGCGCTCCTAAAAAGATCCGCAGAGCCTATTCTCAATCGAGTCGCCGAAGTCCTAAAAGGACTCAATGCTTACTTTATGATCGAAGCCCACACCGATGATCTTCGTGTAGACAGCCCCGACTATCCAAGCAACTGGGAGCTTTCTGCGGCACGCGCATCCACAGTTGTGAGATACTTTATTGAGGGACACTACATCGACCCCACTCGCCTGACTCTTATGGGAGCTGGGCAATATCGCCCTATCGCCGATAACGCCACACCAGAAGGCCGTGCCAAAAACAGAAGAATTGACATTTATATCGTGCCAAATGGAACAGACCGCACTGCTCTTCGCAGCCCGGCCTCAGAAGGCCGCCCTCCGAGCAAATAAAGCTTTCCCGTGTTGGGCGACAACAATCGTTGGCGTCCTAACACAAACTTCACACATTGACGCTGAGAATCTTCGTACCATAAGGGATAAGGATAAAGTTTTTTTAATGGGTTAAGTCTGTGCACCAGCATTCCGAAAAGGATTCAGGTATGCCGTACACAAAATCGAGATTAACAACGAGACCATCAAATAACTTGCAAAAGGTAGGACGTATGATGAGACCGCAAGAAATTATTGGGAAAAAATTTAAGACGTTAGTCGTAGGAATGACTATACCGTTTTTGCTGAGTTCTTGTTTGAACTCTGCGGTAAATACCGAAGATGGATCTGGGACTAACACCCGAGGCGGTGACAACATC
>Ga0100402_1006494_pt1 | contig 11584 bp, 13 predicted proteins | sample CryGeyme20150102_FD_80419 | JGI IMG/M metagenome (GOLD analysis project Ga0100402, IMG submission 80419) | Groundwater microbial communities from Crystal Geyser aquifers in Utah, USA - Crystal Geyser metaG 2015-0102 | ecosystem: Environmental > Aquatic > Deep subsurface > Groundwater | place...
CTCTTATATGGGAAAATTTAATCATCTCAGCCACACACTTTTTACAATTAAGCCTTAAAAATAAACTTCTATGCAAGAAATATCTCAAAAAATCATCGATTATGCAATCTGGTATTATCTTAAATATTATCCTAGTCCAAAAAAATTTGCATCAAAATTAAAACAAAGATATGGTATTCAAAGTGAACTTTGAGAAAAATATTGATGAATAACTGATGAACAAATAGATTTTATAATAAAAGAAAAACTTTCTAGTATAGTTTTGGAAGATGAAGTTATAAAATCAAGAATAAGAAGTTATATAGAAAAATGAAAGTCTAAACTTTATATAAAACAAAAATTATATGAAAGAATGGAACAAAAAGAGCTTATTGAAACTTATTTAGAAGAAGCATTTTTAGATTGAGAACAAGAAAATTTAATTAGAGAATATAAAAAACTTGAAGGTAAATTTGAAAAACAAAAAATAATAGAAAAACTATTTAGAAAATGATTTAATTATGATGATATAAAAAGATTGTTTTAAAAAAGAATATAAACTAAATTAGGATTTATATATAGTAATTATACATAGCTATAAAGTTATAACAAATAATATACTCAATTAACTTATAATGTTATATGGTTAATTTATATATAAAGTAGTTTAATATATATATGATATAATAATAAAAGTTTTAATATGCTAATATATAAAATATACAATTTCAAAATAAAGCTGTTTTCTTTCCTCGGATATGAATAATGGTTACACGAAGTCTAATTTTTCTAATTAGTATAATTATATAATAGAAGGGAATAATATACCTATCCACGAATTATTAGTTATAAGTTGAATTAATCTTAATGAACTTTTTCATAATTTAAAATACAGTATCAAAAATAAATCAATCCCAATTTTGGGGCTAAAGGCTAAAATTATGAAATTTCAATCTTCTTAGGAAGTTTTTATATTTTTCTCAAAAATAGGTTTGTATTTTTAACGAAAAGAAAAATCCAAAGCAATTTACTTTGGATTTTTTAGATAGCCTTTTTAAAAACTATCTTTTTATTTTTTACACTCTTATTTTTTTAATTGTTTCAGCATATTTCATACATTTACTAGTTATACATTTTCAAGTTATACCACCAACAAGAGGTAAAAATGCCATAAAAAATACTAATGAATCTATATCTAAATCAGGTCATTTTACTATCTTAATTGATATATAAAACAATACTATACCAAAAACAACTTGAACAATTCTCATATATTTTTTCTTTGCTACACATATGTTAGTTGCTCACATTATCATAGGAACAATTCACAATGCAATTATACCATAAGTAATATAAGTTAGTGTATTTGCGCTAATCTCTTGCCAGAACATAACATTTTCAAGTGTATTAGGATTTTCTTGAATAAAAAAATTATAGTACATAGTAGTAATATAAATTAAACCAAACAATACTCTTCAAATTAGTATAGTTTTATCAGTAGGTCTTTTTTGTAGAAACTTTATAAATTCAAACATTTTTCTCTTATTAAAATATAAACTTGTTCTAAGTTTAAAAAAAATTTAAAAAAAATCAAAATTAATTTTGACTTTTCTTAATTTTTTATATAATACACAAGCTAAATATTAATTAGCAATATTGGGGTGTCGCCAAGCGGTAAGGCAACGGACTTTGACTCCGTTATGCGTAGGTTCGAATCCTACCACCCCAGCCATAAAAAAAATGATTCGAAAGGAAAGGTTTTTACGTAGTAAAAATTTTATTGTGACGAATAGGAGCAATAAAAACTGTAGGTCTGACCCGAAGGGCAACGAATCCTACCACTCCAGCCATTAACCAAAAAATACATTTATATCCATAATAATGGATAATAAATAGAGAATAATAAAAAATTGTTAATTATTTATTGTTTGTTATTTTAAGACTTAAGAAATAAGAAAAATTAGGGTTTTTATTTTTTAAGTTTTAGGGACTTAAAAATACTTATATTTTGCAGAAAATAAGTACACATTTATTTTTTAATGTATATATAACATGATAGCAGTTATAGAATTAGGATGAAATCAATTTATTGTGAGAAAAGGTGATGTAATTGATGTAAAAAAATTAGATAAAGAAATTAATTCAAGTTTTTCAGTTGAAGCAATGCTTGTTTCAGATGAAGATGGTAAATCATTAAAAGTTGGTTCTCCTCTTGTTGCTGGTTCAAAAATTGAATTAAAAGTTACTAATCAATATAAAGCTGAAAAAATTAGAGTTTTTAAAATGAAATCTAAAAAAAGATATAGTAGAAATACAGGTTTTAGAGCACATTTAACTACTTTAGAAGTTATTTCAGTTGCATAAAAAAGTTTGAAAAATCTTATTTATTGAATATAATAGTTCAAGAAAATAAGATTTTTTCTGTTTTATAATAATTTTTCTAAATGATTGAAAAAAATAAATTTTTATTTATTTTTTATATTTATTTTTTAAGAAAATATTTTGGTAAATAATGAAAATAATAGAGTAAATATAAAGGCTCGTATTGATAGGCATCTTAGAATTGTTAAACAAAATAATTGAATTAGAACTAATATTTTAACTGAAAAAAGATATTGAACAACTATTTATTTAGTTTTAATATTTGTAGTTTTTGTTTTTCCAATTTATCCTAGTTTGGCATCATTTGTATATAACAATACATCTTATGATTTTTATAGGGAATGAATAGATGAAACTTCAATTATTGAATCTTATTATTGATGAGAATTACAAGATTGAGATTCTTGATATTGAATTCCAATAATTGAATCAGAAGATTCATTTTTATCAGTTAATACTATATTAAATGATAATAGAGATCTAGCTTGAACAAATGAGATTCTTGAGTATGAGATAAAACCTTGAGATTCTTTTTCAAGTATAGCATATGATTTTAGTGTATCAACAAGTTCTATTCTTTGGGCAAATGATTTTGAAAAAAATCATGTTTTGAGACCAGGTGAACTTATAAAAGTTCCACCAGTATCATGAATAATTCATAAAGTTGTGTCAGGTGATACTATATCTTCAATTGCTAAGAAATATGATATTTGAGAATCAAAGATTAAGGAACAAAATCTTCTTACTGATAACTCATCAATTAAAATATGAGATTCACTAGTTATTCCTTGAGCAATTAAAAAAATTGTTTTTCCAATATATACTACTCCTACAAAAATAGCTAAAAATAATAACAAGCCTTCAAAAATTGTTTCTTGATGATATAATTTTGTAAAAGAAGAAGCAAATGAAGTAGTTTCAAGTTTTTGAACTCATAAACTTGTTCGGAGAGCTCCTTCACATAGTTTTGTTTGGTGAAATTGTACTCGGTATGTAGCTCAATATAAAAATGTTTATTGGTGAGGTAATGCTAATCAATGGTTAACAAATGCAAGAGCAGCGTGAGCTTCTACTTGAAGTAGTCCTAAATTATGAGCAATAGTTCAATTAACATGAACTTGATATAATCCTAGGTATTGACATGTGTGAATAGTTATGGAAATAAAATCTGATCATATAATTGTTTCAGATATGAATTATAGAAGATTAAATGAAATAACTTATAGAAAAATTTCTATAAATGATAGAAGTATTGATTGATATATATATGTTGATTAAAAAAATAAAAAATTCCAAAATTAATTTTGGAATTTTTTATTTGCTCATAGCATTACTTATTTTATATACAACTTGATTTATTGGGTTTATACTTTTGTGTAATCACTCTCTAAGTAGATTATAATCATCTCTAAGAAGTTCTAAAAGTATATGTATAGTTATATTATTTTCATATTCTGAATATGCTTTAAATGCAACTGGATAAGTTTTATATATGTTTATTATTTCTTTATCTATTTCATTTATCTTTTCATTTTCTACATTTAACAATGAATTTATAGAAACAGAATCTACATTGTTTGATACATTTATAGCATAAATATTTTCATTAAAATTTTTTAAGTATTCTAAATAAAAATTATATTTACATAATTCATATGTAGTTTGTTTTAATATAGATTTCTTGATTATACTATTATTTTTTTCAGAGCTTATTTTACATTTGTTACTATCTTGATTTATACTTATTTCTATTTCTTGCATTTTTGAGTTTATTTTTTGTTCTAATATAGTTTTTAATTTAGAATTATTATTTAATAAATTGTTTTTTATTGTTTTTAATCATCTATAATATGATATTTTTGTTGCACAATTATATATATTATCCATATTTTTTCTGTATTGTTCTTTTGCTAATATAATATCATTTCATGATTTGTATTTTCAAGATATATCATTATCTAAATCTAAAAATTGTTCATCTTTTCATATCAAATAAATTGTTTCAGAATTATTATCATTTGTCTTGTATTCACTACAAAAATTTGTAATTCTTTCTTTATACAACTCATATCATGATTTATCAGATATAGTTTTTGCTTCTCAAAAAGATATACTTATTTGAGATATATTTATAAATAATGATATTATTATAATAGTAGATATTTTTTTCATTTTTTTTTATTAAAAAAGTTTTATTTCAGAGCTTTGTTTTATTATATTTTTATTTCAGATTTTTTGTATTATTTTATATTTTTTATATTGTTTTTCAAAATTATCTTCACTAAATATATTTACATTTGAATAAAGTCATAAGTTTTTTATTATTATTTCTCAAGTTCAAGTTGAAAATGTAGTAGAACTAGATGAAATTCAATTTATATTACTATAACTTGTATTCAAATAAGATACAGGACTTCAAGAGTTAATTACAATTGTCATATTTATATTATTTGCAAATCTTAATCTAATCTCTTCATTATTTTTTAATCATATATTTAAAAAATTATTTTTTTCAAAAATAAGTATTTCATTATTTGAAATTTCTTTATTTTCAAAATTATTATTTTCAATAGCATCAATTAAAGCATTATTTATATTATTTTTTATATCAATTTTTTTATTTAAACTATTATTATTTTTTAAGTTACTATTTATTTGAGAACTTATAGAAATAAAAGCTATTGACATAGTCAAACTTAAAAAAATTGACCATATTAATATAGATGCTTTTTTGTCTATTTTTTGCATAAAATAATTTATTATGATAAAATCTATATAAATTATATTTATTAGTTTCAAATTACAAGTTATGGTTACTAAAAAGCCTGTTTCAGAAGAAAAAAATATAGTAGAAGAATTAAAAAAAGAAATACTTTCTAAAGAATCAAAAAGAGAGTATTATTCTTTGAAGTTTCAAAAAATAGAAAATCAAGTAAAAGATAGTCTAAAATTACAAAAAACAGATGAAACATTAAGAGATATTACAATATGAGCACTTATTTTATGAAGTAGTGATATTCATTATGAAGTTTTTGAAGATTATATTGTAGTTAGATTTAGAATTGATTGAGTTTTAGTTGATATTTTTAGATTAAATATAAAAGAATATAAACTTATTCTTGAAAGACTCAAATATTCTTCATGATTAAAATTAAATATAACAGATATACCACAAGATGGTAAATATTCTATGATTATAGAAAATAGGGATATAGATGTAAGAATTTCTACTCTTCCTGTTTGAAATGCTGAAAATGTAGTTTGTAGAATACTTGATAATACAAATGCAGTTATAGATTTTGATGAATTATGATTCTTTTGGACAACAAAGAGAATACTTGAAAAGGCAATTTCAAAGAAAAATGGGATGGTTTTAGTTACAGGGCCAACAGGTTCTTGAAAAACTACAACTCTTTATACTATTTTGTCAGAATTAAATACAAGAGATAAAAAAATAATTACACTTGAGGATCCAATAGAATACTCTATGGATTGAGTTATACAGTCTGAAGTAAATGAAAAAAAATGATATACATTTCATAGTTGATTAAGGGCAATTTTAAGACAAGATCCAGATATAATAATGGTATGAGAAATAAGAGATATAGAAACTCTTGAAACTGCGACACAAGCAAGTCTTACATGACATCTAGTTTTATCTACTCTGCATACAAAATCAGCTGCAGACACTTTAGATAGAATTATAAATATGTGAATTAAACCATATATTATAGCTTCTGCACTTGATACTATAATTGCACAAAGATTAGTTAGAAAAATATGTTCTCATTGTAAAGTTGAAAAAGAAAAAACAGTAGAAGAACAAGCTATAATTGAGGCTATGATGAAAGATATAGGGATGAATACAAGACAAGCAAAAAATATAAAATTATATGAATGATTAGGTTGCGAAAAATGTAATCATAGTTGATATAGTTGAAGAATTTGAATATATGAAATTATTTCTTTAACTACAAAACTTAGAGATATGATAAGAGAGTGAGCAACAACTGAAGAAATAATTAATGAATCAAGAAATTGAGATTTGATAACAATCAAAGAAGATTGAATTTTAAAAGCATTAAAAGGCTATACAACTATACAAGAAATTTTAAGAGTAATTTAAAAAAATATATGAATGACATGACTACAACATTTTTAGGTAATCCATATGATTCTGAAATAAATCCAGATGAACTTTTAAAGGAATCTTTTTCTAAATTAGGAGGGAAAAATATACCAGAAGTAGATATAAAAAGTGATGATGTAAAAAGAGAGTTTACTAAATATCATTATTTAATTTTAAATAAACTTTATTTTGATAAAAATGATTTAGAATATACTCGAGGTATTTTAAATAACTCTACAAAAAACACTATAAAACATAATAGAAAAAGTATTTTAGATTTATTATCAGATAAAAGAAAAGGTAAGATGGAAAAATCATTATCTGTTTTTGGGAAAAGAGAAATAAATGAAAAACTTATTTCATACCCATTATTTTTTATGTGGGAATATTTAAATTCAAACTTAGAAGAATTAAAAAAATGAAATGAAAAGCAAATAGATTTTGCTGAAAAATTTGGTTTATCTCATTTACAAGATGTTAAAACAATTGTAGAAGTATTATGATTTAATAATGAATTAAATTGGTCTACAGTAAATTTACCAGTTTTAACTTTTAAATGATTAAAAACTGAATTAGAATCAGTCGAAGCATCTTGAATTTTATGAAGTATAAATTGAAATAGTTTACTTTTATCATTTTCATCTTCATTAAAAGTTGAAAGTTTTGAAAACCTTTATTATTGAGCAGTAGCTTTATGATATAAAGAAAAAATGTGAATTGAAAATGTAAAAATGCCAACAATGAGAATGCTAAATGTCTTAAACTATGTTAAAAGAAAACTTTGAAAACCAGATTTAGATTCTGATGATAAAGATCAATTATCTTATATTATTACTGAAGAATGAATTCAAAGAATATATATAGATAATTTATATCTATTTGTAAAAAAAGTTGCAAATGAATCGGAAGAAGAGTATAAAATTAGACTTAAAAAATTAGAAGCTAGTAAAATATCACAAATAAAGAGTAATATAAGATGAGTTTTAAGATGATTTGGTTATAAATTATGAATTGATGGATATAAAATAAAAGAAACTAGTGTAAAAAGTATGTTTAAGTGATTTTGATTTTCATATGAAAAATATGTAGAAAATAGAACATAAAAAAATAAAAAACAAAGCCGTAGGCTTTGTTTTTTATTTTATAAAATCACTTATTTTCAAAAAATATCATACATTATTTTTTGTATCTACTTCTTCAATTATTCATATTAATTTATTTTTATTGTTGTAAATTGAAGATCCAGAATCTCAATGATTAAAGATTATATTTACTCATATTTTATTTCAATTTATATCTATTATATTTCATTTTTTTTTTGAGTATTTATCAGTTTTTTCATCATAAATTATAGCATATATTTTTTCTCAGATTTCTAAATTTTTTCAGATTTTAGTTTCACTAAATTTTTTAAAATTTATATTTGTTTCTAGAAAAGCATAATCATTTTCACTATCTTTTTTAAGTAATTTTCAAGAATATAAATTTCAAAAATTATCATATATTTGATAATCACTATTTTCAGTATTTACTCAATGAGCAACTGTAATAATAGTATTTTTATTTATAAATACTCAACTAAATTGATTTTCTTTTGTATTTGTTTCATTTGTGAGAATTCATCTTGGATTCTCATTGTTTTTTACTATTTCATTACTTTTAATTATTTTTACACTGTTATTTTCTAGATTTATCTTTTTATAAAGTAATATATAACTTCAAAAAAGAATTATTGCCAGTGTAAAATTAAAAATCAGAGAGTAAATTATTATTTTTTTCATTATTTATTTATAAATATTATTTTGGAAATTATAGTAACTTTTAAATATTTATTTGCAATTTTTTCTATTTATTTTATATTTTATATCAATATATTTAACCATAAAAATATGAAAGTAAGAATTAAAACATATGATGGAAAACCATTATTTTATGAAACAACTGGTGCTTGTGCATTTGATTTTAAATCAAAAGATGAAGTTAGTTTTAAGCCAGGAGAATTTAAATTAGTAGATACATGAGTAGTTGTTGAAACTCCAAAATGATATGTTTTACAAATTCAACCAAGAAGTTCTACATTTAAAAAACATGGTTTAATTCAAGTAAACTCAGTTTGAATTATAGATCAAGATTATTGCGGTGAAAATGATACAATAAAATTTGCGTATATAAATATGACAAAAGAAAAAGTAGTAATTGAAGCTGAAACTAGAATAGGGCAAGGTATGTTTGTAAAAATAGATATTGCAGATTTTGAAGTAGTTGACGCTATGAATAATTCTGATAGATGAGGGTTTTGAACTACATGAATAAAATAAAAAACTAAGGATTTGTCCTTAGTTTTTTATTTTTGCAACTAATTCTCTTACATCTTTTATTTTAACTAAATTTATTTTTGTATCACTTATATCACAATCAGGAATAAAAATATTTTTAAATCACATTTTTATAGCTTCTTTAATTCTTTTTTCTAAATGAATTGGTTTTTTAACTTTTCAAGTTAGAGAAATCTCTCATATATAAATAGTATCTTTACTTAAAACCATATCTTGTTTACTAGAAATTATTGATGCAGCAAGTGATAAATCAATTCAAGGTTCTTCTATCTTTAATCATCTAGCTATATTTGTATAAACATCGTAAGCTTCAAGTTTTACAGGTGTATATTTTCATAAAACTGCAACTATTAAATCAAGTTTAGAAGAGTTTATACCTCTAGCACTTCTTTTTGGATAACCAAATTTTGTATATGTAGTTAAACATTCTGTTTCAACTATAAGTGGTCTTGTTCATTCAATAGTTATAGATAAACTAGATCAGATTGTAGCATCTTTTGAATTTACAAATTCAAGTCATGGATTTTTTAAATCAGATAATCATTTATCATTCATAGTGAATATACCTATTTCACTTGTTGCTCAAAATCTATTTTTTAAAGCTCTTAAAATTCTAAGATTATCGTATTTATCTCATTCAAAATACAAAACTGTATCAACCATATGTTCTAGAGTTTTTGGTCATGCTAAGTTTCAATCTTTTGTGATATGTCATATAATAAACACTGCTGTGTTACTTGTTTTTGCAAAAGCTACAAGTAATTCACTTATATATCTTACTTGGCTTACACTTCAAGCAACTCAAGTTACATTGTTTGAATGCATAACTGAAATAGAATCTATAACTACTATTTCAGATTTATTTTTACTAAGAGTTTCAAGTATGTCTTCGATGCAACTTTCTGCTAGTAGTTTCATATTATTTCAAACAACTCAAAGTCTTTTTGCTCTATCTGAGATTTGATATGCAGTTTCTTCTCATGAAATATAAACTATATTTTCTTTTACTAGAGATGCAAGTTGCAAGGTAATAGTAGATTTTCAAATACCAGGTTCTCATGATAATAATACTACTCATCCAGGAATAATTCATCATCATAAAACGTTGTTCAACTCATTTGAACTTGTTTTAATTTTTATTTCTTTATTTTCACTTATTACATCATCTAAATTTGAGAGTAATTTTACTTCTCATTTTACATTTCAATTATTTCAAGTTACCTTAGTTTCTTTAAATTCTTTTAAAGTATTCCATTCTTTACAAAAAGAACATTGTCAAAGCCATTTTAAACTTTCATTTCAGCAACTATTACAAATATACATAAGTATTAAAGTTATGATTTATTATTTATAAGTATATATGTTGTATATAATAAATCAAGATAAAAAAATAAATTGGATTTTTAAATCCAATTTATTAAAAAAATTTTTAATTTTCAATACTTTTTTTAAATAATCTAAAAATACAAAATCAAATAATAAAACCTAATGTATTTAATATTATATCATCAATATCTGTAACTTTATAATTAAAACCTAATATTATAGAAATAATAAATTGAGTTGTTTCTATTAATATAGTTCATAAAGCTCATATAAATAAAGCTTTTTTGAAATTATTTTTATTTTTCCAAATAAAAGGAATCAAAAATCATAAAGGAATAAATATAATAATATTTCATATTACTTGTTTAAATTTAACAATTAAAGGTAAATTTTTATTTAATATTATATCTAAAATAGAATTTAAAGGGATAAAATTATTTGTATTAGTTATGTATGTTGATATTTCTTCTAATCAAGCAATTGGTATTGGAAACAATGTAACTGCTAAAAGTGATGTAATGTAAATATAAAAAATAGTATATAATAATATATTTTTCAATTTAATCTTCTTAATTAAAAGGACAACAAGTAAAATTATATAAATTGGTATTGAAATTATGTATAAAAATTCAAAATCTAACATATAATTATATTAATTAGTAATTTTTAATTGTTACATTATTGTCAGTTAATGTAACTCAATCATTAGCTTTATTTAGGAAAAAATAATAAATTCATACTCATACATTACTCCATTTTGCTACTCATGAACTATCTCTATAAAGAGTAACATTACCAATAAAATCATCTATTATTTTATCTCTGTAAAGATCTACAGAATAAGTTTTATTGCTTGGACGTTTAAAATGTGATGAAGTTGCACTTGGAGAAGTAAAACTAATATTAGTTCAATTAAAATAACGTATTCATCATGTTACTAAAACAGAAAATTGATAAGATGTTGTATAACTACTTGCATATGCTGTTGCCAATATAGATAAAAAAACAATAAATAAAGATACTCAAGATATAATTCTTTTGATATTTTTTTTCACAATAAATAATTTAAAAAATAAAGTTTGGAGAGCTTACTTTTTAAAGACATATTTTAAATGCCTTACTTTAATGTAACAATCAAACTTAAAATATTAAGTTGAGTTTTCTTATAATTTTTTTACAAATAAAGTTAAAAAATAAAGTTAGGAGAGCATATTTAACATTAAGGAAGTAAGTTATTTCCATAATGTGCAATAATTTAATTTAATAACTTTTTAAATATTAAGAAGCTATAATAAATTAAATTTATTATATAATATTTTAAAAATGTATATTTTTTTTTGCTTTTTAAACATAATTAATTAATTTATAAAATCAATTTTTTAATATTTTTTTTATTATGAGATATTTCTTATTTTCATATTTTAATTTTTTC
>Ga0100402_1006500_pt1 | contig 11578 bp, 9 predicted proteins | sample CryGeyme20150102_FD_80419 | JGI IMG/M metagenome (GOLD analysis project Ga0100402, IMG submission 80419) | Groundwater microbial communities from Crystal Geyser aquifers in Utah, USA - Crystal Geyser metaG 2015-0102 | ecosystem: Environmental > Aquatic > Deep subsurface > Groundwater | place...
AGTTTTATTATGATAATTATGTTTATCAGCCATTAAATGACTTGGTGAAAGTGAAGAACCTCCTCCAAGGATATGATTCTCTTCATGTTTATTTCCCTTCTCATGTTCAAGCTCATGTTCGGGCTCATGATCTTGCTTTTTGGATAATACTGGTTTTTTATCTTTTTTATTTGGCCCTCTTCTTAAAGATGGACTATGTTTAAATGGACTTCTTTTAATAGTTCTTGGTCTTCTAGATAATGAAGGTGTAAATGAGTTTTCAATTTTAGGTAGTTCATTATGTAATTCCTTGTCTAATAATTTTTTTTCATCAGAGTCAGATTTATGAGTAGGATTTCCCGAATAGAGATGATGTCCATCTATTGGTTTAATACCTCTTTTTAATGTTGGTTTAACATGAGTAGCATCTGCATCTTCATGAGTTGGATTTCCCGAATAGAGATGATGTCCATCTAGTGGTTTAATACCTCTTTTTAATGTTGGTTTAACATGAGTAGCATCGTCTTTTTGAGTAGGATTATTAGAATATAGATGATGTCCATCTAGTGGTTTAATACCTCTTTTTAATGTTGGTTTCTCAACAGATTTAATTTCTTTCTCAAGGTTAGAAAGTTCTTTATCGACAACTTGTTTTGGAAGAATTACTTCTTTTGGCTTTAGATCTTCTTTTTTACTCTTTTTAAATGTTTTATCTTGTCTTGAGTCTATTTTAGTATTTGATTTGTGAGATTTATCTGTTGTAGTGTCGATATGTTTTAGTTCTTTTTTAGATTGTTTTAAAGCATTTTCAACTTTAGTTTTGTGAGATTCGTGAGATTCGTGTAGTTTTTCGTTAGTTTCGACATGTTTTAAATCTTTTTTGGCTAGTTTAATTTCTTTTTCTAATGGTGATACATTTCTTTTTTGATGAGTTTTATCTTGTAATTCAACACGATTTAATTCTTTTTTTGCTTCTTTAATTTCTTTTTCTAAAGGAGAATCATGCTTTTCTAGGGATTTCTTAGGTAAGTCAACATGTTTTAATTCTTTTTTGGCTTTTTTTATTTCATTTTCTAAAGGAGAATCATGCTTCTCTTGGGATTTTTTAGGTAAGTCAACATGCTTTAATTCTTTTTTAGCTTTTTTTATTTCTTTTTCTAAAGGAGATTCATGATTATCATGTTTCTCATGAATATCATGCTTCTCATGTTCATGAGATTTATCATGTAAATCAACATGTTTTAATTCACTTTTAGCTTTTTTAATATCTTTTTCTAATGTGGATTCATGTTGTTTCTTGTTTAATTTGGGTATATTTTTAACGTTTTTAACGTTTTCAATTTTTTTTTCAACAGAGTAATCATGTTCTTGTTTATCATGAGTTTTATCATGTACATCAACATTTTTTAATTCCTTTGTAGCATTTTTAATTTCTTTCACAATAACAGAAGGTTTATCATGTTTATCAAGAGTTTTGTCATATACATCAATATGTTTTAATTTCTTTTTAGCTTGTTTAATTTCTTTTTCAAGAACAGAAGGTGATTCATGTTTATTATGAGATTTATCTGGTAAGTCTACATGTTTTAAGTCTTTTTTAACTTTTTTAATTTCTTTTTCTAATGGGGATTCATGTCTCTCATTTTTTTTATGAGATTTATCTGGTAAATCGACATGATTTAATTCCTTCTTTACTTTCTTAATTTCTTTTTCTAATGAGGATTCATGTCTCTTATTCTTTTTATGAGATTTATCTGGTAAATCGACATGATTTAATTCTTTCTTTACTTTTTTAATTTCTTTTTCTAATGGGGATTCATGTCTCACTTTAACATTGGATATATCTGGTAAGTCTACGTGGTTTAACTCTTTCTTTGCTTTTTTAATTTCTTTAACAGAAGGAACTTTATGTTTACTGTCATTGTCATCACTTTTACCTTTACTTTTACTATCAACTTTTACTAATTTATCTAATTTATCAGCATGAATAAGTTCTTTCTTAATATTCTTTAATTCTTTAACTATAGGAGTCTCATGAGATTTACTTTTAACATGATCTTCATTATGGACTTTAAGCTCTTCAGGTATGTCTACATGTTTTAATTCCTTTTTGGCTTGTTTAAGGTCTTTTTCTAATTGTGACTCGTGTTTTTCTGGTTTATAATCTTTAGACTCAATATGCTTTATTTCTTTTTTAACTTGTTGTAATTCTTTGTCTAACTTTTGTGTATGTGATAGATCTTTTTTAACATCTTTTATTTGTTTTTCTAATTTAGTCTTTGGTTTTACATTATCATGTGATTTGTCATTTGATTTGACATGTGATTTGTCTGCTGCTTCAATATGTTTTAAATCTTTTTTTACTTGTTGTAAATCTTTTTCTGATGGAGTGTGAGTTGATTGGTGTTCGTGAGTTGAATTTAAATTTCTCACTTCTTTTAGAATTTCTTGACGTAAATCATGGTCACGATGGTTGAGAGGTTCAATTCTTCTTCCTAAAGTTGGTGTTTTATGTCTTGGGGCTTTAGTAATATCATAATCTTCATTAAACTCCTTATCTAAAGAGTCATGTTGCATTTTATTTTTTCTCTTAGATTGTTTAGGTTTTGTTTTTTGACTACTTGACTTATCTGAGCTATCTGACTTAGTTACTTTTTCAATATGTTTTAATTCCTCATGTAATTTAGCTTCATGAACTGAATGATGATTAATATCATTTGTTAATTTTTGAGCTGACTTAATTTCGTTTTTAACTTCTTTAATAATTGCATCATGTTTATTGTCTTTGTGATTTTTATTATCTTTTTTAATATCGCTTGGTTTGATATTAGCTTTATTTAATAATTTTTCTATTTCAGAATTAGTCTTGACATATTCTTTATGTTCTTCATGATGTTCATGGTCCTCATGATGACTCTTATCGTCTCTATGTTTAGGTGATTCATCGTGTTTGTCATTTAATTTATTTTTTAAGCTTCCATCTTTAATGCTTTTTTTAATTAAACCCCAATTTTTCTTTGCATTTTTCGCCTTACTATCTTTTTTGCTATCTAATTTATGATCTTCGTGATCTTTATGTTCATCAGTATGATTAGCTTGATGCACAACTGATAATGGCATAACAACCTCATAATCTTTTCCATTAGTTTTTGTCTGTTGTTTTGTTTTCTGATTTTTGGGATTTTTTCTAGTTTTGTTTTGCTTCTTTAAATCATTTAATTTATGTAAATTTTTCTTTTCATGTAAATCATGCGAATCACTGTCGTGCTCATGCTCTATAGAAGTGTCTAAAGGATCTTCACTGATTGAGCTTACCGACTGGTAAGAAAACTGAATAGCTTGCGCTAGTAAAAAAACTATTACTACAAATTTAAACTTCATTTATCAAAATAAATTATTAAAATAAGTTAATTTCTCTTATTCTGTAAGCAACTAAATTAAATAATTTAATAATTACAGAAAGAATCTTTTATTGTTTATATTATTTAATAAAAAGATGGTGAAAATATATAGAATGATTTATGAACGCTCTTAGTCTTATACTAGGAACGATTGAATTAATATTATTTATTAAGTGAAGTGATGTTAATGATTATATTTCAGTCAATTAATATATAGTTTAATATATTAATATATTAATATATTGTAGTTTTTAGTTTAGCTAAACAATTTAATGTATTTGATTTTATATTAAATATTATTCGAAGTTATATAAATAATACTATTAATTTCTAAAATTACATAACAAAATACAATAGCTTCATTCATAAAATCTAACTCTAAGCAGCTTTCATTAATCTTATCGTATCATTCGCATGTTTTAATTCTTCTTCTAACTGTTCTATTTTCTCTTCAAATTTTGTAGTAGTAGCAATCATTACCGCATCCATAATTCTTAGAAAACGCCAAAATCTAAAGATAATCATTAACCCAACCATTTCTCTTTCTTCTTGTGTATGAAGATATAAAATCAAAAATAAAGATGATATAACTACAATAGCATCAATAGCGTGTAGAGCATGTTTTATGAAATATCGCCATCCAAACGCAATTAGTTTTAGTATTAACTCAAGAATAAAAATTGATAAAATAGCAACAGAAACCCATTTTAAAACTATTAAAATAAATGGTTCTTCTACTTCTACTCCTAGTTTATTTAATTCTTCTTTTTCGCAATCATTTTCGAAAAGACTGATAACAAGCTCTGCCATTACGCAAGAGAAATCTAAGAAGACGAGGAATAATATTATAAAATGAGCATTATTTGACTCGAGTGTTTCTCCGAGTTCGTATTGCCATCCATGGTGATGAGTTTGAATTTCATGTTCAATCTTAAAAGAAAACCATTTATCATCTAATATTTTAACTTTCGGCTTCCCGCTTTTATCTGAACCTGAATCATCTTTTGAATCTTTTTTTACAAGTACTTTATATTCGGTTTCACTAGTTTTATCATCCATTTATATTTTATTTATTTATAATTTGTGTAATAATATTTAAACAACTAACAACATTTAACAAAAACAATAAAAATAATAATATAATTACAATGTTAATTTAATTATAAAATAATTTAGCTTTATTTATAATGGATAATAATTTCATCTTTGGACAAAGTTTAATTGGACTTACTTACAATGAGGCAGAGGCAATAATACTAAAAAAAGACCCTGAGTTTAATGTTATTAAAATGATCTCACATAAAATGGAGAAAAATGTATTTAAAGAAAAACGAGTAAGAGTATATGTAAGTTTTGATGATAAAGTCTCTGAAGAGCCTCGAATAGGATAAGGAGATAAGGATAATTATATGTTTTCATCAACATAACTTTATAGGTAGAGTGGTTATAACTATTTAATAAGTTAATAAGTTAATAACTGGAATACAATAATATTAAAAACATTATTTGTTCTCTTTAATATATTTAAACCCTTTTTGTCTTGATAATGTCGTTATAATTATATGTATAGTTATTTCTAATATAATAATAAATACTGTTTTATGTTCAAAATTTTATGTGAAATAATTGCAATTACTTTACATAGAACATCTACAGTATAATGAAATATATTGTGGGATTTTCCCATAGCATATTATATAAATTATATATATTATATAGATTATATAGATTATATAGAATATATAGATTATATAGATTATATAGATTATATAGATTAAATAAATTATATAGATTTATATATATATAGAACAAAAGCAAAAAATGAATAACAAAATAACAAAAAAAGAAAGAAAAAACAAAAGAGAAATTCAATTTCAAAAACAATAATTACGTTAATAGAAAAATGAAAAAGAAAGCGAAATTTATATAATTTGGAATACTTCGTTCAACTCTACTTCAATTCTTTAATTTTTGTTATTTGTTAATTTGTTAATTTTCGTTAATTATGGAGATATGATTTAATTTTTAAAGTTTCGTGATTCAAATAAATATTAATAACTATTCCGTAATTATTTTGTATTTTTTATACTATCATCATCATTCTTAATTGAATTATTCATCACATTCATGTTCATATTCTCACTACTTGCCTGATTACTCAAATTCAAATTTTGATTACTCATATTATCTTCATTATTATTTGGAGTCCCTTGATTATTCGAATTTCCTTCTTGATACTCGCTACCTGGTTGATAATTATAGTTATTTTGTTGTTGATATTGATCATCTAATAGTATTGTTAAGTTATACAAATATAGTTATATTATATATACAATATTGTTGAAGATTTTGATAGTTTCCGTAGTTATTTGATCCAGTTCCAGATCCAGTACCTGTACCAGTTCCGGTATTGGTTAAGTTCATAGTCCCAGTATAGTTCTTTTGTTGTTGGGCTAGCATGTAGTAATAGTTTTGATAATTATACATCTGCTGTTGGTATTGACTTACTAGAAAATTTAAATAGAAATTATAATTAAGTTATTATCATATTAAATTAAGTAATATATATAAGTATATATAAATAGGAGGAAAATTACATAAATTATTTGAATCAGTTGAATTAGTACTTGACTTATTATAAGTAGTATAATTAGGATTAGTCAAAGTATTAGTTCCATAATACTGGTTATAAATTTGGGATTGATTACTTGGGTAATTAGTCATCATGTTTAAATAATTTAAGTTTTGGCTGTTTGAATCTGAGTAATTATAATTGTAATTTTGACTACTGCTATTATTGCCTATTGATATTATTATATTATAAATTATTTATTTTAATAATACTATATTGGCTTTGGTTGTTGTTGTACTGGCTGTAATAATCATTATTTTGGTTACCTCCATATTGTTGTTGATTTTTCTTCCAAGCAGCTTGACTAAATTATTAAATTGTAAAATTTAATATAAACATATTTATTATTTTGCAAGTTTAATACTTACCTAGTTTTAATAGGTCTTGAATATATTACTTTTCCATTCATTTCGTTTATAGCTCTTAAAGACTCGTTTTGATCTTTAAACTTAACGAACCCATATCCTTTACTAACTTTTGTGCTTGGTTCAACAACAATCTATTTTAAATTAATAAGGAAATAATGAAATTAATGTTTATTTGCTTTATAATAATTATATACAAAATATAGATATGTTAAGTTAATAATAATAACAATAATAAATTTAAATTACCTTAGCGCAAGTAACGCTAGGATAAATTTTTGAAAAATAGTCTCTTAATATAGTTTCAGAAATGTTTGCGTCGAGATCACCGACATAAATCTAATATAATAAATATTAAAGATTTAAGATATATTTTACTGAGTACTCTTGTTGACTATTCTCGTTCTTATTTCCAGAAAAATTAGATTTTACATAATTTTCCTTACTACTTCCAAACGAAGCCCAATTTAGTTTAAACGTCTTAGTCGAGTTAGGAATAGGCTTTCCATTTAAGCTTTCTAAAACTAATTTTGCTGTTTCATTATTCTCAAATTCAATAAAACCATAACCTTGCATTTATAAAAATTACTCTACCTTGGCTTATTGAAGTATTTTTATCCCTGATAATTTTTACTCCCTTAACAACCGCTTAACATATTAGTTTAAATCATACCTGTATCTTGAAATAATCTAGCTAAATAACTCTCGTCTGCATATGAGTCTAAATCACCAATCCATAAAGTTTTTCCGTTGCTGCCTGGACCATCCATGGAGGAGTTGAAAGAGTTTGAATTCATTTTTATTTAAAAAATAAAAAATAACAATAAATATTAGAAGTGTTTCAAATAATTGATTCAATAATCTAAATTAATATTATGATTGAAAATTTAGAAAGTTAATATAATTAGTGTGAGACTATATGATTATTAGAATTATATAATGAATAATGAGTAAAATAAGATTATAAATTAAAGTATGAATAATTTTGTTATAAATAGTTCAGAGAGAAGATTAAATATCATATGATATCATAAATTATGATACGAAGTTTTCATCATTTAAAAATTATAAAATTTATAAAAATATATAATTAAGAAAAATAATAAAATTAATAATAATGAATAATGAACTTTTATAAAAATATTATATTTTCAATTAAAGTTATATTTTACGAATAAAGTTAAAAATAACTTTTCTAATGGTAATAAATATTATATGAAATATTTTGTTTTATTATATAATATTCTATAATTAAGGAAATAAGGAAATAATAATTGTATATAAATATCTATTTTTTGTTCTTTAATATTCCGTTTATAATACAGTTTTAAGGATATAATGATCAATTATTAATTATGAACCATTTAAAACTAATATAAACTAATATAATGATAAGTTTGTATGAATTAATATATTTTTACATAATTTTACATATTTCTCTAAATTTATTATTTAAGTTACTATAATTAATAATTTTTATTGAAAGATAAACTTTTTAAAATAATTATATGATTAATTTTGTAATTAAAAATGAGTACCCAACTTTATCGATTTATAGACTCTAAATCTGTTCTTTTCGGAAGATATCATAATATTTACAACTTAAAAACAGCAAGAAGGTTATTAGACTTTACAAAATCAGACAACGGGCGAGTAGTTATTAATATGCTAGCTAGACCTTCTATGAATATAATACCCGAAGACTTTAATATTATTGACTCTTTATATAGTTTATTTGATAAGCTTTCAAAAAATCAAAAAATTGGTGTTGTAGTCGCGGTAGGCGTGGTCGTTGTAGCAGGAATTGCAGGACTAGTCTCATATTTTTTTAAGAGGAATAAAAACAATGAATTGGAATTTAATGATATTTCTCATTATGAACTTGAACATCATAGTGATTTAAATAATTTACAAAATTTCAAGTATAGTGGAGCAAATGCATATGATAAGGATTATAGTACTATTGATAAAATACATATTCAGAACTGTACAGTTTCGGAAAAGGAAGTAAGAGAGTTAATTTCTGGGTTGATAATTAACTCACATTTACGACTCGAAAAACCACTAACTCAAGAAATTCAAAACTACACAAAAAGTCTTCCCGATAACGACATTGAAAAATTCAGTCTCTTAAGTAATTCAAGTAGTTACGCAGGATATGTCAATAACGACGATCCAAATAATATCAATAATATCGATATGGAAGAAAAGAAAAAAGGTTCAGTAAAATCTAAAAACTCAGTGTTTTCTTCTATAAGTGAATACCGCAAAAAAAACGAAAAAAGATCAAAAAAATACCAAGACTTAAAAAAGAAGTTGTTGGACTACGAAGATAAAATACGAAAAGAAAGGGAGGAGAATCAAAAATTGAAAGAGGAGTTACTGCTTGTAAAAAGTATGCAAAGTAGTGAATTAAATAATAACAACAATAACAATAGCAATAATAACAATAATAACTTTAACAAATTGAATGAAAAATGTAAATTAAACGAACAAAGTAGAGAGTATGATTTAGAAAAAATAACATCGGCGTTTTCTTATGAGTTAAATAGGAATAAAGATAATTCAGGATAATTAAGTTGTATTAAGTTTATTATAGTTTAGAAAATATATATTTATATAAAATAAATTCTTATACAAATTAAAACAGTAAACTTAATTTATTATTATATTTAACTATTAAACTATATTTATTTAATTAACTCAATTATTTAACTATTAAGATTAAATTTTCAACATTGTATGTTTCTGAAAGAGTAGAATTTATTATCCTTGAATATTCACCTATTTTAGTTGACATTATCTTTGAATATTGAGCTATTTTAGGTTCATCAAGTCCTAAGCAGTCAAAGCATCCATTATCAGAAGTCATTTTATTGAAGAATTTGGAATTATTAGGATCATTTATTCCATTTTTATTAATAACATTTGTGTAAGTTTGATATCTGTTTACTAATTCGTCGTAAACAAGTTTATCGTTTAAACCATTGTTATCAGGATCAATTAATTTCTTAGTGAAGGAGTCTAGAATATCCTTGTATCTTGCTTCTTCTAAAAAGTAAATGGTTTAAGATTGAATATTCTTGTTGATAATTGAGTAATGTTGTTTATTGTTAAAAAATTAAATAAATACTTTTAATTACTATATTATTAAATACCTGTTGCTCTATAATTTTTATCTACTTTGTTTTCATCAGTCTTATTTTCCTTCTTCTTAATTTCATTACTATCTGTTTTTGTTTTAATTGATTCCTTATTAACATTATCTTTTGAATTTTCTTTTGTTAACTTTTTCGTTGAGTGTTTTGCTATTTTTTCTTCTACCCACTTCTTATGTGTTGGTAAATGAGAAAAATCTTCAAAAACTTGGTTAAAATAATGATCAAGAGCTGCCATTCTTTGGTTTAAGAACTTTTCATCTGTATTTCCGAAATATTTCTTAGGAGGGAATTTAGGAAATTTACTTGTATTAGCATCTTTTCTTAAGACGTCATAAAGGTCTCTCAAAGTACTATATCTTTGACTAAAGTCAACATTTAAAGTGTCATCTTTAGTTGAAATTATTTTAATTTGGTATTCGACGTGGTCTTCAGATTTAACCCATTTTGTAAAGCGAACTTTAAGATTATTTTTATCCATATTTATTATATATGAATTATTATATGTAAATAATTTGTATATAAATACATAAAATAATACAAAAATAATATAAAGTACATAAACAATATTAGATTAAAATATAATATAATAAAACATATAAAAAATATAAACTTTGTAAAATGAATTATTAATAGAATATAGTATAATTCATTGTGATTATAACAATACATTAGTATTAAATTAATTATTTGTATACTATCTAATATTACAACAAAATAAAATATATGATATAAAGCTTATGAAATTAAATACCAGAATATTACTTAATTAATTTTTTTTAGATATTAGATTATTTTTATAACAGTTCTATACAAAGCTTGTAAAGCTAGTTGGTTCACAATAAATTGTTTTCAGGAGTCAGATTCCGAATTGAATGTTATGTTTGTTACCCATAGTAATTTTTCTTAAGTATTTTTCATTAAATTTCAAATATTCCGATGTTAGCACAATGTATATTTTAAAAATAATTGTAAAAGGCTACTATCTAAAATTAAAAAGATAAGAAAAATTATATTCATTGTTTTCATTTTTTATTATAAATATTTAAATATTTTAGTAATAAAGTATCTAACATTAAAACTTTAAGTTATTTTTAGATTAATTAAATTTATTTGATAAGTAATTAATTAGATTATTTTACATTTAATATTATATTCATTTAATGATCATAAAATTAGTAGTGTATTTTATAAATTTATGCTTAAATATAAGTAACTTTACTAAACCTATACTATAATTTTCAATGATATATTTCTTTACCTCTTTATTCTTAAAATCTTTTTTTAAAATTGAAAATTGCCCTACGAGAAATTAAAAAGATATGAAAAATTATATTCATAAGGTTCAATTGTGTATCTATTATTAATTATGATAATTATATCTATATATATATAAAGTGTTTAAAATACGTAATTAGTTAAGTCAATTTAGGTTAAAATATAACTTAGTCAATATAATATTTTTAATTCTCTTAATTTATATAGATATCTATATTTAATTTAGTATATATTTTGATAAGAAATCAGATATTTTATCTTCTTCAACAGATCCCATAAATAAATAGTTTTTAAATTCAGTCCACTAAATAAATATTATAAAAAGTATTATAAGTAATAATTAAAGAAGATATTTATAAAACTTACGTCTAAATTATTAGAATTATTAGCATCCATTTTTTGCATTATTATCTTAGAAAGATCTTTAACGACAGACTCAGCAACCTATTTCATATTAGTAATATATTAAACATTTATTATTTTACAAGTCTATTTTGATTAGTTGTCTTAGCAAGTAAATCCGAAAAAGAATCAATTATCATTTTTTCTAGTTCACTACCTGAAATATTACCATTTCCATCTTCATCATACTAATGATATTATAATTAATTATCTATTACCAAATCAAACTTCTGTTTAAGAGTATAATTTATAACTCTTCTTCCTTTTCTATCAATAGTAGACAAATATTGTAACCATTCATTAAGTTCAATAGCAGAGTCACCATTCGCATCTAATTTCTCAATAGTAGAATAAAGATTGGCA
>Ga0100402_1006503_pt1 | contig 11575 bp, 17 predicted proteins | sample CryGeyme20150102_FD_80419 | JGI IMG/M metagenome (GOLD analysis project Ga0100402, IMG submission 80419) | Groundwater microbial communities from Crystal Geyser aquifers in Utah, USA - Crystal Geyser metaG 2015-0102 | ecosystem: Environmental > Aquatic > Deep subsurface > Groundwater | place...
AGTTGAATATAACCCTGAAGTCTTTACCGACTCAATTAGATTTTTGTTATATCTAATGATCTTCTTTTGCTTTGATATAAAAAAACCTATATTTAGCTTATCTAAAATATTAATATAGTAACTTCTTTCTTTTTCTATATAAGTTTTATAATTTGACTCATTTCTTTTTTCCTTTTCAAATATATTTGAATATATTATTAGCAAAGTTAATAATAAAATCTTTAAGAGACCATAATAAACTAAACTTATTGGAATTATTTCCCGAACGAAATACATACTTATTGTCAGTAAACATATTGTAATAATTGATGAGATCATTGTTACTTTCATAGATTGATAATAAAAGGTAACAATTAAGTATCTTATAGTAGTATCAATTAGTATTATAAAGATTAAAGGATCTGAAGTAGAAAATAAATAAGTCCTAAGAAAGCCTGATATAAATATGTTGAAGAAGCTAAATAAAATAGTATTCACAATTGCTATATGTTCATAGTATTTCTTATTATTATATCTAATATGGAATATTTGAAAGATTATTATTGTTAATGATGTAAAGGAAGTCGTTAAAGCAGCTTTAATTAACTTAGTTTTAGAAGTAATATCTTCATTAAACTTAGTTTGATCAAGTTGAAGGTAAATATAATATAATAAACTTATCATTGCTAAATTTATAATCAAAACAACAAAATTAAAAACTCTATTGAAGTTTATTATTTTTATTCTTTGTGATTCTGCAAAGCTTTCAATTCTTTTATTATCTATAGAGTTAAAAATTTAATACCTTTCATTTATGACTTAAAAATAAACTTTTCTTAAATATAATATAACATTAAAATTAATGATATTTTATAAATTAATATATTTAGTTTTTATTTATTTATTAAAATTAATTTTTAATAAAGTTAGTAATATATAATTATTGAATGTAATTTCATATGAGATGACTTTTTTTAAATTTAATACTTACAATTTTATATATACCAGACCAATATTGCATATTTAAATCAAACAAATTATATAAGTTAAATTCAACTTATATTATAAATAGAAGTTAAATTAAATTAACAATTATTAACAAAATAACAAATAAAATTTATAAAATTAAATCTATTCTAATCACTTATTAATAAAATTAAACTCAATATTAATCAACATAGCATAAATCTATTCGTCATCCATTCATTCTAAAACATAAATTCTCTATTAGGAAATATTCTAGGTGCAATTAAAACAAAGATATAAAGGATATTAGCAAGAAACAAGGTAACTATTTTAATCCAAAAACTTGTCCATGATGTATTTATTTCCATTTGCTTACTTGAAGCATCAATTACATTCCAATTTGTTAATAACATACAGTAATATACTGACATGAATATCATGAATATTTGGAAAAATACATAAGCTGAGGTAATTCCTTCTTCTTCTACTTCTAGCTTGATATCCTTTTCTAATAATTCAATATCTGATTTTTTATTTTCTTCTTCTAATAAAGGGTTAGTATTCAATACTTTTTCTTCTTCAGAATCAGGGTTATGATTTCTATTTTGAGGGTTCTTTTTGATATAAAATCCTAAGAAGCATAGTGATAGAAATAAGTAAACTAAACCGATAGCAATGTCTAAGAAATTTACTGAAAGGTCTGGCTTTTCCGTTGGTGTTTGACTCTTTGGTTGAGATTCTAAAGCTGACCAACATAGGTAGGTTGTAAAGCTAAGCATATAGATAGAAGTAAGTAATCTTTTCCTTTTAACTATATTAGTTATTGATAAAACAGTAAATGCCACACCGAATAAAACTGTAAGTCCAATAATTAAATCGTTGTACCATATGTTATAATGATTTATTACCGCATAAACTATCCAAAATATACTCAATCCTCCAAAAATAGCTGATAAAAACAGAAGAAAAAATTGATATTTACAGCCACTTCTACCTTGAGACTCTGCTTCATCTAGCGAGTCGACTATACTTAAATTAATAATATGAGCAAAACTTATCGTAACCAATACTTGATATAAAATAAAGAAAAGACTCACATATCTAGCAATACTGGCATACACTGAAAAAAAAGAATTTCCAACAAAAAAGAAAGCAAAATAAATAGCAATAACTAATAAAATCTTAAGAGACCAACAGTCATTATTTAATACTTGAGCACATTTGCCTGAGCATAAAGAAAATATAACAATAAACAAATGCACAGCAACTAATGTTAAACTCATTCTATAAACAGATGATATACCAAGGCAAGCTAGTAATTCATCTCCATCTGTTGAGGCATCCGGGCATTTAATCCACCCATTAAATGGTTTTAAGATCACTGATCCGTAAAATAATATCAGAAGTGAAAAGAGTACACTAAAAAGAGATAAAAATATATATCCTATTCTAGAAAATAGTTTTGGGTTGATTTTCATTGCGTCAGAGCAAATATTATTACAAGCGTGACATAAGCAATTTCCTGCACAGCAAACAGCACTTGTTACTACGGAAGTCATTTATTTGTTATAATTTATTTGGTTTAATTTTGATTAATAATTGATTTGTTTGGAGAATAAAGTAATAAAATATATAAATAAATTTATAATATAAAAATTTATTAATAATTAATTATAAATAGTTATAAATAGTTATAAATTATGAAAATACGATTAAAATAATACTATTTTTTAATATATTTCTTTAATTAATTTATAATCTAGCTATTGTTAGTATCAGGCTCCTCAACTAATCAATCATCTTTTTCATCAATATCACTACTCTATTTGATTAAAATAATTATATTAATTATAGTAATAATTAACTTACCTTTGATGATCTCATAAATATGTAACATAATAATGCGAATGTAATATACATCATAATAGCCTTTCCGCTGAAAAATATTGCTAGAGCTCCTTCTCTCTTTTGAGCAATATCAGAATCAACATAGTCATCCTCGAAATCTTCAAAGTCTTGCATTAAATTATTTTTCTTTTGAATTTCTCTTTGTTTAAATTCTTTTTCCTGTCTAAGTTTATCTAATTCTTCGAATTGTGATTTATAGCTATCATAATCAGTTTCGGAAAGTGTTCCTTTTACAATCATAATACCATTAATTTTTGGATTGTCTCTTTCTCCTTTTTTAAATGTAATTTTGAATTTATTATCATCACCGAAGGCATTTGGAGCTTCTTTGTTCTATAATTTTAATAGGAATAATTTATAATAAGGATTGTTTACTTCGATAAAAACTTTATTATTTCTAACTTCAAACTCGATAAATTCATCAAAAGCAGTTGCTTTTCCAACTTTTGCAAATACATCTAGTTTCCTTACAACTGGAGTATCACCAAAATGAATATCAAATACTTTATCATTAATAGAATTGAAGTAAACTTCTGAGAATTTTAGTACTAACACGTATTTTCCTGATATTTGTCTATTAATAGGAATATGATAAATTAAATCTTCTCCACTCCAACGTTCAGTTTGATAAAGTTCTTGATCTTGAGTTAATTTAATATCAAATTGTGTTCCGAAATCTGATGTTTGTCCTCCGTTAAAGTGATCATCCTATATTAGTATTATATTTATGTTATTACATATTATATATAATTTATTACTTTTTCCCAAGTAATTCCTTTATGATCATTAAGTGTATCTCCTCCGCAATTGATTGCAATGATTACATTTTCTGCTGTTAATTCAGTCTTGATTGAAGATGCGAATAATATAATGAGTAAAGAATAGTGCAATATATTCAGTGCCATTAGTCTTACGAATATTAATTTAAGTATTTATAATTAATATATAATTTATATAGTTTAAATATGAATCATTATAATAATACAATAACTTAATAACTTGATAAGTTAATAATTCAATACTTTTAATACTTTCATTAAATTCTTAAATTTGTTTAAATTATAAATGTCAAGCAATTCAAACAATACAAATATTAATAAACTAAGAGCAAATGAAATTTATAACGCCTTATCCAATCGAAGTAACAAAATTAAAGAAGAAAGAGATACCAACCTGAACCAAATTAGTAGTAATCTTAAAAGTTCAGCAAGATTCCTTGAATCAAGTCAGAGAAGTAGAGCAAGCAATAAAATGAATACAGAAGGTCTAGCTTATAAAACCCCTACTTCTGAAATGAACAATTTCAATTACTTTCGTCCTGGTGAAAAATCATCTGACTCATATGGGAAGAAATCATATATGGAAAAAACAAGCTCTTCAATTAATTTTTCTAAATCAATGATAAAATCTGTAAAATCAACTAAGAGAATGGGCTCTAAAGGGTCAAAATTACATTCTTCACGGGATATATACAGAGGAGCATTTAACTACAAAGCAAAATCCACTCCTTTTGATAAAAATATCTTATTAGAAGCAAGACATATTGGAGATTATTACTTATCAACAGCTTCATCAACAAAAAATAGAACCAATCGTGATAATAATTTAAATACTTCTAAACAATCTAAACCCGGCTCCTTTAGTTTTATCAGAGCAACTGAACATGACTTTGATAAAGATAAACCATTAGAAAAGGATAAATCAGCCTCGGTATTATATAATAAAAACAAAGAACATGCAATTATTACAGAACTCTTACAAAATCAATCTTATAATACTGATAGTAAAAAGATCTCTCCAATAAAGAAATTAACAAATAAAACTACTAAGACGCATAATACTAAACGATCCATGAACTCAAAATATTCTAATAACTATTCTGAACGTCTAACAATAGAAGATTTTAGAAATAGCAAGCAAGAGGACGATGACAATAAGAATATTACAAATTTGAATAATACTTCTTATATAGGTGATAGTAGTTTTCCTAGTGAAAAGTTTGCTGATGCTCTTGTAAGCATTATGGATTGTTTAGATCCTACTTTTGAAAGGCTTTCCATTAAAGAAAGAATGGAGAAGTTTATTATATCAATCGAGAATACTAGAAGAAATATTAGACTAGGAGCATTAGTTGCATTATATATAATAAAACAGAAGAAGATGGACGACGGTGAATTAGACGAAGTTATTTTACAAGCTATATTTTCTGGATTAAAGAATTATGAATCACAGGAGGAGTTATTTTTAATTGCTTGCTTAGAATTACTTAGTAATGATATTAATAATTTTTAATAATATTTAATTTAAATAATTTAGCTTTGTTTGTTCCTCATGATATAGCATTAGAAAATGTAAATTTAATATGTATGTTTTTGACAGATTTTAGTTATCCTAAACTACAAAATGCTGCCTATAACTTATTAGTTAAAATGGAAGATGAAGGAATTCAAGTAAATATATCATTACAAATATATTATTAACATAATTAACATAATTATATCTATCTAGATTTTAGTTGATTTAGCTGTTAGAGAAGAAGAAAGTCTTCAATCATATATTTTAGAAAAGATTCTTGATACTCCTCACTTTATTGTACCTATTTAATATATTTATATAATATTAATAAATGACAAATTAACACAATTATTAATATTTTAGAAACTAATAATAAGCAAAGGATTAGTAAATGATTTATATTCTGGAAACCAAGAAAAGGTTCATAAATCATTAGCAGCTCTTAATCGGTTGTATAATTTAGTCGGAGAAAAAGATACTATAGTTAAACTTGGTTCATTTTTAAACAACAATAAATTTGAAAAGTTTTTATTAACAAGTACTATAAGAGGTTTTGGAGTTGATGGAGAAAATTATTTGATAAATGAGCTAAAGAGATCAAATGATGCTTCCTTAAAAGTTGCTATTTTAATTGTGTTATCACATAGAATGCCAAAATATCCTAAATATTTAAAAATTAAGTTGGATAATAATATTTTGATTCCGAATAAGCCAACTATTCCAGGAAGTTTCTGTAATTATTATGGTAAGAATTATTTACTTTTTATATTAATTTAATATACATAGGAAAAGTAACTCCAATGATATTAAATAATGATATTGATAACGAATCTTATCTCGAAGTCAATTCTCGTGACTTAATCGCTTCTCTCCAAAGATTGTTATTGATGACAAATATTAGTCACTCAAATCCCCAAATTACTTCAAATGGAAAATATAACTTCCTAGATGATGTTGAACACATTGATAAAATTGGAGTCAGTTATAGTTATAATAATTTCTTCTTAAGAAGTAATTATAAAGATGAAGATAAGGATATACATTCTAACGGAGTAAATAAAATATTTAATATTATTTAAATTAGAAATTGTTTTTAAATAAGAAAACAATACAAGCAATTACAAATTGTTTAAAAGATTATGAGTCGTCTGTTAAAAACACAGCAGCAAGTGTTTTAGGACAAATTGCACTACCTGAGGCTCTTTTATCTCTTGATCAATTAATTAGAACTACGTATGATGAAGAAGTCGATGCCCAAGCAAAAGCTATCTGGGCAATCGGAATGATTTCAGAAGGATGTGATGACGGAGTCATAATCCCAATTATCGAACACCTAAACTCTAACATATGGAAAATAAAATCAGCTTGTCTATTTACATTAGCAGCCTTTGGTGAACGAGCCTCAAAATTTGCTACTAATATTCTATGTGGAATGATGAAGAATAACAATATATTCAAAGTTACTGTTGCAGAAACTCTGATTAAAATGGGAGTAGAAGGAGAGAGATACTTAATAAAGACACTAGTGACCTTACCTAATACTGATTATAAATTGAAATCGGATATATTAGCCTCTTTTGCTATTACAAACATCATTAGTCCCAATATTGATTTTATAGTCGAATGTCTTTATAATGCTGCACAGTAATAATAATTACATTTAATTTATATAAAATTTAATAATTTAATAGAAACAGCTATCCTATCGTAAGAAAGACAGCTTTGCTGTCACTACAGAAGCTGTATAATACTAGTGAAGGTTCTATTACTTATTTGAAAGATTGTAATATAATTCCGTTTTTTAATACTGCTATGAAAGATAAAGAATTAGAGATTCAAAATGTAATATTGAATTAATATTTCATTTATTTATTGTGTTTATTTATAATATTTTAGATTGCAAGGCAGTTTTTTAAATCACTAGGACCACAGGGAGAGCTGATTTTTATAGACGGTTTAACACAAGATCCAAATATTACTTTTAGATGTCAATCTGCAATAGGTTTATGTAAACATTAAAATATTAATATATTATTAAATATCATCTTGTACTCCTAATTTATATTTAAATATTTAGCTGAAAGCGGTGTAAAAAATTTAAGAACATTACTAATCGGACTAGGTGATGAAAACATTAAAGTTGTTAAAACAGTCGAAAAGGCAATCATAAGCAACATTGGAATTGATAACATTTTAAATAGCGGTGATATTAACGAATTAATATCCCAAAAATTATCACTTAGAATAAATATAAAAAGTATCATAGATTCAAATACTTTAATAAGTGGAGAGATGAAAAAGTATCTTAATGAGTTATTAAGCATTATTGATAAATATTCCGATTCAAATGTAATGAAGCAAGGTTAGATACTAAAATCAATCGAGAGTAAATAGAAATAACAAAATTTTACACTTTAGTTTAACAATTTTTAATATTTAAACAAATAGTAATATTTTAAAAAATTAGAAGTTAATAACTAATTTATTTATATAATAATTATTATAAAAAGATAAATAATAAAAATAAAATATATATGAAAACAACTATATAATTTAATTTTATAAATAAATAATTATTTAAGTAACTTAGTAGAACCATTCTTTTAAATCAAAATATCTAAACTATTACTTTTAGTAATAAATTCTAAGTTACAAATATAAATTGTAAACAACTAGTAATTCTATTGCCATATATCATTTGTATATTTTTGAAAATTATCATACTGAACAGTACGCCAATTACCTACACTGTAATATATCAAATCATCAACTATTTTAATATATTCATTATCAGACTTATTTAAATGTAATCTTTCTCTCAATCTTGCTATAACTTCTTTGGGATCTGTATTAGCAAAACATGGCATTTTTGAACCTTTTGTCATAACTTCAATTAATCTTATTAGGAATTCGGCATGTTTTCTTATTTCAATAAAGCCTCTTATAAATATACTCTTAAAGTAATGGAATACGTTGGAATCGTTTCCATCCATGATTTCTAAATATTCCTAATGAGTTAATAAGTATGATAAGTAAATAAGTATGTTTTTCATATATATAAATACATTTGTAAATTTAAACGGAGCTCCTTCAAAACTAACTCCACCAGGGCTTATTCCTAAAATAAATCCAAAATCAATATGAATGATTTTTCCATTCATGTCTATAAGCATGTTTCCATTATGTCTATATTATGATTTAATATGAGTATTAAGAAATATTCCTTACCTGTCCTTAATATTTAATATATAGCACACTAATGAATAAGCTGCTAAGCTTTCTGCAAAATTCTTTTGGGCTTCTTCAAACGAATTAATAAAATAGCCGCGGAAAAACTTATTTAAATCCCAATTTTCCCCTAGTTTCTTTTTTAATCCATCTATAGATATTGAATTTGGAATAAATTCAATAAGTCCTGAATTTTGACTTGTTATTAATATTTCATATGGAGTGAGTTTTAATGGTAAATCTGCCTCTTTAAATATTTGGTCGAATCTTTTAATTAGCTGCATTGTCATTAGTTCTTGTCGTAAATCGTCGTTAGCTTTTGCAATAAAAGTTTTAATCTAAACATATATTTTTAAGTTAATAATAATAATGATTAATATTAATAATTAAGTAAAGTAATTTTTAAAAAATAACTTACAGAATAAGTTATAAAATTCCTAAACGGCGACGTTTCCTTAATTCTCGTTGTTAAATCTGTAAACTTTTCTCCAAAAGGATTATTATCACCTTCAAAATTGATCAAAATATCTTTAAATTTTGAGTCTATTTTCTTTATGTGTAAAAGCAACTCTTTATTTTCAACTGTATGTCTCTGATTACTTTTTAATCTTTTTTGCTCTAATTGCTCAGACAGCTTTAAAAATTTAAGCATTTCTTCTTTTTTTGTGTTTTCATCTTTCTCTTCTTCTTCATTTCCTTCATCGAGCTGTTTAAAAAAGTCGTCCATACTTTTATACTCTTTAACTTTTTTAACTTCGGGTTCTTTAGGTTCAAGTAATGTCTGCTTTGGGCTATTTGTTTTCTTTAGTAAGTCTTCTGATTCGTCTTTTAAATATAGTAAATCCCATTCCTCGCACTCGAATACTCTAACAGTTTCTACAGTTATTTTAGTAGGCACTCTTGCTTTGGTTGAAAAGCAAAATGATTCCTCTGGAATGAATCGGACGATCTAATTTAATGTTATAAATTATATTATTTATAATATGTTACTAAGTTGTTGTATTTATCTTCAGTTGATTGGTAATCATCAAAAGGAAGTATATAACCTTTGAAAAAAGCATTCGTGATTACATTCATAGTTTCTTTTGATTCTTTACGTAGGCGCATTAATTGTCTATTGAAATTTTTTAAATATATGTTTCTCATTTCATAATTACGAGTTTTTGTTGGATCGATTAGATTTTCTTTTGGTAAGAATTTTAGTTTCTCACACATACTTCTCATATCATTGTAAAACTTCATACATTTATCAAAATATTTTAGTCTATGTTCTTTGTTCATTGATTGCTTAAATATTTCATCTATATATTAAATTAATTAGTTAGTTAGTTATTTTAATTATTAATGCTTACCATCATTCGCATCTTGAAAGTAATGAAAAATACTATGATTAGTGTTTAATGTAGCTCTTCTAGCATTAACTAATGTCATTTCAATTCTACCAATTAACTTATCTATTTTCTTGATTCCTTTCGAATCACTATGATCAATATATGACGAAACTAACCAATTTACCTTATAATAATGAATAAATATAAATTAAATTATATATAAAAACTACTTTTAAAGTAAACTTCATTTGATCTACACACCTATCTAAAATATAGTTCTCTATTGACGAAGAATATTTCTTATATGTTGTTAAAGTACTATACATATAAAATCTTATTAAATCTATTTTACCATAACTGCGGCAGATAGAAAAACGATTGATTGATAAACCTCTTAGAGACAATATTTACCAAAGTATCAATTATTCCATGCTCTTCTTTACTATCTAAGTAAAATATTGCATAGTGCATGTCAAACATTTCCGAATCAAATAAATTATATAAACTTCCTTTGCTTTCGGTTTTCTTTTCCTTTTCATGTTTGATAAACTCTATATTTGTCATTAATTTTTTTAAGAAGGAGTTATCTCTATTATGTTTGCCTTTATGTTTAACAGAAAAATTTTGAACTTTTGTTAAGTCGAATGTTGATTTACTTGATGTTTTTTCGTTTGAGCCTTTTTTACTTAAGAGCTTTTCTGGTTTGACATTATCAATATTAGAATTCTTGATATTTAATACAAATTATTAATATGATTTTATTTACATTTGTATTATCAACTTCTATCTTAATATCGTCGTTTTGATTTGAAGGATTTGAAATTGATTTACTTTTTCTCTTTTCATCCATGCTTTTTTTGCGACTCTGTGATGACGACATTTCGTTCATATAATAATTAATTATTTTTATTATTAAAAAAATATAATATTAATAGATGTAGAAATAACTTAACTTAATATAGTAAATAGTTTTTAAAATATATATTATAATTTATTAGAATTAGTTGAAAATGAATAGAAGAAGCGATATATTTATATTTATATTTAAATTAAAGTTTTAGTGTTCTTATATTATATATTATAAGAATCAATAACATCTATCTTGGACCATCTTGTCTTATAATATAATATTTTATTTTTAAATTATTTATAAAGTTTTGATATATTAATTTATATAATTAAATTATTTAGTGTTATAACTAAGTATGGAACCAAATATTGACACAAGCAGAATAGCATTAAAACTAGTTTTAATATTATCTACTTTATTAGTAGCTATGGATATATTCGAAATTTATTATGCTTTTCAACAAATGAATAATATTGCTAAAAAGATAGAATATTATGCTTTTGAAAATTGTGTTAAGTATCATATAATAACTCAAATTACTTTTACGGGGTTTGCTACATTTGCTGGGATTTCTGCCTTTTTTATGAGTTTAGGGCTAATTATAGACTATAATTTCTTTTCAGAAAAAGTAATTGATACATTCTTATATTGGAATTATCTTGTTTTCGGACCTTATTTACTAACATCTTGTATACTTGGATTCTGTTATTTTAACTATGTTTCTTATATTTGTGACTCACGTGATATGAGAATATCATATATAAGTTTTTCTACTTTAATGGCGTTATTAATATGTTTTTTCTTATCGTTTGCTATAACTTGTGGTTATTCAATTGTACAAGTTGCTTATAAATTATTACATTCGATAAGATTTCATCCTAGAGGTAATAGGTTTTTAGGAAGATGTTTTTGGAGATATGTTTTATCAAGGGATAGAGGGAATAGACAAGAGATACAAGAGATACATGAGAATAGAGATATGATTGAGTTGCAACAGAATAATGAAAATAATAACAAT
>Ga0100402_1006508_pt1 | contig 11567 bp, 15 predicted proteins | sample CryGeyme20150102_FD_80419 | JGI IMG/M metagenome (GOLD analysis project Ga0100402, IMG submission 80419) | Groundwater microbial communities from Crystal Geyser aquifers in Utah, USA - Crystal Geyser metaG 2015-0102 | ecosystem: Environmental > Aquatic > Deep subsurface > Groundwater | place...
GGAGGCCATCACCATCTTACTTCAAAAAACGATCAGACCGAAAGCAAGATAGAAGAGAGTGAATCTAGAACTGTTCGCATCAAGAAAAACCCTCCCCCTCCTAACTAAGATGAGTAAGCCACCAACAAACATCCTTCAGTAGTCTCCTAGGAAAGCTATGAATATACAATCAAGGAAAGACTGCTGGAATTTCTCTAGCTCGAACAGCACAGCTAGCACATAAATAAGATATACATGATGTTCCAGAAAAGATGTCCTCGAGCTGTATCCTACGATCAAGAGGGAACAATCTCAGTTAATTTGGGCAGGGTTGACTCTCTCACATCCCAACAGGCCATCGCCCAGCTATAAAGGTGGCAAAATGAACATAAAGATAGGGAAATGGACAATTGAGGCAAATGATTTTCACTATTTATGCCTATCTTATAGCTATCAACTGCCTAAAGACTGAAGACACTGACTATATACTCGGCAGATGTTGGGCTAGTGAGGCATATTCTGTAATATATAAATGGGGCAGACAATAATCAGCGACCAATCAACCTCCCTTTCCTTATCCGTGCCTTCCCCCAACGTCAGTTAGACAAAGACCTATGTGCAGCTACTGACCTATCGCTGCCTATAGGTGCCGCTCTTTTAAAAAATATTCTAATTCGAGAACTACAAAAAAATTTAAGTCACCTACAAGTTCTTCAGCAATATTGTTGTCCACCTGTAAATCAACAAGGAGCAGGCAAAGGTTGAAGCTGGGTGTCCTCTCAACATAGGAAATTAAGTTGTCTACGGGTATAAATTCAAGAAGAATGATAAGTACGACCGAATCAGACCTGACAAGATCTACTTCAGGAGAAAAATATTTACCAACAGCCTACAGTCAACCCCCAGCAGGTCTACCCATCGAGATAAACTCCGACAAAAGAGCAGAAGTAGAAGAAGGGACAGTACCGCCACTCGCTAGCCCACCAAAAGCAGTCAGCCATCTTTTCAGCAAGGTAAACAAGAGTTGATCCGTAAGTTAGCAGAGCTGAAGCTCCTCAGCAAACTTTAGGCAGGAGCAAGGATGGCCAGAATTATAGACGGAGCCGATGGAATTCTCACAGATAACTACATCGAGTTCTACTCTGAAGTCCCCATATAAAAAAACGAATTTGAGAAGAAGGAGCCCGGCTAGAAAGAGAAGTTGATAGGGATCCTCAGAAAGAGGGGCTTCATCGTCAAGGCAGAAGCGGTAGAGCTGGCCTATAGCGTATTTCAGAAAAAGTATATCTTAAAGCAGGCCAAGGGTAGGAAGGAGGGAGAGGAGCACAACAACTAGAATCGGGGCATAAAGTATATGGTAAGAGCCTGCTAGGACGAGATAAACTTTATCGTTTGCAGGTTGGACGGGATGACTAACATGATGAGTGCCATCCAGAACCATCTCAACTACAGAGAAATAGATAAAGCCATGGAAAAATTCGAGGAAAACATGGCTACAATGGAGGAAGTGTAGAGGATAGAGTACGCATAGCAAATGGTACTGATGTTGTCGAAGTACAAGTACTACAGGACCTATGAGCGGGATGTCAGCTCCTTTATCAGCTAAAGCAGATCCTCCATCACCGATAGCAAAAACCTTAGCACCAGCAGATTCGACAGAAAATTGCGATCCTCTGACGACTCCTCCAATGACTCCATGGGCAGTGTCACCAGCTTTAGATCTCGACAAAGCCACGAAATTGAATCAATAACCCCCATTTCTCCTGTTTCATCCCCCAAGTCAACAGCGCCCTTCCGTTTCTCAGACAACTAAAGTTCCCGCTACTTCAATACTCCTGAGCGGGAGTTATCCTCTGAGAATCATCCTGTTCGAGAAAGCGCCAAGTAGTCTCCTCAGGTCATGTTTGAAGCTGCCCTTTAGCGCCTCAGGACAGCTATTGACTAAAATGACAAGTCCTTTATGCAATAGTCTTTACTTTGCCTGAAGAACCTGAGAGTGGTTGGTTCCCTGGAGACAGATGCCATTTATGGTAGACTTCTGATGGAGAACGGCAAGACAAAATATGCTAAGTTGATCTTTGAGAGGCTACTCTACACCAAGAAGTGTAGTAGAGACGCCTTCATCTGCAGCTAGATAGAAACGATGATAGCATACATCTACCATTTTGGAGGAGAACAGAACCTAGCTCTAAGGCACTACTAACGAGCTCTCAATTAAAGGTTCAAATTGAGGAACTACTCGAGAAAGACAACAATCATTTTCAACAACATGGCAGTTCTCGAGTTCAGATTAGAACAATACGAGAGGAGTCTCTTGTGGCTGCACAGAGGGTTCAAGCTAGGGGAGTACTGTGCAGACTACTAGCTGGTAATGAGGAGCAACTACGCCATGATTTTAGCCGAGGAGGGGCAGATAAAGGAGGCCAAGATGGAGATGTACAAGTCCAACAAGACAGTTGAGCCCTACTCCAACATGGAAATACTCTGTAAGTTCCACAGTAACTTGGGATACCTCTAGCTCCTCTAGAATGTATTCGACAAGGCAAAGATAAGCTTCGAGATTGCCTGTGAGCTGGAGAACAAGTACCTCCTGCCAAACGGCTACTGTCCTTCCATCTTTCTTCACAACAACTTCGCCCTCTATCACACCAAGCACCACAAAAAATCAGAGTGGAAAAAAGCGGCTCAACATCTTAGCAAAATATAAAGTCAGCTGGGATAACTATCAGGGCTGATGGCTGTACAGATCCACTTCAACTTCGGAAAAGTCCTCAAAGAAGACTACAAATTGGACCAGGCAGTCAGCCATTTTTTGGAGTGTAAAGGCCTCCTGTCTAAGATGAAGGACAGCTACTACAACAAATACATAGACAAAATAGAGCAAGAGATAGACCGAATTTAGGCCCAGCGGATCGACTAGGAGTCCTAGGAGTCTTCCTACGTCAAACAGAAATCCCGGATGTCAAGGAAGTCACATATCAGCAACAAGTCCCAAATTATAGTTCAGAATAATCAATTGATCTCTATCACACAATGAAGTATATGCCTCCGATTATCATCAGAATGCCACTGACTTGCTTTACCTTCAACGGCCTCTTCTTCATGATGCTCTCGGTTATGAAGGTCACAGCCACTGTCAGAGCGTTGGCTGAGATTAGAGAAAACTGTTAGGGATATATTCCCAGCAAATAGCCGTAGAGCACAGAGCCGATCTGGTTGATGCCGTAGGAAAGGAGGAATTTCCATCTTTTGAGGATCTTCAAGAGGGAAGAGGCACTGAAATCAGTAGCATCGAACTCTTTTTCGTCGACGTGAGTGTACTTTTCGATGAAGGGATTGGTGACTCCCCAGAAGAGGCTCACGACGAACATGGGTAGAATGTCCACCAAAGTCAAGGACTGCAGCATATCAATTATATATATCCAATTAATTTAATATCTGTGCATCAAAACTGACCCTTCCTCCACTTCTCCATCCGACTCTTGCATTTTCCCAGGAAGTTTTCCTAGGGGTGGCACTATTGGCGGTCCTTCTCCTCAACCCTCAAGTTTTCTAGATAGTTTGTTAAGCTCTTCTATTCTTCGGTTTTTTCCGATGATGATTTTTTTGATAGAATGCTCTTGGGAACGCTCAGCTCTTTACTTTCGCTCTGGATATTCTAACTCTTCTCGACACTATGTCCCAATTATTTTTTGTTAGCCTCGTTTTTCTTCTGCTTTTTCTTCTTGTTTCTCTTATTCTTCTTTTTTTTGTTTTGCTGGCCCTCCCGTATTTCTTCTTCTGCCATTTCCTGAAAACCTTAACTCATGCCCTTAGACATTGTCTGATAGCCATCATCGTCGTCATTCATGAAGGAGACTGCATATGACACATTTTACATTTGTTGAGGTGCTCATGTACTTCTTTCCCAAACTTGCCCTTTCTGTCCTGATCTGTGGCTGAAATGATGGTGTTTCTGATTTACAGTTTGTGGGACCTCCCCTCACTGATCAACTTGAACTCCTTCGAGATTGAGGATATATCGGACTTACATGATATCTAGCCCAACCCAGCAACTCTCTCTATCTTCTTTAAATCCTACCTTGTCAGCTTCAAAAAGTCCTCACTCTCCAACTTGACCCGGTGGCTTGCAGTCTTCTTGAACTCTGGCATTTTGTAGTCTTCACGTTCCTTGATGTTGAACCGGAACATATCCGAGCCAGATCTCAATTGTGCCTCATTCTCTCTGAAAAATTCAGGCTTCTTCCCAGCCTTCTTGGCAATCTTGCTATATTCAGAGATAGGCTTGTGAATGGGAGCCCCTTTACCGACCTTCTTCTATGGCTCTTCTGAAGGTATTTTTTTGCTAGAGTTGTGAGAAGAGATGATCTATTCATCACACATCAGCTCAATTTCATCCATGATATCGCTCGGTAGCAGATTAAGTTTGTACTGCTCGGTCAGAGACAACTTCTTCTTGTTCCTGATAATTGGCTCTTCTTTATCAGCTATTTCTCTGCTTGCATATTGCTGCATCTATACCTTGCTTCCTTTCGAATTTTAGTCCTTCTTCTCTTAAGTTTTTGAGCTATTTTTCTCTTCAATTGTTTATTACTTATCTCCCTTCTTCTTCCTTTCAAGTTCAGCTTTTGCCCTTTTTGCTTCCTTAGCATTCCTGTTGGCCTGTATCTTTGCTGCTTTTTATGTTCCTCTTTTTAGCATCTACATGAAGGACAGGTCATCTGTGAATGTTCCCTCCTCTGTCCGTGCTTCCTCCCCACAAATGTCAACCAGTTATTCAAGCAGTCCGAAGCACTTCATCTCGTCAATGGCATCCTTCTCCGGCTGTAAATCTTTGTGTCCTGCACTTTTTATCTGATCCGTCCCTCTTCTGTTCAGCTGTTGAATGAGTTTGTTTATTCCAATTTTGTTTCTTCTGGTCATCTGAGCATCTCTGGCTATCATTTGAGCTAGCTTAAAGCTATCCTCATCGTCTTTTTCGTCCAATATAATACATTATTCTGGCTCCTCGTAACAGCAGAGGACCCTTCTTGCTTCCATGTCGTAAGTACTGGAATGAACAATGTCCTCCTTGACCTGGTTCGACATTGCTGGAAATATGCATCCGAGACCGGTGCTGATGAGTGGATGGGAGGTAGCAGCTAGTTCGTTGATGACGATCATTATAAGTTTTCCTTGCCACTTGTCACTGTCAACAATAGCAGGAATCATCCCTTCATCACTGAGATGCATCAGCAACAGGCTGATCTCTTCAATTGCTGTTCTTAGGCTACAGAATATTGTGTATAGCATTTACCCTGTTACTCCGAAGGCCTTTCTGCATTCTTCCTTGCCAGGGATGACATTTTTGTTGAAGTTTTCAATCCAACTACTGTTGGCTGCTCTCATGTCGCTCAGACCTTTTTTGGCTCCTTCTGTGAATGCATATATGGTGTCTAACTGCTGTTTGTGAAAACGGGCTGCCTTTCTTATCTCCTCCTCAATTATATGGTTAACTTCAGATCTCCTCAACTCGTAGTTGTCGTAGATTAGGAAGTTCTCGTTCTGAAGCTACCCCAGGGGAAGATCTGACAGTTTGGTGCCGTAGATTATGATGGATTTGACCGACTCACGGATAAGGTCCTTCATTTAGTGGTCTGCGAACTGGAGATAGTATTTGGTGGTGACTGCTGAGTCAACCTCTACGTCTCCCAGAAAATCTATTTTGTCCATCTAACTTGAATTCAATATGACAATTATCAATCGATTTAATTTGATCTCGGGAGCAACCAACCGATTCATATCAAAAGTAATCACTTCATATGGCTCAGTATCACCTTCTTTTCCGGGTGGGGGATAAGATGGTCCTCCTCTTTATGTCGATCTGGTCCTCAAACTACACTAGCCTCTTCTGCAGAGACTGGATCTCCTCCTCCATCGCTTTCTGCTTCTTGAAAAATTGCTCTTTCTCTTCCTCCAACCTGTCAAGCATAGTGTTCTGACCCTATTCGATCTCGAAGTACATCTGGTAGTTGATGGTATACTCTGAAGGGTCAATGGAAGGCAACAAATCTGGAGATATTTTAGTCTCTACAATAAAGTTGTACTATTTGGGCTAGGGCTCAGGGACTGCTTCGTTGACCCTGTATTTATCTCTTTTAGCCTTGATCAGCAGCATTATTTTGCTCTTGTTGAGCTTCAGATGAGCCAAAAGCTTCTCAAGACGGTCAGTCTCAGAATCCTAAACTAAGCTGTCATATTTGAAGAGGATATCAAGGTTGTGCTTCATTTATCCCACAGCCTATCCACACCTCTTGTAAAGATTGCCATATATGACCTTCTCCATCGACTTTGATAGTCTTAGCAACTCATCTATTTCTGCCTCCTTCTTCAGCTGCTCCTCCTTGGCGACCTACAGCTCAGCATGCTTGGTCTTCCATTTATTTCTGACTCCCTCAATGTTGGCTACCGTGTTGCTGACTATGTGCGCCCTGTCCTTCAGCTTTTTGAGGTGGTCCTCCAGAACCTCTCTTTTTATCTTCTTCTCCTCCTTCTCCTTCGCTAATCTTTCAGTCTCCTCGTCAAGGTCAGTCAACTCTTGAGTATGTTCTTCTATAGTTCTTTGCTTCCTAATAACAATCTCTTTCTGGAACTCTTCATATTTTTTGGTGTAAGTCTCGCTGGAATTTTGCTTGTCTTTTGTTGCCTTTTTGGTAAGGTCTATTTTTTCCCTACACTCTACTACCTGCCTTTCTATTTCGTTGATCTGGTCGTAGTACCCTTGCTCAATACTGTTCCTCTTGAGCATCAAGGTCTCCAAGATAGTTGTCTGGGCATTAAGCTCATTCTTGAGATCATCCATCTGCTTTGAGTAATCCTCGAGCTTCTTCACGCATTCCTTTCTATCTTCGATGAGCCTCATCTACTTCTCTAACGCTTGTGGGTTGTTGAGTTTGTAGAGGATAAAGTCACTAATCGAATCCTCCTGAAACTCCATCTTTATTATTGATAATATTTATAAATGAGCAGACGCAAACTCCTCGTAGTTCTAATCATCCTCCTCCTTATGAGTAGTGTTGTTCAGTCCGCGAGACGGTCCGGAAGGAGAAGAGCGAGAGGCCGGGTAGGAGGCACCGATTTTGGAGGAGTTGGGAGAGGTATAGGCAAAATGATCCAGAGTTGGCGGGAGGAAGGAGAAGAGGAGTAGGAACTGATATCTGGCTCTGAGACAACAGTTCAGTACAATTCTAGAAAGTTTCACTAAGACATGACTAAGGATGACACATGGATTATTGTAGGCCTAAGTATAGTAGTGGTAGTCGGAATAGCAGTATGGTTGAGGAGTCGAGCTCAGCCCGTATAGGAAAGGTTTGACAGGGTTAGAATGCGAGAAAGGGACGCCTAAATGGTGGCCAATTACGCAGTAACCAAGGCGATTGCTGAGCACGGCGTCCACCCTGCACGAGCCAGAGGTGACAACTACCGGATCAATCTGAGGTGACACTGCTGATAAAATAATTATTTATCATAGATTAACTAAGATGTCAAAAGTGAGTGAAACTCTCAAAGCATATACCTTCAATGCAAGCAAGCCTGTCTTCAATGCTCACCCCCTCTTGGTCTACGATGCCGAGAGCAAGGAGACTGGCCTCAAGTTTACTCTAAAGTTGTACAAAAGATCAGATGCTGATCTGTACAGCTATCTACAAAAGCTAAAAGCAGCAGCATCCGAGTTCGTTGTCAAACTTTATGAAATTGTCCATGAGCCCGAATCTGGACAACTGTTAGTGATTCAGGAAGCAGTTCCCTACGGCACTCTAGCAGCTGCCCTATCAAAGCCCAAAAGATTGTAGGATGAGGATGCTCTTGTTATAACAAAGCAGCTCCTCAACGGTCATATTGACTTGCTACGAAGTGGGCTCTTTTGGTCAGGAACTTAGGCAGATATAGAGGTTACATAAAATGGGATAAAGCTGTCCTGGAACAACTCGATGATCTACTCAGAGAACAATCCAAATCCATTCCCGGAGCTGATAGCTAAGTTAGCAGTCAGGACCTAGCAGCAAGGAGTTCTTCCCTTTCCCAGTAGCAAAATGATCCAAGATCTCATCAAAGTCTCAAGGGAAAACGCATCATAGATGAGCCTTCATCCTTTACTCAAGAAAAGAGATAAGGTTTTTAAGAAAAAAGGCAACGGATGGATGGCCTTCAAATAGTACAAAGTGAAGGGGGAGTATGGTCAATAACTAACCTATTCTGCAGTCAGCAAGTAGTTCGGTTTGGTAAGGGTTAAAGTATTTGCAAAGGGAGAGATCGACGACAGCCTCATAAAGGTCTATCAGACCAAACCTGCTTTTTCCAAGCTGTTAAAGCACTATACCGAGGGAGAAAGCTGGATAACAATAAGTGAATATGCCAACGATGGAAATGTCCAAAGCTACGTCAAGCGTCTCAAAGCATCAGGCATCAGTCTCAAGGAAAACCACATCGAATTTATTTTTTACAGTTTGATAGAACCCCTCAAGTACATCAACAGTACAGAACTAATCTCTTTCAACATGTTGCACATCAAAAATGTATACATCTATAACGGAATTCCTAAAATCGGAGAGGTCCCTCCCATGACGGAGGCTATAAAGGAACTGTTGGTTGACAAGGCTGACGTCCCTGACTTTTACCACAGATAGTTCAAAGAACAGCCTAGCACTAGAAGTGCCAGATACGATACATACTCTCTGGGTGTCCTTCTCTACAAACTGATGTACACTGAATACCCCATCTTTCCTGAAGGAAAGGTACACATCCCCACCAGTCCCAACTACAAAAAGACCCTCAAGGAAGCCATCAGTCTTTTCCTCAACAGAGGAGGCAATCTGACTGACCTCTAAAAAGAGCTGGAGGTCAGCGACGACGTCAAAAATCAGGTGAAATAAAACGAGATGAAGCTTAACAATGTTCCACTTAACAGAAATCGAGTCGAGATGATGGAAGAGACAGAGAACAAGCCATAGAACTACTCTGAACTTTCTATCAACTACGATGAAGAGAAGAAGGGCATAGAAGGCGAAAAGGGGTGCAGCAGCAGGGCCTGGATTTGGTTGAACACCAGGGGCAAGGATAAAGAGGGAATCTTCAGGAGACTCCATGAGTCTAATTTTGCCTTTTACCGCTAATGCACAGTTGCAGTCACCATTTCTCTTTTCTACTTCCTGGCCTTTTTCCTGCCCTACATCATGGGCTTTTTTAGCCTGATCGGGAGCAGCCAGCTTTTGTTTCCGGCTGTTGTGAATGTTCTAGGCATAAATCACCGGGTGATCATCACCAACTACGATGAGCTGAAGGCAGCCCTTCAGGAGCAAGGCACTATAAGCAGTTTATCGCAGATAAGTGATGGCATGGGCTGTTTGATTGATGATACAGGTACTTGATTCTTCATTCAGGAGCCAACTATAGCTTTTTCAAGCCGGATAGTCCACATTGGTACTCCTATCTAATTGCTTCGTTCCTCATCATGTGTAAGTCTGGCTTCATTCATAGGCATAATAATGGTGCTTAAGGGCATTCAAGCTGGTAGGTTTTCCCTGGTGAGAACCTTCCACCATCACTACGACACGACCATAGACGGGACCAACCAGGCCAGATTCGCCATAAGCTCCTACGTCTACATCCAACTCTGGTACTTCATGTGCCTATACTGTTTCTTCTACCTGTTCAACTTCATCTTCCTATAGCAGACCTCGCCCTGTTTGGGAGGCAACAACTGGTCAGCACTCACCACCACCCTTGTTCAGAACCGACTTGATGTATCTTTTGAGCCTATCGCAGTTCATAATCGAGTACTTCATCATAATATTGGTGACCTTCGCAATGGCAATTTTATCCTTTTTGCAGAGCAATAAATTTTACCACAGAATCCCCTACAACTCCCTGTTAAACCCCATCTTCATCTATACGCCGGTCTACTTTATCCTGTTCGTGATGATGCGCATCGGAGCCTACAATAGATTCACTCCCAGGTACTTTTATATGGATTTAGTTTCCAGAACAACACCAATGGAATCATTGGCAGCAGCTATATAAACCTGATAGGCTACCTTCCTGAGCTGCTGTGGCTGGTGGAGATATTGTTGGAGGCAGTAGTGGACTATCTTTTTTACAGATGCATTGACAAAAAGATATAAAGCTTTATTCTGTCAGAAATCTCAGACTAAATTAAAAACTGATTGCCTTCTTCTTATATTCAATACCTTCTTCCTATATTCAACACTTCCTTCCTATATTCGACACCCTTCTTCATATTCCAAGCCCACCTTCATATTCCAATTATATCATTACATTATTACATTATGACCAGTCGCAGACTTATGCCCTAATAACTAATAAGCAGTCAGGAAGAGTGGCGCAGACGCTATCAGGATCTAAAGTCAACATTGACGCTTCCCGACAAAGGAATGGCCTTCCTCGATTGTCTTGCCCACCAGGCAGATCCATCGTTGAACTGCCCACATGGCCTACACGCATAGGCATTAGACCATAAGTGCCCCAATCATCACTTCTAGCATAGCTTCTTCTGCCGGGGCTTCTCTCAGCTGTCCAAGGCATAAAAGCAGCAGTACATCATCAAAGTCATTGAGCTAGTCAAGACTATCGATGAAAAGACTAATAAAAGCTAGACCAGGAAGGAAAGGCGATTAGAGTGCTTGCTGAAAGATACGAAATGTTTCATTCCGCAATGGCAAAAGACCACAGTTGTTGTGAACTTTCAGCTGAAAAAAATTAGTCTACAAAATTAGTCAGCCCCCTACCATCTGCTCTTCGCATAGTATCTGCCTCGAATATCAAAAAAACACCACTCACAGCTCATTCTCTAGTTCATCGGACCTGTTCCCTTGAACAACTAGTAAATCAGACTCTCCTGTAACAAGGAGAACTCCAAGGATTTTAGCCTGTTATATGAAACACTGTTGAATGCAGCCGTATAATGTCAGGCCAGCAGCTTGGCAAAAATGTTGAGTGTTAGCAAGAAAAACACCCTTAAGAGTGGCAGAAAGAGGAAAATCCATATTTTTCTTACTTCCACTCTGATTGATGAGTGCTGCAGAAGAAGAGTACCTGATAGTCCTCTCAGACTGGAGCTAGAGTCTGCAAGCATGCTTCCTTAGCCTTCAGCCGACGGAGACTACACTGTGGTAAAAGCTGACTCCAAAATGACTATTTATTGCATACAGTCACATCCGTTCCTCTACCGGGCATCCTATTCCACTTTATAGTCACCATCCTACCTTAATATCGGGGAATTCCTTCAAAAATACTCAAACAGTCATCGCATGATATTCAAAATCAAGGAGCTTGAGAGTCATGTTGGGGAAAATTGTTAGATGATGGCCTTCTATCAGAAAATGGTTTTGGGCCAGAGAATATTCAGTCAACTTCTGATGATGTACCAACACACAGAAAGGTCAGAGGATGCTGGCACCATTCTGTCCGATACTGTTGACTAGAGGAACTTTTGAGATTGTAACCTGAAACAGTGAAAGTGCAAGGGTTATTGGGGTTCAGACTATTATAGTTCGCACAGTAGCTGCCTCCAGTACTAACAATAATGGTAA
>Ga0100402_1006514_pt1 | contig 11555 bp, 6 predicted proteins | sample CryGeyme20150102_FD_80419 | JGI IMG/M metagenome (GOLD analysis project Ga0100402, IMG submission 80419) | Groundwater microbial communities from Crystal Geyser aquifers in Utah, USA - Crystal Geyser metaG 2015-0102 | ecosystem: Environmental > Aquatic > Deep subsurface > Groundwater | place...
CTGACGATGGTTTGCATCAGCCTTTGACGCTGGGTGAAGGTTGCTATTTCGCTGATACCAAGACTGGTAAGTAAGGTTAAAGATTCATCCATGCCATGCCCGACTTCCACGGGCGAATGCGCATCGGAGCCAAAGGCAAAAGGTATATTTAATGCTGCAGCTTTGGCCACAATGCGCGGGTGAGGATAAATTTCTCCAACTGGCTTACGTAAACCAGCTGAGCTAATTTCTAAAGCCACGTCAGCTGCTTTGACGGCTTTAAGCATAAAATCTTCAGCAGCCTCAACTTTTCGAGAATTGGAACTCGCCCTATGGCCAAACTTTTTGATCAAATCGGGATGACCAATAATATCGTAGAGTCCAGTTGCTGCCGACTGAGCAACCAATTCAAAATATTCAATATAAGCCTGATTGATATCTTTGCTTTCCCAGACTTGAATCGCATCAGGATTATCAAAACCCCATTCGCCAATAAAATGCACTGAACCCATCAAATAATCCCAAGGGTATAACCCTGCCAAATGTTCAGCATGGCCTTCTGCACCTGGGTAAAAATCAACCTCCAAGGCTGATTTCACGAGCAATCTTCCTTCAAAGGCGGCTTGCGCATCTTCTAGTTCAGCGATAAATGAACCCAGCTCTGACTCATCCATACGCCAAGCTTTATCAAAACCATTGGGCATAGGCGAATGGTCAGACATGCCAATTTCATCAAGCCCTGCATGAACTGCAGCTTGGCAATATTCAGCGATAGTGCCGGTGGCGTGATTACAACGTGGGGTGTGCATATGGTAATCAGGAACCACTTGGTATTTTCCAGAATTTGTGCGCTTCATTTGAGCATTCACTCCGGCGCGTTAATTTGATGCTTCAAACCGCGCTCTTGCACTACCGACGGGCTTACCAAAGCTTTCACTGTAGCGATGATATTTGTTGCGTTGAGATGTTGTTTCACCATATAAGAATCAGCACCCACATCCAAAGCACGAAGCCTGTCATCAGGACTTTCGCGCGTTGAAATCACCATCACCAACATCTCGGCATATTTACTTTGGTTGCGCATCTGCCGCACAAATCCAAACCCATCCAAGCGAGGCATTTCCAAATCGGTAACCACCATATCAAATTCGCCAGATTCGAGCTTTTCTAAACCATCCATACCATCAATGGCTGTTTCCACCACAAAACCCAACTTCTCAAAAATGCCTTTTTCGACTTCGCGGGCGATGAGTGAGTCATCGACCAGCAGTATTCTAAAATCATTTTTCTCTTCTTCAGGAATTTGTGTGGATAAGTTTTGATCAGGCGAGGTGCGCCCCATTTCCTTGATGCCGTATGGCTCAAGCAACATCACCACTGAACCATCATCAATAATGGTGTTGCCCATCAAACCTTGAGGCTGATAACGCTTCAAATAGGGATCCAAGTCGTGTACCACAATTTCGGTGTCGCCAAACAATTCATCAACGACGATACCCACATAACCTTCAATATGCTCAGCGATGATAATATATGGTTTTGACGACAAAACCGTATCAACCGAAGACATCATCCTGCGCAAATCGACAATAGGTACTTGTTGTGAATCATAACTCATAAAGGCTTTGCCCGAGCGGCTGTGACTGATGGTTTGACCCTGATAAGCAACAGCTTGCTCCACCATATGTGTAAGCATGCAATATTTCTCGTTGCCCATCCTAAACATCACAGCTTGTTGTACAGCAACACTCACAGGCACCGATACAATAAATTTTGTACCCAAACCGACCTTGGATTCAATTTTGATATTACCTGTGAGCTTACGAATGGCATTTTGCACCACATTCATGCCGATGCCGCGCCCAGCCAATGCATCAGCTGCTTTAAGGGTTGAAAAGCCTGGCCTAAAAATCAGCTCAAGCAACTCAGCTTGGCTCATGGCATCAGCTTCATCCTGGGTGGTGACACCGCGCTCAACTGCAACTTTTTTAATCATGCTTGTATCAATGCCACGGCCATCATCAATCACTTCAAGCCTAACTTCACTACCATTTTGACGGGCGATAATCGCCACTTGTCCTTGCGCGGGTTTACCCAACGCAATACGCGTTTGCTCATCTTCAATGCCATGAGCCACAGCATTGGTCAGCAAATGCACGAGAGGTTCTACCAAGGATTCTGCAACGCCTTGATCCATTTGAACTGTTTTACCATCAACAACCAAACGAACGTTTTTACCAATTTTAGATGCCACATCGCGCACTGCGCGCGGGAAGGTTGAGAAAATATTATCCAGTGGTCGCAGCATTAAACTTAATACTTGATCGCGTAGCTCTTTCAGGCCAAACACATTTCGCTCAGATTGATAACGGGTTTCTTGCACCAAGTGTTTGAGTTGGCGAAGTTGCGCATCAAACAGCTCATCCATGCTTTTAATCACGGATTCAGGATAGCCATTTTCTTCCAAGTCCAAACGCATTTTCCGCCATTCACGGCGCAGGGTGCGAAAGTCCAAATGGGCTTCTTGTAATTTTTGCTCAGCCTTAGAACCACGACTTTGCTCGGTACTCATTTCAATCACTTGGTGTGATAAGGCTTCGAGTCGTTCAGCATCCACTCGGAAGAATCGGCCGGAAGTTTTACGCGCCCCAGTTTTCTTCTCAACATCCAGTACCAAAGGTCTAAAAATACTGGCTTTATCTTTATCTGCTTGGCTTGTTGCAGACGCATGCTCATCAGCATCATAAACATCATCCAAATCAGCTTCTGACTCAGCTTCTGACTCAGCTTCTGACTCAGCTTCAAGCGTATCAGCCTCTTCTTTGACCGTACTTAATGCCGATACTTCTTTGGCCAAGCTGGCTACTGGATCAGCTACAGATTTGCCATCCTGCAGGGCTTGCAACACATGTTGAAACTGCTTCGCCACTGCTTTGAAATCAAGCAAATGAAGACCTTCGATGTCTTCTAAACGCTCACCCAACATATCGTGCATATCATAAAGAAACTGCACCGCTACAGTATCCCGCCATTCGGGATGCCCCATCAGCGCTTCAACCATATCCTCAAAAATATGTGCCACTTCACCAATATCGTTCACACCCAGCATCAAAGCAGAACCTTTGATGGTGTGGGCATCGCGGCGCAAATCATTCAAACCCTCATCACTGAGCGTGCCTGCCTCAAAATCGACAAGACCCTGATTGATAGAGCTTAAACGTTCTTTGGCCTCATCAAAAAATGAAGCAATAAAATTGGATAGGTCGAATCCCGACATAATTAGCGACGATGCAACTTAAACGAATTTCTTCAATTCATCGGAAAGGTTGGTCAACTGCACCACGGAATCCCGAGAGTTCTTCATTTGCACTGCCGACTCTTGAAGCAAAGAAGCGATATCTTCCATGGTCAATACGAACTCATGACTGTTTTCACTTTGGCGGGCAGTAGCTTGAGCAATAGTATGCACAGCTTGACTGGTTTTATCTGACATATCCTGCATTTTCTTCAAGGCATCGCCAGCGCGGCGGGTAATTTGAACCCCTTTGGCCACTTCTTCCAAACCTTTTTGCGTTACTTCAATCGAACCTCGGGTTGAAGCATGCACATCGTTGACCACAAGTTGAATTTCTTCGGTAAATTCACGGGCCCGCTCTGAAAGCCTACGCACTTCACTGGCAACCACTGCAAAGCGCTTACCAAACTCACCTGCTGCCGCAGATTCAATGGAAGCATTCAAGGCCAACAAATGGGTCTCATCAGCAATTTCTTGAATCGAACCTACAGACTCTAGAATTTGGTCGGCTTTACGCCCTGCATCTGTCACTTTCTCAGCAATCAGCAACACCTCATCACGAATTTTATCCATGTAACCAATGGCTTCATTTACTGCTGCTGCCCCTTCAGTTGCTGAAGCCGCCGTCGCTTTGGCGATGCGCTCCACACCAAGTGCAGTAGCAGCGATTTTCTTGGATGCTTCAGACATTGAGCCAAGCTCTTTGGTCACGTTCACCACCGTGCCCGCTTGGGTATTGGATGTTGTTGTTTGACGATCCACAGCCAATAAAAGCTCAGCAGATGAAGCTGCCACATTTAAGGCTGCATCTGTAATCCGCGTGGTCACACTGTTGGCAAAGCCACGGTTGAGTAATACTAACAACCCAAGAATGGCCACAATCACAGCAATATTTAGCCAAGTAAGTATGGTGGTTCGCTCAATTTTTGCAGCCGTTTCAGCTTCAAGCGATTGATTGAGATGCTGAGCAATGGCATCAAGTTTGTCTTGAGCCACAAACACCAAACTTTGTGCCACCAACACCAAACTTTCTGCCTGATCAAAAGGAATTACGCCCGATGTAATATCTTCTGCCATTTGACTTACTTCAGCCATGAGTTTACCAACACTGTCCAAATCTTTGGCATCGTTTGGGCTTAAATTTGGAAACCCGGCCACTTCAGTGATGAGCGTGGCAAACAAAGCCTTGGCTTTTTTGATTTTAACAATGTCGTTTTGGTTTTGAACCATCACATAATCGTTCAGAGGCAAAAGTACATTCGGCAAACTTGAACGAAAGCGTTCGATTTTAACCTGTTGCCCATCGAGTTTAGAGATTTCACTCATGCTGGTTAGTGATTGCATGGCTGTGTAAGCCACAGTGACCAAGAGCACCAAGAAAAACAGCACAGACCACAAAATATTTTTGCGCGCCAATTGCCGCAAGCTTGCTTCACTGACCTTAATCTCAGCTTCAGCAGTATCAGCAATTGCCTCAACAAACACTTCTTCCACCGACTTACTTTCACTCATCGCTTTTTCCAATGCCATACGTCATTCCCCTCAAAACCCTTATCACACAAAACCATGTTAATTTTTAAGCTAAATTCTCAAACTAATCAAACAGGGCGCTCACACGCAGCACAGGCAACATACCATGCCTTGTGGCCAACTTACCCTGCTCAAAGGGCAAGCCCTCATCCTCAATCACCACATCCGATTCAACACGGTGTAAATCCAACACCTCTTCTGCCCAAACCCCCAAATGCACGCGAGGATGGCGCAACAATAAATAACGACTTGCAGCCGTGGCCTCTTTTCTTTTTGCTGGTATGCGTAAAATTTTCCCAGGGTCAATCAAGCAAAACACCTGACCACGAATATTCGCTACACCCATCAAATGATCGGGAGCCATGGGCACATGCGTCAGCGGCACCGGCCTTAACACGCTTAGCACATCTTTCACTGCAATCAGAAAGGTCTGACCATTGAGCACCACACGCATATACTCATCATATTCTGGCCCTTTGAGGAGCAACGCATCTTTGGCAGTTTGGATGGCATGAAGTTTATCTACTGGCATGCCTTATCCTACCCTTGCGCTCGAAGCAACGCGAATTCTATTGTACATATTGATGATTTTTCGCACCCGCGCTTGCAGCTTCATGGGCTCGACAGGTTTCAAAATATAATCATCTGCCCCTGCATCTAGCCCCAACACTTCATCATCTTCATCTTTGCGTGAGGTCAACATCACCACAGGTACCTCGTCGTATTTACTTTGCTTGCGCATTTCTTCAATAAATTCTGGGCCAGTCATATTGGGCATTTCATAATCGATAATCACCAGACTCAAATGCTCAGCAGACTGCTGCAACAAGGCCATACCTTTACGCCCATCCTCTGCTTCAATCACGTCATGACCTTCTACTTGTAGCACATAACGCACCAAGCTGCGAATACTCTTGGAATCATCAATGACCAAAATCGTTTTTCTTCCTTGCTGCGTATCATTGTTGAGTTGCGCAGAGCTGCGTGCAGCCAAGGCCTGCCCAAGCGACATCAACTGACCCTCATCATCAATCCTGTCACGGAAAGAAAAGTCTTCAGGCGGAGACGCCAAACGACAAACTTCTTTGATGCTGGTCACCCCAGAAAGCATTTTGTTCATGCCATCTTCAAACAAGGTGTACATGCCTTCTTCGCGGCATACCAACATCAATTCTTGGTCCGAGACTTGATGGGCAATGGCTTCACGTACCCTGTCATTCACATACAAGGTTTCATGGACACCCACACGCCCCTTATAACCAATATCCATACATGCTGGGCATCCCACAGGCTCGTAAATATCAATATCCGCCGGCAATTCATATAGTTTCACCTGCTCAGGTGTGGGCTTTACTTTGCGTTTGCATTTGGGGCACAGCCTTCTTGCCAAACGCTGAGCAACAATCAAATTTAAACACGATGAAAGCGCCACAGCATCAGTACCCATCTCTACCAAACGACTCACCGTGGAAGGCGCATCATTGGTATGCAGCGTAGACATCACCAAATGCCCTGTTTGCGCCGCATGTAAGGCAATATGGGCAGTCTCCTCATCACGAATTTCGCCAACCATCACCACATCGGGGTCTTGGCGCAAAATAGAGCGTAAAGCTGCAGCAAAGGTCATGCCCGCTTTGGGATTCACCTGCACCTGATTCAAACCTTTGATTTGAAATTCAACAGGATCTTCCACGGTGACAATATTGGTTTCTTCATCATTAATATGGTGCAAAAATGAATATAGGGTAGTGGTTTTACCTGAGCCTGTTGGACCCGTTACCAACACCGCACCAGTCGGTTTGGCGATAGACTCACGAATACGCGCATCGGCCTTTTTCTCAAATGCAAGTACATCCAAGGAAAGGGATAAGCCTGATTTATCCAATATCCGCATCACCACTTTCTCACCATGCAGCGATGGTAAGGTAGATACACGCATATCAAAATTGCTTCCGTTAAATTTTACACGTGTGCGACCATCCTGGGGAGAGCGCGTATTGGAGATATCCAGTTTGGACATGATTTTAATCCGCGAGACCAACATAGGATGGGCTTTACTTGGGATTTTCATCACTGCTCTTAAACGACCATCCATACGTAAGCGAACAATACTGACCTGCTCACCAGCCTCAATGTGAATATCCGAGCTGCCCATCTGCATAGATTTAATAATAATACCATTCACCAATTTAATAATAGGAGAACCTTCAGCACCTTTTTTCAGCGAATCAATATCCGCCTCACCTTTAGTGTCGTCTTCGCTATCCTCAACCGAGACAAAACGTTCATCGGCATCCATACCCGATAAGGTCTCTTCAATAGAAGTATCACCGCCAGCAAATATCTCGCGAATTTTCTGAATGACTTGTTCAGGGCTGGCAAAAACAGGCTTAACGCGCTGACCGAGCTTGAACTGCAACACGTCCATGCCGGCATAATCCATGGGGTCGCCAGTGGCGATAACAATTTCACCAGCGCTGATACCAAGTGGCACAAAGTGAAATTCTTTACACAATTCTTCCGGGCATTTTTTCACCAGATTATCATCAATATTAATGGTGTTTAAATCAACATAAGGGACGTTGTAAATTTTAGCTAAACCATGCAGCACAGCATCTTTATTTATAGCTGGATTGGCAAGCAAGCCCATGAGCAAGCCACCTTTTTTAGCCTCTTCGGATTGTATTGCTTCTGATATTTGCACCTGGGTGACCAGGCCTGTATCTATCAACTGCCTTTGCTGCTTAAGAAGCATGCATCCTCCGTCCCATGAATAAGTGTGAGAACCTAATTTGCAAGGTGATAATATCAAGGAGTTTTAAGTCCTTTCCCTTATCATTATTGACGTTAGACTTCGTTGCGTGCACTCATTTCTCCCTATCTTTCGACCAGCAATTATCACCACCTTGCTTAGCCTTGTCCTCTTGGCTTTGTTGGGCTGCGTAAAAAAAGAAATCACCAGCCAAGGTTTTGCACCCCTAGCTGAAGACGCTTCCCTGCTGGCCATTAACATCGACAACACAGCTCAAGTGTTTCAACAACCTATTGATGATTATACAGCAGTTGTCATACCCGAACCTACCGAGGCTGATTTGTTTTTAGCTGGCCTTACTGATGATGAAATCGCACGCATCAAAGAAGAAGCAAAACGCGTCACTTCAAAACACTGGGAAAATATCAACGAACGCTCCCAACAATTTTATCATCGTATGGAATATATAGCAGAAGAAGTCGGTGCCCCCAAGTCACTTCTGTTTATTCCTGTCGCTGAATCCGGATACAATCCCTATGCCCTATCTCATGCAGGTGCTTCTGGCTTGTGGCAATTGATGCCGCGAACAGCGCGCATGCTTGGTGCCGTTCACAAAAATGGTATTGATGAGCGCCGCCATGTCGAAGAAAGCACCCGAGCTGCGCTCTCTTATCTGATGCAACTGCATGATCGCTTTGATAGTTGGACGCTCGCCATCTGCGCCTACAACCTTGGCCCTTGGGGTGTAGAAAAACGCTTAAAGAAAAACCCATGGCATCCAGAGCAAGGTCTTGATGACCTTCCCTTTCCTGGGGAAACAAGACATTACGTCAAACAAATTTTAGGAATGATTGCCCTAGCCGACGCTGGCGAACTGGCATTTTCCTCACCGCTAAAAACGCAACCCATCAACATCAATGCACCGATCGACCTCAACAAATTAGAAGCCATTGCTGGTCTTGATAAAAATGATATTTTTTATTTCAACCCTGAATTCGACTATCAACATTATCTGCATCAAGACATTGAATTATCATTACCTGAAAAAAATGTTCTTTCGCTCAACCAAGCCCTATCAGAAGACCCGAATATTTTTAAACCCAAATATGTTCAAATCAAAATTAAAGCTGGTGATTCGCTTTCTGTGATTGCGCTCAGGCACCATACGACCACCAAGCACCTGCGCAGCTTAAACCCCCAACTGGGCAAAACCTTAAGCATCGGTAAAGTGATTACCGTACCAGCAGCTGACAATATGCGTAGCAGCACCTCCAAGGCTAACCCCCTGCTATCGAAGGGACGCCGTATCTATTACAAAGTAAAAAATGGTGATTCGTTGTGGACCATTGCCAAAAAATTCGGCACATCCACCCAAGCCATTGCTCGCATCAATCAAATGCCTGAGGGCAAGCTGCTTCGCCCTGGAGATAAATTATGGATTATCGCTCGTTTACAGCCCAGTTCGTAAGCCTCAGTTTATGCTTCACGCTTTTCGCATGTAATAGCGAACAGCCACAAACCAACAACACCCCTGCAGCAAGCAGCGTTTCTAATCTACCCAGTCATGGTGGCAGAATGCTTGAATCCAGCATTGGTGATGCCAGCAATCTTATTCCCATGATCGCAGGTGATGCAGCCAGCCATGATGTAGCGTCCAACCTTTACTTATCACTATTAAAATATGACAGAGACCTCAATTTGGTTGGGCAACTGGCTGAATCTTGGAAAATTTCCGAAGATAAGCTCAGCATTACGTTCACGCTCAAACCCAACTTAAAATGGAGCGATAACCACCCCTTCACAGCCGAAGACTGCTTATTTACCTTGCATTTGATTCAAGCCGATTCCACCCAGAGCCCATATAAATCCGATTACACCCTTGTGAGCAAAGCAACTGCGCAAGATGCCCGCACATTCACAGTCACCTACAATGAAATTTTCTCACCTGCCCTAGCTTCATGGGCCAGTTTAGCCATTCTTCCCAAGCATATTTTCGAAGGCCAAGACATCATGAACACATCACTTTCACGCAGCCCGAAAGTGAGTATTGGCCCCTATTTTTTAAAAGATTGGCAAGCCCAACAAAGCATTACCATGCAAGCTAATCCCCATTATTTTGATGGTGATGTTTGGATAGACACCCGCATCACCCGCATCATCCCCGATCCTGCCACCCAGTTTTTGGAATTAAGTGCTGGTAAAATCGATATGATGAACCTCACACCCACCCAATACAGCCGCCTGTTTGAAAAAAATAAGAAACTTATGGCTGAATATGAGCGGTATAAATATTTAGGATTTACCTACACTTACCTTGGTTTCAACCTCAAGCGCGGCCCATTCACCCAGCCAGAAGTCCGCCAAGCCATTGCTTATGCCATTGATCGCCAAGAGCTCGTTGATGGCGTTTTGCTGGGCTTGGGCGAACCCCTAGCCGCACCATTTAAACCGGGCACCACTTGGGTAAACAACAAAATTAAACCCCGCGCTTATGACCCAGCCCTTGCTCGCAAACTCCTTGCGCAAGTGGGATACACAGAAGTGGATGGTAAGATGGTAAAAAATGGCGAAGCACTCGCATTTACCATCTTAACCAACAACGGCAACAAAATGCGCGCGGATACTGCCACGATTGTACAGCAGCGTTTGCGCGAAATTGGCATCACCGTGAATGTACGTTTGGTGGAGTGGTCGGCATTTATTGAAAACTTTATCAACACCCGTGATTTTGATGCTGTAATTTTGGGCTGGTCGCTCTCACCTGAACCCGACCAATATAATATCTGGCATTCTTCACAAACAGGGGCTCGGCAGTTTAACTTTTTAAGTTATGCCAATGCCAAAGTGGATAAAGCTTTGGATGAAGCGCGTAAAACCTTTGATGTGGACCAGCGCAAAGCTTGGTATGACATGATGCAGGAAGAAATCCATCACGATGCGCCCTTGGTGTTTTTGTATGCAGGTTATTCGCTACCAGCTATTCATAAACGCATCTACGGCATCGACCCTGCCCCATCGGGTATTGGCCATAATCGCGAACAATGGTTTATCCCCAAAGCTTTGCAGCAGCAAAGCATCGCCCCTTAAACTTAGATTGATGATTTCTGCGCCACTCACCGTCACCGAGCTTACTGCCCGTATCAAGCAGGTATTGGAGCAAGGTTTTGCGCAAATTGAAGTGACCGGTGAAATATCTCGGCTGACCAAACCTTCTTCTGGCCACATATATTTCACCATCAAAGACAACCACGCCGCGATTTCAGCCGTGGTTTGGCGCACCACAGCTGTGCGTCTGAACACCAGACCCCAAGAAGGTCAGGCTTATGTCTTCTTCGGCCATTTAAGCTTATATGAGCCCAGAGGCACCTATCAAATCGTGGTGCAACACATTGAACCTGTGGGTGCGGGACAATTGGCTGCAGAGTTTGAGCGACGCAAACAGTTGTTTGCCTCTCGCGGTTGGTTTGAGCAAAGCCATAAACTGCCGATACCTGCACTGCCCCAACATATCGGCATCGTCACTTCTGCCACCAGCGCTGCTTATGAAGATGTGAAAAAAGTCTTGGCCACACGCCCTAATTGGTTACACATCACCGTGGCACCCGCTGTGGTGCAGGGCGAGCAGGCTGCACAAAGCGTTGTAAGTGCCATCCAACAATTGCATAAGCTTGAACATAAACCCGATGTTATTCTGCTGGTGCGCGGTGGCGGAAGCATTGAAGATTTGTGGTGCTTTAATGATGAGCGCATTGTGCAAGCTATCTTTGAGGCTTCCATCCCCATCATCTCTGGTGTTGGCCATGAAATCGATACCACGCTTGTTGATTTAGTCGCCGATGTGCGAGCTGCCACGCCATCCAATGCGGCGGAATTGGCTTGCCCAGACCGCTTGAGTTTAAGCAAACAACTGCCCTCACTGGTTTCTTTAGCCAGCTTGATTCAGCGCCGTATCCAGCATTGGCAACAACAAAACAATCATCTGTTTTCCCGTCAATCACA
>Ga0100402_1006516_pt1 | contig 11553 bp, 10 predicted proteins | sample CryGeyme20150102_FD_80419 | JGI IMG/M metagenome (GOLD analysis project Ga0100402, IMG submission 80419) | Groundwater microbial communities from Crystal Geyser aquifers in Utah, USA - Crystal Geyser metaG 2015-0102 | ecosystem: Environmental > Aquatic > Deep subsurface > Groundwater | place...
CGAAACGTCCAGAAATGGCTGCAATTTCTGAGCGTATGTCTGATCTTGTAATTCTTACCTCTGATAATCCAAGAACAGAAGATCCAGAATTAATTTTAAATGATATAGAAAAAGGCTTTCAGGATAAATCGAAGATCATTCGTGAAATTGATCGAAAAAACGCCATTCAAATTGCAATCGATAATTTACAAGAAGGTGATATTCTTGCAGTCTGCGGAAAAGGACATGAAAATTACCAAATCATCGGAAAAGAAAAATTTCATTTTGATGATGGGGAAGAAATAGAAAAAGCTTGGTAAATCTCTCGTATTAAGGAATTTAGAGAAAGGAGAAAGTATGTTTTTTGAAATATTTGAATTATGGGGAGATGAGCTAGGTTTTTTTAGAATATTTAGCTATGTTACATTTCGTGCACTTTCTGCAGGAATTACTTCTATGTTTTTAAGCTTTCTTCTTGGTGGAAAAATCATTCAATTTTTATACAATCTAAAATTCAAAGAAAGCATTCGCACAGATGGTCCCAAATCTCATGAATCAAAATCAGGCACACCAACTATGGGAGGCTTAATGATTGTTTTCACTATGAGCTTATCTGTAATTCTTTGGGGTAATTGGAATAATTTGAATCTCGTATTATTATTTTTTACAAGTTTGGGATTTGCTATTTTAGGATTTAGCGATGATTATAGTAAAGCAATTCTTAAAATTAAAGGTGGCATGCGAGCGAGGACGAAATTTCTTATTTCCATCCTGCTTTCCGTAGTTTTCATTTTTATATATTTTTACGTAACTGGTAAACCAAATCCAAATGAACTCAAAGGAATTGTTTTTGAGATAACAGATCTTTTCCTCCCTTTTGTTAAAGGACCAGTCCTATCAATGGGATTGTTCATTATTCCATTTGCTATAATAGTTGTTATAGGAACATCTCATTCAGTAAATTTAACGGATGGATTGGATGGCCTTGCAACAGGAACCATGCTTTTCCCAACTATAACCTTTGGAATCATAGCTTATGTTTCGGGAACACCGATCACTGCGAATTATTTAAATATACCCTACCTTCCTGGAGCACATGAGTATTCTGTTTTTCTATCTGCGCTTGCAGGATCATTGATTGGATTTCTTTGGTTCAATTCACATCCTGCTCAAGTTTTTATGGGAGATACAGGTTCCTTATTCTTAGGCTCAACATTAGGAATGATTGCGATTATGTTGAAGAAAGAATTGCTACTGATTATACTTGGTGGAGTTTTTGTAATGGAAACAATGAGTGTAATTTTACAAGTTGCATCTTTTAAATTAAGAGGAAAACGAATTTTCAAAATGAGTCCGATACACCATCATTTTGAATTATCGGGAGTTCCTGAGGAAAAAATTGTTATCCGATTTTGGATTGTTGGTATTATTCTCGCTTTGATCTCACTTTCCACACTTAGAATCCAATGAACTTTGTGAAAATAGGGGAGAATGTTCAAGATCGAATCTTAATCTCTATCATTTTTCTCTTAGCTTTTACTGGGATAGCAGTTATGTTCTCAGCCTCATTTAGTTACGGTGAAAGAGAATTTGATAACGCCTACTTTTTCTTTAATAGACAAATCATTTGGCTTATTGCAGGAATAACTTTGTTCGTCGTATTTTCTCAGATGGACTTCCGTATTTTAGATTCAATGGGAATCTATCTTTGTTTTGTTACAATCTTTCTTTTAGTTCTAGTATTCATACCAGGTTTAGGAAAATCAGTGGGTACTTATTATGGTCGTAACTTCAATCGTTGGATAGGCATAGGACCCTTTCAATTCCAACCATCAGAGTTTGCGAAAATCACTGTATTAATTTACCTTGCAGGATTTTTTAAAAATTTTAAAAAAACAGAATCCATTAATTGGAAAAAATTTATTTTACCATTCTCAATTATAAGCACAATTCTACTTTTAATCGTATTGGAACCATCTTTTGGAACAACTATGGAAATATTTTTTGTTCTAGTGACAATGATTTACATAGCAGGTTTTTCATTTAAAAAACTATCTATATCTATAATTTCAATTTTACCTTTATTGTTTTTGTTAGTTGATAGAGTAGGATATAGAAGGAAACGAATAGATATTTGGCTAGATCCTTATTCTTACCGCTACGAAGAAGGCCATCAATTAGTATCATCCTATCTTGCATTCAAATCAGGTTCCATTTGGGGTAATGATATTTCAGCTGGATATTCTCATAAATATCTACCATATGGTTATACAGATTTTATTATTTCACCATTTGTAGAAGATTTTGGTTTCTTTGGATTTTGTTTATTGTGGTCAGTTATTTTAATATTTATATTTCGTTCTTATCTTCTCATTGAACGAATCAATGAGCCCTTCGGTTTTTATTTAGGATCTGGAATACTATCTATACTTTCAATTCAATTTCTAATGAATCTATTTGTAGTCACAGGAATACTGCCTATTACAGGTGTATCCTTTCCTTTTTTTAGTTATGGTGGATCATCTTTAATTAGTACATTTATTTTTAGTGGAATACTTGTAAATATTACCCGAAAAGAGAACTTGGAAACATGAGAACAATTTTAATTGCAGCAGGCGGGACTGGTGGCCATATATCTCCAGGAATTGCATTGTTGGAGCAGTTGACGCGTTCCAAAGAAAATTACGATCTTGCAACTGTTTACTTACATTGTCCGCTACGAAATAAAAATTATCCTGATCTCAAAGATTCGGATTTTAAAATAATTTGGCATAATCTTCCACAATTTAAAATTTCTAATTCAATAATTTATCCTTTTTTATTTCTCATTCAATTCATAAAAGCTTCACTTAATTTCAACAGGAATAACATAACAACAGTTATTGGAATGGGTGGGTATACTTCGGTTCTAGCTTTGCTATATGCAGTCATCTTTCGAAAAGAACTTTTCTTATGTGAACAGAACTGCATACCAGGGAAAATCACTCGTATCTTTTGGAATTTTGCGAAAAAGATAGCTTTGAGTTTCCCTATTGAAAATAATACAAATACTAAAGTAAAGACAGCTATTCTTGGTAACCCAGTAAGATCGGCTGTGATTCCAAAGACTCCTGGAATAAAGAATCAAAAGTTTTCTGATAAAAATATGATGAATGTACTGGTTCTAGGTGGTTCCCAAGGTGCAAGACAAATCAATGAAATGGTAATTGGAGCCATGAGTGATAGCTTTATCAATAAGCATATTAAATTTAGAGTTCTAACAGGAGCTAATCTATATAATGAATTTCAAAAAAGTTCTTCAGCTGTAGAGGCGATCTCATATTCAAAGGATATGGGTTCTCATTATGAGTGGGCAGATTTAGTGGTAGCTAGATCTGGTGCTGGTGTATTAGCAGAATGTTCTGTTTTTTCGCTTCCAATGATTCTAATTCCTTACCCCTATGCAAAAGACAATCACCAAATGGCTAATGCAAAATACTTTGAATCTCAGGGTGCATGCATTCTTATTGATAGCAAATCTTCAGAATCCAATTTATTAATTGATCATCTAAAATCTCTCTACCAGGAAGATGGTAAACTATTGCAAATGTCTATAGCTTCTTTGCAAGCATCTAAAATCAATTCTAGCAGTGATACTTTGAATTTCTTTTTCCATGGCAATGAATGAAACCTATGTTTTATTAGGTGTGGGAGGATCTGGAATGTCCAGCCTTGCACATATTTTACTTGATCGTGGTGAAAATGTATTTGGATATGATAAGAAAGATTCTAAACAAAAGGATGCCTTAAAAGCTAGAGGACTAGAAATCTTTACTACGCTTTCTGATTGTTTAGACAATATACCAAGTAACTCCACACTAGTTTATTCAACGGCTATTTCAATAGATTCATTGAATCATCCTTCTAAAGAGTTCCAGATAATGCATAGATCTGCACTTTTGCATAAACTCTTCTCTGAAAAGAAAGCAATTTCTATTGCAGGCTCGCATGGTAAGACTACTACAACAGCAATGGTTGCTGGGGTTCTCATGGATCACAATCTTTCACCTTCCATAATGGTTGGTGGAGATGTGCCCTTACTTGATTATAAAGGTGGACTATGGGGTAAAGGGAATTATGCTGTTTATGAATCGGATGAATCGGATGGAACATTTTTAAATCACTCAGCAGACTATCGTATTATTACTAATATTGATGATGATCATTTAGATCATTACAAAGAAAAAAAATATCTTCTGCATGCTTTCGAAGAATACGCATCCCAATCTGACTTTTACAAAACTATACTTTATCTTGGTGATAAAGGTATAAGAGAAATCATTCCTAATTTAAATAATGATGAAAATATTATTTTGGTTGGTCAAAAATCTGATTTTGAATCAATCGCTCAAAATTTGATAAATCAAAAAGAAAATTCAAAATTCAACTTGGATAAGTTTTATAAAATTTACCAAATAGAAATAAATGATTCATCAGGAATATTTTATATTGGAAATAAATCGTATGAATATAGGATTCCATTTCTTGGAGAACACTACTTAATCAATGCTAGTCTAGCAATCGCTTTATGCGTAGAACTTGGATTAGATATTGAATCCATTATACATTCACTCGCAAATTATAAAGGTGTAAAAAGAAGATTAGAAATTCTGGGCAATTACCAACAAACCAAGATATTGGATGACTATGGACACCATCCAACAGAAGTGAAAGCTGTTATTTCTAGTTTACAGAAGGAAAAGACTAAAAACAATTTTGTAAAAACTATAGTTTTATTCCAGCCACATAGATTCACAAGAACTGAACTATTCTGTAAGGAATTTGCAGAAGCCTTATCCTTATCTGATGAAATTTATCTATTACCAATTTATAGTGCAGGCGAAATTGCAAAAGATGGCATTTCCTCTGAATTAATTCAGGCAGAGCTTTCGAAACTAGGAAGAAATTCTAGAATATTAAATGGCGGAATAGAAGAAGATGCCAAATTTCTTAGATCTATTCTCAAAAATAAAAATATTCTCGTCACCCTGGGTGCAGGTGATGTCTGGAAATGGGGAATAGAAATTCTTAAGTCAAATTAAAGAATCTTTTATCTACTTCTGATTTTTGACCTGTGAAATTTAAATGACCCATCTTTCTACCAGGTTTTGCCTCATCCTTTTGGTAGAGATGCAAATGGTATCTTGAATCCTTAGACATTAATTCTAGACATAGATTTAAAGAATTAGCATAGTCATCGCCTAAAATATTTTTCATAAGACATGGCTTTATAGAATTTTGCTCAGGTAAATCCATGCCAGTGAGAATTCTAAGTTGCAATTCAAATTGAGAAATATCAGAACCATCTTGGGTATAGTGACCTGAGTTATGCGGTCTTGGTGCAAATTCATTCACAACTAATTCATCACCTGCGACGAAAAATTCCAAACCAAAGACACCCGCATATTTTAAACTTTTTCCTAAGAGAGAAGCAGATGAAATTGCTAGGTTATGGATATTTTCTGGAATAGGTGCAGGAAATTCGGTCATATCAAGAATGGAGTTGCGATGGTAATTCAAAGCTGGTGGGAAAATAAATTCTTTTCCTTCATGACTCCTCGCATATATCACTGAAATTTCATAATCAAATGGATAGAATGCCTCTAGAATATAGGGTGATTCTTTAGAAGCAGGGTTTGATTTTAAAAATTCCTTTAATTCAATAGCATTAGTAAACTTCCACTGACCCTTTCCATCATATCCAAAACGAGTTGTCTTAAGAATTGAAGGCATAGGAAATTTGGAAAAATCTTCATTCCCAGTAATGATTGGTAAATACAAAACTGTATTCAGTCCAATTGAATTGAAGAATTCTTTCTCAAAAATTCTATCCTGAGCAATCTTTATGGAATGCACATTAGGTGCTAAGAATTTTTCATCTCTTGATTTAGCATATTCTTCGATGAAATCCAAGCAGGCAGGTGGAATATTTTCAAATTCGAAACTGAGTGATGATACAGTATCTAAGAATCGTTTCAATGAGGAAAAATCAGAATAGCTTCCGGTCCACTCAACAGCTCCCGCTTTGCAAGATGGAGAATTCTTGTCAGGAGAATAGACATGAACAGTATATCCCATTTGGATTGCCTCAAGAGTGAACATTCGTCCCAATTGACCTGAACCAAGAATGCCTAAGGAATGAGGAGGTAGTATCAAATTAACAAATCCTTTTCTTTCGCCAGAGCTTCTTGTTTTATTTTTTCTTGGTATCTCTGAAGTTCTATATCTAATTTTGAATCTAATAAAGATAGCATGCGAACAGCAAGTAGACCTGCATTGGCAGCACCCGCCGATCCGATTGCAAGAGTTCCTACAGGAACACCCTTGGGCATTTGAACAATGGAATACAAACTATCAAGGCCACTTAGTGCTTTCGATTGAATCGGAACGCCTAATACTGGCAAGGTTGTCAATGAGGCAACCATACCTGGTAAATGAGCAGCTCCACCAGCACCTGCAATAATGATGGAATAACCAGATTCACGAGCAGATTTACTGAACGTAAATAAAAGCTCAGGGCTTCTATGTGCTGAGACAATTTTCTTATCATATTGTATGGAAAAATTATCTAGAATCATACAGGCTTCTTTCATAGTCTCCCAATCAGATTGGGAGCCCATGATCACAGCAACTTTCAAATTAGAACTAGGCATATCTTTAGATTTTGACTCAGGGCTTAGCTTACAAGAATTTTTTCAACAATTCGTTCCATCTTCATGGATCTTGATCCCTTTACTAGAATGACAGTTTTTGCAGGAATGGTTTTTACTAATTCTTGAACCATTTGATCAATGTTCTTTTCGGAATCAACACAGTGAAGGAAAGAAGTTTTAGATTTTTTATCCACCAAATTAGGATTAAAGAAAGCTGCATCCTTACCGAATCCAACTAGCCATTTTACATTTTGTGTGCTTACAAATTTAGCAATTTGTTTATGGTATTTTTCAGAGTGGGTTCCCAGTTCTTTCATATCACCCAGAATGCAAACAAAATCTTTGCCGTCTGATAATTGGTTAGCTACGGAAATAGAAGATTCCATGGACTCTGGATTTGCATTATATGTGTCATCAATGATGGTAAATTTTTTCTTATGAAGAACCAATCTACCTTTGGATGGTTTGAACTTTTGGATGTTCGAAACTAAGATCTCTTTATCTAGACCAGCATCGGAAGCAAGTCTTAAGACTCCGCTCAGATTAGAAAGAATCTTCTCTCCTGGGGATGCCCAGTGAAAGGGAATCCCATCCCATTCTAGATCAAAACCATTAGGCAATTTTTTTACAACTTTCAAAGAGGCAGATTGAATCTTCCAAAATACAGGATTGATCTGGTATTGTTTGGTTTTGGATTCAACAATTTCTGGATAGAGAATATTTTCTGGAATGTAGAGTCTACCACCGCTTGGCATTCCAATGAGGATATCCGTTTTCTCTTGGGCAATAGATTCAGGTGATTTTAAGTTCTCAATATGAGCAGATCCAATATTTGTGATCAAGCACCAATCAGGTCTTGCCATTTCTGTTAGTCTTTGGATTTCATAGCGATGGTTCATTCCCATTTCAATGATTGCAATTTCGGTCTTTTGGTTGATTCGAAAAAGTGTAAAGGGAACTCCAATTTCATTATTGTAATTCTTTTCTGTTACAACCATTCGAGTTTTGGAAATATGACTGAAACAGTTAGCTAGCAATTCCTTGGTTGTTGTCTTCCCGCTGGAACCTGTAATTCCGATTATGAAAGGGCAAAATCTCATTCTATGGAATCGAGATAAATCCGCTAGAGCCTTCCAAGTATTATCAACTAGGATTGCTTTTTCTAATTCTGCAGGTTTAAGTAATTTTAAAAATTCTGATTTACGATTGGCAAGAAAACCGCTAGCTCCACGTTTGAGAGCATCCTTGATAAATTCATGTCCATCACGGTTACTCAGCAATGGTACGAATAAACTACCAAGCTTTGCTTCTTGTGAAGAATTGGTAATAGTTTTAAAGAATAAATCCTCTGAACGCCATTGAATCTTTGACTCATGGTTCAGAACTTTGGCTACAGTGGAAAATGAATATTGAAATTTTTCTAACACAAAATACTCTCTTTCCAAATAAAATATTTTGCTAAAAAATTACGATTCCTTAAAGTTAGAGAGAATGAAAAAAATAAAAGTCCTTCTTATAGGATTAGGACGAATTGCTAGCCTCCTAGAAAAAGATCCCTTCCGTAGAAAACCTTGCACACATACCGGAACTCTACTAAACTCAAGCGTATCAAAATATTTTGACCTTAAATACATCTGGGATGAAAATCCGGAACGTATAGAAGAATTCCAGAAACAATGGAAATTGAAGAATAAATTTAAGATTCTAGAACCTCAGCAATGGAATAAGGAAGATATCGATCTTGCAGTTATTGCAAGCACTAGTGACTCCCATTGGGAAAATCTCGAATCCTGTATCAAATCACTAATCCCAAATCTACTAGTTGAGAAACCTATGGTAAGAGAAATGAAACAGGCCAAGAAATTATTAGGACTTCAGAAGAAATTTCCTTTTCGTCTTTGGGTAAATCATGAAAGAAGATTTCATCCTGTCTATGCCTGGGCGAAAAAAATTATTGATTCAGGAGAAGTTGGTAAAATCAAAACCATTCATGCTTCTGTTTTAACTTCTGCGCAAGATCCAGGAATTGCATTTTCAGGAAAAGGAGGCGGTCCATTGATGCATGATGGAACCCATGCCATAGATCTAATCCATTGGCTACTTGGTAAGCCAGAGTCTTTGCACGCAAAATTTCATAAATCCAATCCAAAATATAAGATAGAAGAGCAGGCATATGTATGGATGCAATTTCCCAATGATGCAAATGTATTCTTAGAAGTTGGAGGCTACCGCAAATACTTCCAATTTGAAATGGATATCCAAACTACAGAAGCTAGGTTCATTCTTGGTAATGATGGCTTTCAATTTTTTAAAACAAAAAAGTCAAAACTATACAAAGGCTTTCGAAGTCTGCAAGCTGTTAACATTCCTAAGAATATTTTAAAAGATTCCAATCCATTTCCTAAAATTTATAATGAGATTGCAAATTGTATCAATAAAAACATTGCTCCAAGCAGAGGTTCCTTATTAGAAAATTATGAAATTATGGAGATCATAACGGATATAAAGAGAAAAGGTAAATTCTTTTGAAACTATTTCGTACACTTTCTGCTTACCTATTTTCATTTTATATCGCCTTACAATTTTATTTTCATTATAATGTTCGCAAAAAATTCATGAGCAAAGAAGCTTTTGCAATCGCAACGAATGACAAATGGCATAAAGTAAGCATCCAAATAAAAAATAAAATTCTAAAACTTGGTGGAATCTATATTAAGCTTGGTCAATTTCTTTCTAATTTAAACCATTTCTTCCCAGAAGAATTTATAGCACCCTTGCAAGAATTACAAGACCGAGTTCCCAATCGACCCTATAAAGAAATTTTCCAAAGATTAGAATCAGAACTTGGAATGGATCCTAATGATTTTTTTGAATATATAGATAAGAATGCAATAGCAAGTGCATCAACAGCTCAGGTTCATTTCGGAAGATACAAGGGTAGGGATGTAGCTATCAAAGTATTGTATCCTGGAATAGAAGTATCAATCGCTAATGATCTTAAAGTTATCTACTATATTCTAAAATGGATCAATGGGATTCTCATTGCATTTCCATACCAAGAACTATTCACTCAATTGAAATCCCTCATTCAACAAGAAATGGATCTTTCTCTCGAAAGAGAAAACACAGTCAAGATGAGAGAACTCTTCAAAAATGATCCATACATTCGCATTCCTGAACCCTTATTGTTTCATCCATCTAAATCTATATTGGTTACTGAATTTGTTTACGGCATGAAAATAACTGATCCTCAGTTTTTAGCGAAAGATCAAATGACCAAATCCAATATAGCCGACCACCTAATCCAAGCTTATATAAAGATGGTTTTTCGATTTCGATTTTTTCATGCTGATCCCCATCCAGGAAATCTCATCATTGAAGAAAATGGTAAGATTTGTTTTATTGATTTTGGTGCAGTAGCTAAAATCACAGCCAAGGAAGAAGAGGCTTTGGTTATGATTCTTTCTAGCTCTCTTATATCAGATTACCAAGGAATGATAAAAGGTTTTGATTTTCTTGGCATACTCAAAGAAAATACAGACCGTGCGAAGCTTATAGCCATAACAGAATACTCCATGCAAAAAATGAAACGCATTCTTACTAATTTAGATAGCTTTCAGAATATTTCTTTGGATGTCTTGAATTTGGAAGAAGATAAAATTTTTCTTAAAAAAATCCAAACTAGCATCCAAGACTTAATAGCTGAATTGAATCTACCTGCAAATTACATTTCCCTGCAGAGAGTTCTTGCTCAATTGGTGGGTAATCTTGCTTTACTCGATCCTTACAAGTCTATCTTTGATTATTCAGAGCGTCCTTTTCGTGAATTAGTTTTAAATGGGCAAAATGCAACACTTCCATTCCAGATTTTATGGGATGGATTGAACTCAGTTCTTAGAGAAATTGGCAGCAGTCTTTACTCATTTTTTAAAAAGCGTCAACTCTAACTAGATTTGCTATTATTTTCAAATCTATTTCACTTTTCAAAGAAGGCGCAATTGGTTTAATGGATTTTAAACTTGAACCCCTAGCAAAAATCCGATTGGAAATTCCAATGGAAGTGGGGAATTAAATAAGGATAAATAATGAAATATTTTGACAAAGAGTTCAAAGAAGTATACAAACCAAATTATATTTTATTTATATTAGTTGGAACCATAGTTGATTTGGTAACAAAATATTGGGTGATTATGTTCTACGCTCCAGAAGATCCACAGGAAGTTTTGGGAAGTTTCTTTAGAATGACTCTTGTTTTTAATACAGGATTTGTTTTTGGGCTTTTCCCAAATAATGCTATGCCTTCCTTAGTTGCGACTGGAATTGCGATTTTATTTTTAATTGGATATCGCTGGAAGAACCATGACTTAGGAAATCCTTGGGGTTGGAATCTGGTTATGGCTGGAGCCTTTGGTAACTTTATAGATAAGTTCTTTGTGAAAATGCCGCCAGGTGGTGGGATCAAATTTGGCTTTCGACCAGGTGCCGGTGAGTTTATTGGAGTAGTTGACTTTTTCGATTTCGATTGGCCAGATTTTTTGCTCTTCCATAGATGGCCCGCTTTCAATATTGCAGATTCCTGCGTTAGCATTGGTTTAGTTATATTAATCTTTACAATGAATATAGAAGAAACTGAGAAAAAGAAAAAATCCTAAATTTTAAATCTTATCTATGCTATAAAAATGGATTTGCTTGAGCAAAATGGATCGTTTTGATAATATCTTTATCTTCTTCCATTTTGCCAACCTTCCATTGAATACCAGTTGGTGTCGCAACCAAACTTCTGCCTAAGACTTTCTTCTTTGCATCATAGCCACAAATCCGAAAAATATTAAACTCATAATCCTGCGCCATTTGAAAGAAATATTCTAAGTCTTGCTCATAA
>Ga0100402_1006518_pt1 | contig 11552 bp, 11 predicted proteins | sample CryGeyme20150102_FD_80419 | JGI IMG/M metagenome (GOLD analysis project Ga0100402, IMG submission 80419) | Groundwater microbial communities from Crystal Geyser aquifers in Utah, USA - Crystal Geyser metaG 2015-0102 | ecosystem: Environmental > Aquatic > Deep subsurface > Groundwater | place...
CCTGACGTCCCTGAGGACATCATTCTCATAAGAGCTATGCAGGATTCTAATGTTCCGAAGTTCCTCTCCCACGACATTCCTCTATTCAACGGCATCATTGAAGACATGTTTCCAGGAGTTAGAATCCCTAAAAGGAATCAATAATAGATGATCGTCAACCTGGAGAAAAAATGCCTGGATCTCAAAATATCAGCATCCGACAACTTCATCGAAAAAAACCTGCAACTGCACGAGACCCTTAAAGTAAGATTTGGAGTCATGCTCGTCGGACCTCCCATGGGCTCAAAAACATCCATCATAAAAACTCTTCTTCCGGTCTTCCCGATGGTCGTCAACCCGAAGGCCCTTTCCTTGGCTGAACTGTACGGAAATTTCGATACGATAACCCAGACATGGACTGATGGTCTTGCTGCCAAGCTGCTAAGGCAAAGCGCCACCACTCACGAATATGTCATTTTTGACGGTCCTGTCGATGCAGTGTGGGTCTAAAACTTGAACACAGTATTAGATGATTCCAGGATGCTTTGCCTTTCAAACGGCGAGAGAATAAAACTCAGTTAAAAGACGAGGATTTTATTTGAGGTTAATGACCTGAACCAGGCCTCTCCTGCCACTGTCAGTCGTTGCGGTATGGTTTGGGTCTCAGAGGAGGTTGTCCACTGGTAGGAAATTGTAGTCAGCTTCTTCAAGCAACATCCTGTTCTAGAGGACCATGACAAGCTTAATCACTTGGTTCATGTTGTCAAGCTGAGCCTTAGAAAAGGCTTTCCTTCTCTGAAGAAATATATGAAGGAGGTAGTCAAACTCAACGCATCGACACTGGCTCACTCTTATTGCAAGTTTGTCAAAAATATGATCAAAATGGTTCCCTAGGAGGCTCTTCAGTCTGAACTGTGGAAAAAGGCACTCGAAAAGGTCTGTGTATTCTCGTATGTGTGGAGCCTGGGAGCAATTGTATCTGAGGAAAGCAAAGGGAGGTTTGACAAAAGCTTGTCGGACTGCTTCAGTGTTGAAAGCCTCAAGAGTCCAGCTCACAACTTTTACCTCAACTTCAAGGACCGTCCTGAAGGATAATGGGTGTCCTGGACTCTCATGATGCCTGAATTTGAGTTTCCTTAAAATACCGGCTACCTGGACATTTTTGTGCCCACAAAGGAGACATTCTGCTACACAACCATCCTCAAGCTCTTTATGGATCAGCTAGACCCTGTTTTTATTACCTCTCCGACAGGGACAGGAAAGACCAGTATAGTCAATCAAATTATAAAAAACAGCGGTCAGGCTAGCCTGTGTTTCACCTTCACTGCCCAAACATCTCCCTCTGTTGCTCAGATCCAGTTTTAGAGTAAACTACAGAACCTCAGGAAGCACGGGTCTATCACTCTTGTCCCTCCTCCTGGCAAAAAATTCATCTACTTTATCGACGATATCAACATGCCCACTGTCGAGGAGTATGGGGCTCAGCCACCAATCGAAATGCTGAGGTTGATGCTTGGAGCTCAGGGTGTTTGGGATAGGAAGCATCACACATTCAAGTACTTCTAGGGAGTTTAAATGATTATCAGTGGAACCTACGGTCGTACAGAACTTCCCCCAAGATTCATCAGATTTTTCAACACCCTTTATTTACCTGAGCTTGACGATGAGTCCTTGGTGTTGATATTTTCTGAAATAACGAAAGGATTTTTTGAAAAGTTCAAATTGAAGAATGAGATAATGGAACTCATCACAAACAAGTCGATAGTCAACTCTACTCTCAGCCTCTACTCCATGATCAGAAATTAACTGTTGCCAACTCCTGAAAAATCCCACTACATGTTCAACTTAAGAGACGTTTCTCGGGTGTTCCAAGGTCTGTCATTGGTCAGGCAGGCTACCTTGAGCTCTCCTGAAGTCCTGATTAAATTGTGGGTCCATTAGTTCCAGAGGGTCTTTGAGGATAGGCTTATCAACGAGCAAGATAGACTTCTGATCAGAGAAGAGCTGGGAAAGAAGGTGGTGGTCTCTCTCAAGTCTAACCTCACTCAGCAAAGCTTATTTGAGTCACCTATATTTTTCTGCAACTTTATGAGAAAAGGGCTTGAAAAGAAGGATTGGCTCTATGAGGAAGCGAAGGACTACTCCAAACTAGTAAAGGTCATCACCGACACGATGGCTGACTAAACCAACATGAACCTTGTGCTGTTTTCAGATGCTGTGGCCCACATAACTCGAGTAGCAAGGTCGCTTCAGTTCGATCAGGGTCACATTTTGCTGGTGGGGCTGAGTGGCTCTGGAAAGAAATCGATGATTACACTTGGCGGAGTGGTGAGTCAGTGCAAGATGATGCAGATCGATATCCGTAAGAACTATGGGAAGCTCTAGTTTAGAGAAGACATATACCGCATAATGAAGGAAGCTGCTTTTGAGAACACCCAGGTATGCTTCCTTTTCCCGTAAAACCACATCATCGACGACTCCTTCCTCGAGGACATAAACAATTTGCTCAGTAGTGGAGAAATTCCCTGCATGTTTTCAAAGGATATGCTGGAAGAGATCAACCAGAATGCAGGCTACTAGCAATTCATAAAAAGAATAATAAAAAACCTCCACGTCACCATCACCCTCTCGCCAATAGGAAATCAGTTCAGAACCAGGCTGAGAAACTATCCAAGCTTGATCAACTGCTGCACAATGGACTGGGTGGATAAATGGCCGGAATAGGCTCTGATGGGTGTGGCTAAGATGAAGCTAGACGATAAGGCCGTCAGTGAGGCCTGTGTCTATGCCCACAAAGAAATATAAATCTTAGCTAGCACCTTCTTCCTGTAGACCAGAAGAAAGGTTTTTGTGACTTCAAAACACTACATATCTCTCATCGAGACCTTCAATCATTTGCTGAATGAGCAGAGAATCAAACTTTAAGGGTCCATCAGCAAACTGTCAAATGGAGTGCACAAGTTGGACGAAGCCAGCAGCACCATTGAAGATTTGAAGGTCAAACTTACCTAAATGAAACCTATCCTTTAAATTAAAACTATTGAGCAGGAAAACCTTCTGAAAAAGTTGGAGATTGATCGGGAGGAAGCCAGCAAAGTGAAGGAGGTGGTCGAAGAGGAGGAAAAGCTCATTTTAGAGAAAACGGAAAAGGCTTTAGATGAAAAGAAAGAAGCAGATAAAATTCTGAATGAGGCTTTACCTGCCCTCCATGCTGCCAACTAAGCCCTGAATACACTCAACCGAAACGACATTTCCTAGATCAAGATGAACCAGAACCCCCACGCAATGGTAAAGTTCACTCTTGAATGCGTGAGTGTCCTGCTACAGGAGAAGGAGGACTGGTAGTCTGTGAGAAAGACCATTTCGGACGTCAGCTTCATAAACCGTCTCAAAAATATGGATGTGTACAACATTCCTCCGAGGGTGGAGCAAACAATAAAGAATAAGCTTAAAACTACTTCTAATTTCAAGCCGAATGAGATTAAGCAGATCAACTTTGCTGCTAAATCCTTCTGCGAATGGGTCCTGGCCGTTGTCAACTTCAACGAGGTCAACAAGGAGATCGTCAAGAAGAAAGACATTGTCAAGAAGCTCAACGCCTAGTTGACCATAGCCAACAGGGAACTGCAAGCCAAAAGAGACGAGTTAAATAAAATTGTCAGCAAGGTCAGGGAGCTTTAGCAGCTGTTTATCACAAGCAAAGAGGAAAAATAAAAATTAGACCACGAGATCGTTTTGACGAAAAATAGATTGATTAATGCGGAGTAGCTGACCGTTGGTCTTAAGAACGAAAAGGTGAGGTGGGCTTAGTACCTGATTCAACTGGCAGAGTAGAAAACTTCCATTGTGGGAAACACCTTCCTCGCCACATGCTTTGTTGTATACTCAGGACCATACTCTGGCAAATACAGAGAAAGCTACCTCCAAAAGCTCATTTAAAAAACTACAGAATTGGAGATAAGGACACATGAAAAATTTGAGTTCAGGAACATTTTGGGAGACAACTTAGAGATTGCAGACTGGATAAACTTTGGACTACCCAAGGATGAGCTATCGATCAACAATGCTATTCTTGTAAAAAAGACAATGCAAAACCCCATGATGATCGACCCTCAGCTCCAGGCCAGCAGGTGGATCAGGAACATGGAGAAGAAAAGTGACATCGTGATCCTTAAGGTAGGAACTGACAACCTTCTCAAGCGACTGGAGACGGTTTTGAGAATGAAGAATCCGATCATGATTGAAATGCCAGAAAGCTTCATTGATCCTTCCCTTGACAGCCTCCTTTCCAAAGATTTTGAAGTGGTGAATCACAGATGTTACGTCAAGGTAGGTTAAAACAAGGTCTAAGTGGATCAAGACCTGAAGATATATGTATTCACCAAAATAGCGAATCCGGCCTTCAATCCAGAGGTATTCATCAAGTTGAGTGTCATCAATTTCACAGTCACGCCATAAGGCCTTGAGGATCAACTCCTAGCAGACGTTGTGGAGAATTAAATTCCTGAGGTGGAGTCCAAGAAGAGAGAGCTCGTGATGGTGATATCCAAAGGAAAGATGACTCTAGCCAAAAACGAGGACAACATTTTAGCTTTACTCAACAACTCTAAAGGGTTCATTCTGGATGACATTGAGCTAATTATGAATTTAAAATAGTCTAAAAAGGTGAGTGCGGAGGTCAACATAAGTCTGGAATAAAGTGTGGTAAAGAGTCAGGAGATCTAAGAGGCAAGAGAAGGATATAAACCAGTCGCCAACAGAGGAGCTCTTCTCTACCTGATAGTCACTGATCTGGCAGCCATCGAATCCATGTATCAGTTCTCACTCAAGTACTTCAATAGAATTTTCAAAAGTGTCCTGCAGACAGCTGAATCGGCATAGACCACATAAGGAAGAGTGAACAAACTAATGGACGTGCTTACTCAAACTGTGTACGTCAACATCTCGAGGGCTCTTTTTAATCAGCACAAGAAAATTTTTTCCTTTATCATGGCGTGCAGAATCAATAAAATACCCAAAAGAGAATACGACTACTGCAACAAGGGCAATTTTTCTCTCCCTAAATAAGCCAAAGACCCTAAATAGACAATGAAGCCCATTGCAGTGCTAAGCAAGGACATGAACCAGTCCCTTTGGAATCTCAGAAAGGTATTTCCCAATACTTTACACGAACATTTTTCAAAATAAAAGGAAAGGCTGAATATATTTTATTAAAATGCCCTGAACTATACTCAATCCGAAGTCTTCGCAAAAGACCACGAGAAGATAACGCCTTTTCAAAATATGCTGCTGGTAAAAGTCCTGAAGCCTGAATATTCTGTGGAGGCATTGACACTGTTCATCAAGCAAACTTTAGGGGAGCTCTTCGTTGACTCCAGTTCTCCCACAATGCCTGAAATATACACCGACACCATGAACAAAATACCACTTACATTTGTCTTATCTGTGGGAGCTGACCCCCTCCAAAATTTGATTAGGCTATCAAAGGAGAAGGGGAAGAAGCAAGAAGATGTATCAATTATTTCACTGGGTCAGGGTCAGGGACCACCAGCTCTCAGAGCTATTGAGGCATCAACAAAGGATGGGAAGTGGGTCATTCTGCAGAACTGTCATCTGGGAAGATCCTTTTTGCCAACTCTGGAGAAGAAGATGGAGGAAATAAACGAAAGCTCAGAGATTCATGTTGACTTCAGACTGTTTTTGACTGTGATGCCTTGTGACTACTTCCCAGTATCAATCCTTCAGAACTCTCTTAAGGTGACAAGTGAGCCTCCTCGGGGCATAAAGGCCAACCTAAAAAAGCTAATAAACAATGTTAACTGGGGCGATACCGATGAGCAGAAAACATTTGCCTTCAACTTGTGCATGTTCCATGCTATTGTGCTGGAAAGGAGAAAGTTTGGATCCCTCGGCTGGAACATTCTTTATGATTTCAATGAAAGCGATCTCTAAACAGCCCTGACGGTTGTCTCCAATCTGGTCAACTCCTATGACGAGATCCCTTACGAAGCTATTTAGTACTTCGTAGGAGAGATCATATATGGAGGAAGGGTCACTGATGACTTCGATCGTCGACTGCTAAAAACACAGCTCTTAGACTATCTCACCTTCTAAAACATCTAAAAGCCAAAAGTGAAGCCAGGAGATCCATCACTTTACAAGTAGTATGTGGAGAGCCTGGGGGAGTATGATGACCCCACAAAGTTTGGACTCAACGACAACGCCCAAAAGACCTATATGATGAAGGTAACTAGCTAAACCCTAGAAGCTATTCTTTTGCTTGAACCGCAAGAGGCTAGTGTTTCTTCTGGCTCTGAGCAAACATTAAACATAATAAATGATATTCTTAGCAGAATTCCAGCAGTGATAAAGAAAAACGAAGACAGAAAGGCCAATGATGCCATCGACATCAGCTTACTTCAGGAGTCAGTTAGGTTCAACAGGCTGATAGTTTACATTGAGAAGAGCTTAAAGGAGTTGCTTCAGGCTATAAAGGGAGAAGCTATTATGACGGACACTCTTGAAAAAATATTTATCAGTTTGAATCTGAACCAAGTCCCGAAATAATGGGAAAAAAGAGCATACCCCTCCACTAAGCCTCTTTCATCATGGGTTGAAGACTTCATCGAAAGGGTCAAGTTCATAAGGCAAGGAGTGTTTGAAAAGCCTCGCTTATATTGGATCTCTGCCTTCTTTTTCCCCCAAGGCTTCCTCACCTCTGTCCTGCAGATATCTGCAAGAAAGACAAAGCTTCCTGTCGACTCTTTAGGATTTTCCTTTCACTTCAGGCAACAAACTGAAAGATAATTCACAGAGGGGGCTCCTTCTGATGGTTGCCTGATATACGGACTCTACTCTGAAGCTTGCTGCATAGATTTCAAAAATTCATTCATTAAGGAGTCTCCTCCGAATGTGCTAGATAGTGAGGTTCCAGTGATCCACTTCAAGCCTGTCCAGACAGCCAAACAGTAACTGAACTACACTCATTATGAGTGCCCACTTTACAAGACAAAGAAAAGGGCGGGAGTACTTTCGACGACTGGACACTCAACGAACTACATTATATCGATCGTGTGTCGTTCATAAGTGGAGTAATCGCACTGGATCAAGCGGGGAGCTGCCTTTTTCTGCTCCCTTGACAAATGATAGATCCATATTTTGAAGCTTTATTCATCTTAATATTGATATAACAAAGCATATAATCATGCAGACCCGTAAGCTGGAAACCTATAACCTTTCTCCTGACGAGTATCTCTAAAAATTCAAAAACCCTCATCAGATAATCAGCGAAAGGGGGAACGTCGAGCAGGACTAAAAGGACAGAAATATCATAGAGGATATTCTCTCCAAGTTCTACAATGACACCCATTAGTTAAGAGACGTCAAAGCTCGGATAGTGAAGGAGCTTAGGGAAATCATTAATAAGTGGATGGAGGATGTTGCAAAGGCAACAGGAAACGAACCCTTTGACTTTGAGTAGATCGGATACGGACTCAAAGTGTTCGGTAGTTTTAGGCTGAAGACCAACAGCTACGATGGAGACATCGACGTGCTATGTGTGGTGCCTGACTATTTCAGCAGATAGCAGCACTTTTTTAAGCAGTTGGCAAACTAGTTCAGGAAGTACAAGCACTTTCAATAGATATTCACCATCCGTAGCTTATTACTGATTCAGCTGACGCCATTGTCCCTCTCATGAGGCTGAGCATTCTCGGAGTTCAGATAGATCTACTTTTGTCACGTATTAAGGAGAGCTTTCTCAGGTAGAACCCTAACTTTTTTGAACCCGGAGGTTTGGACACTCACATTAACGTTCCGATTCAGGAGCGAGAGATAAGGAGCATCAATGGGTATAGAAGTGCAGTCTATTTGAACAACAACTACGTGTAGAAGTACAAAAACTATCGAGAGACCCTGAAGGCGATCAAGATGTGGGCCAAGAACAAGGGAGTGTACTCACAGATATACGGGTACCTTGGAGGAGCTGCTATCTCGATAATGCTCGCCAAGATATGCCAAATGTATCCCAACTACTCCTGCCTGCAATTGCTTGACAGGTTCTTCTTTATCTACGCCAACTGGGTCTGGACAATTCCCGTGATGATTGAAAAGATGGACTACATCGACAGGATCGACAGCTAAATGATCATCTTCACGCCCCTAGCTCCGCACATGAACGCAGGTCACTACATCTCTAAGATCACATGCAATGTCACCAAAAAGCAACTGAGACAAGCAAGCAAACTGATCCAGGAGATTAACAAGGGACATAAAAGCTGGAACGATCTCTTCAAACCCTCAGATTTCTTCAGCGAATATCGAAATTTTCTATAAATATCAGTGATGGGCCAGAAGGTAGATGACTACATTCCCTGGAGAGGCAGTGTTGAGAGCAAAATAAGGAAGCTGGTCCAGATTATTGAGGAGCAGAACGAGTTTGCTCATGGTATTGAGGTTAACCCTTACCCGAGGCAGTTCACCTCAAGGCACCCATCCTACAAGCACTGCTCCCGGTACTACATTGGCATTAAGTGCAACTCAAACTCCCCTCTCAACGACTACTACGAGATCGACCTCACCCAGGCAGTCAAGAGCTTCATAGAGCTGCTGGAGAAGTATTCTGAAATACAAAAAATACCCAACGAAATCAACATAGGGTTCATGCATGTAACTCGCAGCAACATACCATCAGACGTTATTGAGAGCTTCGAGAAGTTTCTGTCGGGAAAATGATTTATATTGAGTGATCTTGTTGGATCTTGGCTGCAACAGTCAGAATAAAATAAAATAAGAAGAATCAATAACAATAACGAGAAAATTATGTCAAATTCAATGGCTACCGTTCAAGCCCTCACTCTCCAGCCCTGTAAGTGCAACTGCTGTCACTGCTGCTGCCACTTCTTCTGTTGTTGTTGCCCCCAGAAGTGCAGAGAGTGTTGTCCCTGCCTGCCACAGAAACGAAAGCACTATAAGCAAGAAGGCAAGTAGGGAGCAGTTCAGGGTCAGGCGACAACAACCTATATAAAGGAGAAGGAAATGGAGTAAAATATGCAAGTCCCTTGATATTTTCAAAGCACTTTTGGTCCAACAGTCAAACAGTCAAACAATCGATACTCAGTCAAATTGTAGACCATTTATGATCAAAGATCTTTGAAGTAGTCTTTGGACCTGTCCTGGTCAGGGACTATAGTTCTACCTCCAGGAGTCCAGCCAGCAGGACAAACGACGCCGTGTTAGTCGGCATGTTGGAAGGCTCTGATGGTCCTGAGGGTTTCCTCCACATTGCGTCCCACCTGCTAGTCGTTGATGGTAATTGACCTCACTATTCCCTTGCCGTCGATAATGAACAGTCCTCTGAGGGTGGCTCCATTGAGAGCATCTTCATTGTCCTCCACTAGCACTCCATAATCTCTCGAGATAGATTTGGTGATGTCAGCTACAAGGGAAATATCTATTTGTCCCAATCCTCCATTTTCTCTGGATGTTTTCCTCCAAGCCAGGTGGGAGAAGTGGGAGTCTACTGAGATGGCTAGGACCTACGCTCCGATTTCTGCGTAAGAACATGTGTACTTCTGAACTCTTAGGCTTTGTCGGAGTAGCTGGTGATTTAGGTGGGGCAGACGTAGGTGAAATCGAAGGGATAGAAGAGAAGCACCAGGTATTTTCCTTGATAGTCTGAGAGTTTGACCTTTTGGAAGGTGTGGTTGGGAAGAACAGCGAGTGCTTAGAAGTTGGGTGCCGGCTTTCTGGGCATGAGGGAGGCTGCCAGAGCAACCAGGAGGAAGGCCAAAAGATATTTCATTGCTTATAATAATCAATAGAAGAATCTCATTCGATCAAAATCCATACAAAGCGTACACAACATTCATGTGAAACAGAAATAGATGTGCTTTTCTCTACTCCTGCTTCTGAGTATAAATGTTGCCAAATGATGTAACTCTGCTTAAGTCATTTTATCTACTTCAGGTCCAGGCTGTTAATAATATATCAGATGTGGCTGCGACATCCTTAGGCTGGTCGTGTAGATCAATGGTAGATCGCTAGATTACGGGTCTAGAGGTTGCGGGTTCAAGTCCCGTCACGATCACTTTTTATCCGACCAAAGGCCTCTTTTGCCCTTTCTCTTGCCTTTCCCCTTGCGGGCAGACAGAGAGGAAAGAGGGACCTTGATGGAAGAGGGTTTTGAAGCAGCTGATAATAAATTGAATAATAAAAAAGTTATGTCGTCGGGTCGGAGCATTTTCAACGCGAAAAAGTTCTATGAAATACTGGTATCTTCAGAAAACATCTCAAACAAGTTGTAAAACTTCCAGGACAATGCGGGGCGAGGGAATATGTACTTTTTGTGTTAGGTAGTCAATATATGCTCAGTGCGATCTCCACTCTGCACGATGTTTTGGGGTCTCCCAAGGAGCTGCCCCTCACCAAGTACAACGCCCTCTTCGCAGTCTACTCCCTCCTCAGCACAGCCACCTACCTCTCTATCTCTTTTCTCTAAATCTATATTCTTCCATTGTTGCGGTCGGTCACCATTATCGACATGACCAAAAGGAGCGATTAGGATCTCGAAAGGTACTTTATCGACATGGGATTCCGATAAACTCCTGCGATTCGAGTTATGGGCAGAAAGTACGTTGGTCTGGCTGCTTAAATTCTCTTTTCTCTTTCAGTCATTCGTCCCTACCAGAATATCCTTCACAACTAGCTTGACATCGACTCCAAGTGCAAACAGCTCTACGGATAGCTTAAAAAGAAATACAGACAGTAGGAGTAAAGAAAAGCTCAGCTGGATCTATCAATCTTGCGGAAAAAGTATAAAAAGGACCTCCAAGTATTTAACCCATCCAAGCTCGCCAGTTTTTTGGGGAAAACCCTCAGAGAAGAGATTGTTTTCAGCCAGGGGATCGGAGGGTCCCTCAGGAAACTCATTTAGAGCGACGATTGTTTTATAGCCATTCCGATCATCAACACTTGCATCTCTCTACTTTCAAACATCACCTAAGATTTTACCCATAAAAAACATTACCTCAACCTATTTTCCCTCTACATCAAACAAGGAAATATCTACGCTATCGTTGCTGCCCACAACGCTGGCTTCATCAAAAGGCTCTTCAATGAGGTCAAAAAAGTACCCGGACATATGGGCCTCGAATGCGGGAAAATGATATTTCCTGAGGTGGAGGGCTCCGACAAATAAAAGTATGAGTTTTACTGTGATTTTTTAAGACAGCTTCACTTGTGGGCTATCTGTCTTCCAAAGAACGAAGTCTGTTAGACCTCAGAAATCAAAAAAATGTATGACTACCTTAGAAAAAATCAGGGGTTTTAGTTTCCTGAAATAGTCATGCTGGATATCATCGTCAGCGATTTTGCAGAAAATCTCAACAAAAGGGAGCTCCAAAATGATGAAATTCTTAGAATAATGGACGAGGACAGCCACTTCTTGTCAGAAATGGAAAGTCTCAGGCAAGGGTCGGACATCAGCGCAAGAAGCGATAAGAGCAGGCTCAAGCAGGCCACTATTCACAAGGAAATGCCTCTTGAGAGCGTCTATCCCATAAAGCACAAGCAGC
>Ga0100402_1006525_pt1 | contig 11548 bp, 5 predicted proteins | sample CryGeyme20150102_FD_80419 | JGI IMG/M metagenome (GOLD analysis project Ga0100402, IMG submission 80419) | Groundwater microbial communities from Crystal Geyser aquifers in Utah, USA - Crystal Geyser metaG 2015-0102 | ecosystem: Environmental > Aquatic > Deep subsurface > Groundwater | place...
GGTTCATATTACTTAAGCCCAACAAATGCTACTTCCAAAAACAACCCCGGGAATGTGTTTTTCCCTATCCCGGGGTAATTTTGCAATTCCCGGGGTAGGGATATCCCTCGATTGGTGACAACAAATTATTATGGAGTAGACTTTGGAATAAATCCCGTTGTGATTCAAGTTATCCCTAATTCTAAATATTTGTGGAAAAACTTATGCATCGAATGCCAGACATACTATTATTATTACGCCAACAAGCAGTACGGCAGTTTTTGCCTTTTGCAGTCAGCAAACACCACAATCCATCAATTCACCTTTTCCCTTCCTCTACTAGCGCTGCAGAAGCATTGAGGATCTGCAGCCTTAGCAGCCGTAGCAGCAGGAGCTAGCACAGTTGTGTGAGGCAACGAGAGCTGTCCTAAGTTCCGTTAAGACGGCACAATTGGAATTGGAAGGGTTTTTATTTGAAGTTTTATACGGTTGGCTGGCAACTCAATTTTGACAACATACAGAACAAGATAAAGAAATTCACTGGTGTTGTGTCTACCCAGTGATGAAAGATAGACGTTGATTTGCAGCAAGTTCTTTCCGAATTTTTAACAACAACGAAACGTACAAACTACGGCCATGGAATCCCGACGGGAGAATTCGTTAGAAGACGACAGTCGTCTTCGGCACCGTGGTAGATCTAAAAAAGGACGAAGAAATAAGGACGAGCTGTCCCGTGGAAGCCATCGGAGAAGATCTTCTACGCGACGAAGAAGGAGTAGAAAAAGATCGCGCTCTTCCTCTTCGTTATCCTCCGATTGTCGTTCCCGCAAAAATCGATCCCATCGGAGATCCTCGTACAAGAGATGGCGGAGCACTTCGTCGTCGTCGTCCGCCTCTTCTTCATCATCGTCTTTGCTAGAGCACCACAGCCGAAAGAAAGAGGGACGTCATCGATCTTATTCAAGATCCCGGTCCAGAACGAGAAGACTTAGATCAAGAACGAGATCCCGATCTAGAGACACAAGACGTAGCAGACGTAGTGGTGGTGGTAGTGGACGACGCAACCGAGATTTAAGATACGATCGACGATCCCCTTCCATGGATCAGGAACGAATCCATCGACCACATCATGATAGGAGTAGAAGATATCTTCATCGAAGAAGTCGTAGTTTTTCTTCCTTTTCATCATCTTCATCGTCCACTCGCAGAAGCAACCGACAAAGACCACCACGCCCTCGTGCCCTGGCTATCAATGCAAGAACCGGAGTTGTGAGTGATGATGACGATCATGTTCTAGGTACAACCTACAATTCTCCTTCCCCCGTAGCACCAGGCCAGCACGGAAAAGCATCCTCGGCAACAGGAGCGCAAGGAGGAAGAGGTAGAAGAAATGATGATAAACATCCTGCCCAGCATTCCAGTTCACGAAACCGAAAGGACAAGTTGAGCCATGACAGTCGACGCAACCGGAAAAGGCGCGAAAGCGCCCAATCTTCATCTCAAAACCATGATGATACTGTAGGACACTTTTGGGGCGGCCCTGGAACGATTGTTGCTGATAAATACAGGATAGTGCGAGAGCTTGGTATTGGCACGTTTGGTCGGGTTGTGGAGTGTTTGGATTTGACCAAGAGTCGTTCGAACGACAACTGCAGAGACCGCCATTATCACCAGCAGCAGCCAATCCGTGACGATGCTAATCCTTTGGTAGCCATTAAAATGGTGCGCAAGGTCAAACGATACTACGATTCTGCCCTAATTGAAGCTGATATTGTTGCAGATGTCAATAGAAGAGGAGGTCCCCGAGGAAGAGGCGCGTCTCATTTTGCCATCATGTACGATGCCTTTAACTTTCATGGGCATTACTGTCTAGTGTTTGAAAGTCTCGGTCCGTCTCTCTACGATTATCTCAAGCGCAACGAGTACCAACCCTTTCCCATGAGTTACGTCCGAGACTTTTCTCGGCAATTGTTGGAAGCTATTGAATTTCTACATTCCTTTCGACTGATTCATACGGACTGTACGCGACCACACGAATGTTTTGTTGTTATTTGTTCTTGTTGATGTTGGTGTTTTCATCTTCAACTAACACGCGAAAATACATTTTTGCCTCCTATATTTTTACTTGCAGTGAAACCTGAGAATATTTTGGTTACAAAGTGCCGAGAAATCAATCGCGGACGGCAGAAGCTGCCCGAGTCTACCAGAATTAAAGTTATTGATTTTGGTGGTGCGACCTACGACGACGACAAGAAGTCCTCGGTGGTCAATACACGTCAATACCGAGCACCGGAAGTGATTTTGGGTTGTGGTTGGAGCATGCCTTCCGATCTTTGGTCCGCTGGATGTATCATGGCCGAACTGTATCAAGGAGATCTCCTGTTTGCGACTCACGATAATTTAGAACATTTGGCGCTCATTGAACGGATCATCGGTCCCTTTCCTCGCCGCATGTTGCAACGAGCCAGTGAATTGAAATCACCCATGGCCGAGCAAGCGTTTGATTCCAGTGGCCGTCATCGCATGGAGCGGGTTCTTTCCTTGGACAACGCTTCGCATGTTCGTGAAAGTACACCATTGGAATCCGTAGTTCGAAGACGCAAGGATGCTTGGTTTTTAGATTTGTTGCGCCGCCTCATTGTGATTGACCCGGAAAGGCGTTCTACTGCCCGAGACGCCCTACGCAATTCGTTTGGATAGGAGAGAAATAGCTTTTGTAGTTTAACATCAAAAGTACACTGGACGTCATATATAAGTATGATCGAGATATTATTCTATCTTATACTATGCAACAGCGCAACAATATTTGCTGAATCAGGCTCCATTATTTACAGAACTAGTCAAAGAATATTTCATTTGCAAGAATGCGATGCACAAGTTCTGCTCTCGCTTTCATCAGCCACTGTCTTTTTTCTTTAAGCACTGATACATCACCCTTTTCCTTTTATTAATCCAAAATATTGACCAATTCCAACCAACTCGTCGGTGCTGGTTCGGTGTTCATACCCCAAATAATGACAGCAGGAGCAAATCCGTACAATAAAAAGATTCTCGTTTTGGAAAACAAAAAATCAATATCTAACAATTTCATGGCCAGTGATGGTAAACTCGATATCTTCATTAAAGTCGACCGCTTTCGTCTTCTGGGAACTTGGACTACCATTGTTATTAGTTTTGTTTCTGTGGAACAGCAAGAAATGTGAGAAAGGAGAGGCAATACTGTGAAAAGTGAAAATCAATGTTGGTACTATACAACATACATATCCTCATTTCCAAGATGAGAATTCCGGCTAGAGGAATAAATGACACAATTAAGAAGGTTTGTTATGTCTGGTCAGTGGAACCTACCTTTGAAAGAGTGTGATCGTGTGTGTTTTCAAACTACTGTAATATCCTGGATGGATGGTGTTCATTAAACATTAAACTACTAGTGCGACGCTGCAGTGAAAGCTTCTACCGTTGTTTTCGTTTTTCGTGGTCGGTGACGAGGAAAGGAAACAAGGGCGCTCACTTGTTCTATTTCATACGTCTACGCATACTGTACTCCCGAGTACCAATACTAGTACTACTAGCTAGTAGTAGTAGTAGTAGTAGCTAGACTACTACTACTGCAAGCAAGTAGAGCAGAGGAGACTACTAGTATCCTCTACTACTACTCCTACAAAACTAGTAGTCTAGTCTACTGTATTTTTTTACCATTGCGATCGCTTATTTTCTACCAGGTACGAGTCGATTTTTAATTTTTGTTGCTTTTGTCAATACTAATGACACGGCTTATCTACTCTAGAGCAAGGAGCCATTCGAAGTACTTATTTATAGCTCTAGCTGGATAGCTGTAGATAAATTCAAATAAAATATAAATGGCTATAGATATAGGTTGTTTATCCTAGTCCAGAAAGGTCAGTATGAAGAAGGGCAGTAGTTTGGAGTACGTGGTCTTGGTTGAATTTCGTGAGAAACGTACAGTACTACTAGCTAGTAGTAGTGGTAGTAGTAGTAGCAGATGCCACCCTACCCAACAAGTTGATGCATTCCTCCATACTTGAGTACGTAATTCGACTGCAGGTACAATTTATTAATACTTCCACTTCGGATAATCTTGGGGCATATGAGGTTTGGAATCGTTCCACATGGGTGATACTTCTCCTTCGGGACGATGGTACCGAATCCAAGCATTCGAACCCACCAGAGGTGGCAATCCTCGATCTGCACGAATTTCGTTAATGTCCATCACGAGCCGCTTTTCGGCCTTGGGGTACCAATTTCCAACCATGAAACCAACAACTCCGTACGTTACATGGAGCCAGGGGTCTATTGCAGCATATAACGGTAGTAGTCAAGTGTTGGAGGATGGAGGAAAAAGAAAGAGAGAGAATTCTATCAGACAAAGCACTTCCTAATACAGTACAGCAGAACTATCGCAAAACGCAAAAACCAATGGAGTGGTCTGTCCGTCACCAAGTTAGAAGTAACGGTGACTCTCCATGAATACTTACCACGAGATAACGGAATCTTCATCATCGCATTCGACCTGATCTGGAGGCCAACAAAGACGCCGGCTCCAATTAATCCTGATACGAAGCCCATGGTCGTTATATGGTTGTTTATGGTTGTTAATAACGGGATGACGATTTTTGTGCCTCGGTGATAAATTAAATAATTGTGAAGATTTGCGTTTTGCTCTTGCATTCCTGTCGCACACTTGAACAATCTCCAACCCTATCGAGTTCAAAACCGTTTGAAACAGAAAATCATACCGATCAACAACTAGGTCTAACATGAATAGTAAACAAGAAATTTTCCTTCGAGGACTTCGAGCCACATTACAACAAGTGTGCACCGCATCCATCCAAAGCCACACTAGAATAACAACGACCAAATATCCAAAACAAAACAACACAGATGCCAACACTTATGCGTACTGAAGAGTCAATATGCGACTCGGATTCCTCGCTTGATTCTTCTTTCTCCCAGGATTTGGACGAAACAACATTGAGCATTGAGAACACAACAAGTAGCAATCACAATAACAACAATAGGGTTGTGACAATGCCCGAGGGTGATGTGCCCGTAAATCTCAGCAATGAAACGAAGTTGGTGGATAAATCCATCAATATGTTGGATAATTCACTGAGTTCCTCCGATGACGAAGAAAATTCTAGTGACGATGGAAGTCATGTTGTCAGCGAAAACTTCCATGACCTACCCAACGATCAGCTTCAGCAACAGGAGCAGCCACAACAACAAAATCACTGTGCGTCATTAACTGATGATCCTAAAAGCACCAACCGTTCGGCTGAAGACACACATCGGCACAGACCGAAGAATCCAAAGAGCAAAGAACACGTGGAGGATCTTCCGACTACCATTCAAGAGGATCTCCAAATAGACAAAGTACCCCAGAACCCGTATGCCCGTCCAAAAACACCAGCTTTCGTACAACCTGCTGTAGCAGCGATACAAACCAAGTCGCACGTGCTCCAGTCACAAGTGCTATCAAAGGCATCCAAAATAGAGCACTACCAAGACGGTATCGACGAGGCACATTTGTCCGATTCTGACTCGGACACATCTTCCTCTTGTTCCTCTACAAAACCGATGGAACAAAAGACTGTCACACAGCCACAACAACGATCAATTGACAAACACTGTCCGCAATCCGTTTATGGTTCGTCTTCTGATGATCATTGTGACTCGTCCTGTTCCACTATACCTAATCGTTTTAGTAGTCAACAAGCACCGTCGTCTAAAATATCCTGTAAGGATCAACACCATCAGCCCGAAAGCCAGTGCGATAAAGGTCCTCGTTCCGTGGAGAAAAGAGAAAGGATGCAAACTAGCAAGAGTCAAGAGTCTATACAGGCATCAAACCGACAACCACAGCCAACATCTCCTACAGATCAGCGCCTGTCTCCACAACCACACCAGCAATCCTGCCGGCCATTGTCAACTCTCAATTTTCAAGCAGCAACTCTCCAGCCGATACAGTGGTCCCAACAGCTAGAGAGTGATCTCTTTCGATCCAAACTGGCACATAAATTTGTCGCTTTTGAACGTCGTAATCCTCAAATTCAATTGCGCGACTATGAAGCTCTAGATCCAAGTGGGCAAAGGGTCGAACAGGAACGGGTTGTAGCGTTGTTGGATCGATTGGGAATTCGTGGACGCGATGGAGAAGAATTAACAAGTTCTACGCAACGCAAGAATCTCCATCATGAATACAATAGCAATGCTCACAAGGACGAATCTATGCTATCACCTAGAAGCGATAGCATCATGTTACGAGAGCAATCCATGACGAGATTGGACGACACGAATCTCGACGATACAAATCTAGACCAAATGAGAGTTGACGATTCGCGATCAGCTTCCCCGCAGCAACCTCAACATGATATTCGAGAACAAAAATATATACATCGCATTGTGCACCATCAAGCTAATCAACACTCCCAGCAACACAAGATATCACAGAAAGCAAACCACGATATCGATGCTAAACAACAGCAAAACAATTTAACGTTGCAGCTCTCGCCTATTCTCAAGACTAGTCCCGATAGTCAGTCGCCAAACATGCATGTCCGATTCACAGCCGATAGTTCGGCTAGTATCGTCCGAGGAACGTCTCCCATTTCATTTCAAGCTGGAGGAAACGATAATGATTGCGACGATTACGATGCCGATACTCGCGCATCAGATCGGTCTGTGGAAGTCACACGAGGAACTGCAGAATACATGTCAGACTCATCCGGGTTTCAGTCACCACCGCTTCAACAGACGAATCGTTCCCTCGCTTCAAAGCGCAATGCTTCGGCGAGTGGCAAGCGTGGTAGTGATATGTGTCGAACTCGGCTGAACACTGATTGTCGGTACCCAGATACTCCCCATGACTCGTCGGATGAAGAAATCATGCCATCTTTGTCGCAGCAGTGGCATGATTCGCCTAATGATAGTGTATCCTTGGTGTCAGCTGGTGAAGAGCACCCTTGCTATCCCTTTTCTGCTTCCCAATCGCCTATTGACGGTGAAATCCGACGGCGTCATTCCAGCCCCAACAGTGGGTCGCAACAAGCAGCTTGTCACGACGAATATTCAAGCAAAGGCCAATACCGAAGCTCATATCGTCCATCTGGTAGACCTAGTCAGCGACAATACAACGAGAGCAGATACTACAATGATGAATCCATCCAATCAGTCAATGCAAGTCGCCGTGAGCGCCCGGGACGAGACCGACTGCGTGAAATATCATCTAACGTGGCCCTCAAAGACGGTGTCCCCTTGCACTTCAATCCCCTACACATTAAACGAAGCAAGCGTATCACTGCACGCGAACGGCGCGATAATGAAAGCGCTACTCGCAATCGCAACGAGCACGCCGAATTTCGTGATCCTTTGAAATCATTTCACGGTCAAGAATCTGAAAATTTACATTGCGTCTTTGATTGGATCGTTGCTCGGGACAATGCTGTCTTTGCCAAATGGAGTCTCGATTCAAAGGGTATTGTTTTCTCACTGAACCAAGCCCAGATCCGTAGTGTTGTCATCAAAGTACTCATGGAAGCGGACGTTTTGTCCACGAGGGGTGCCAATCGCTATGGAGATGAGTCGTCACTGTCGGGACAAACGTTGATTATTGTAAGAGGAAAAGAAGACATTACCGTGTGGCAACGGGCCCTTCGAGAGCTGACCCCCTTTTCAGTCATTGATCACGCCGGCTTACCAGCCAGCGAACGCAAGAGATCTACAACTGCAGCAAAATGCGCCACCTTTGACATTGTTATCTCTACCTACGACTCCATCAAGTCATCAGACATAACCGTCCAACTTGATGAATTTGGCCATGCCATGCCTCGAGAGAGCGTGGAAAGCCAGGGCTGGATGACCAAGCGATCATCCCAGTATTCTCAACGAATCGTTATGACTCAACAGCTTTCACCTCCTGTGCAATGCAGGCCACTCAGTGTCTTGCACCATGTCAAATGGCGCCGCGTGATGTTTGTGGACGAGTTGGGACGAAAATGCTATCTTGCGAAATATGGAACTGCCCGCGCTTCAGCTGCTCGAGCAATCAATAGTGATTCCAGATTTATCTTTTTCAGCAAAACGGATAATGACAAGGAAGCTGAATTATCAGCGTTTGAGGAATTGACCAGGAGTCATCCAAGGTCCATGCAAAGCATAGCAGATTCACTTCGCATCGAATTAGAAGAGGACAACGAAGATCTTCTGGATGTCGTCATTGACCCAGCACAAGGATTGTAGTTCGTGCCAGCTAGTAATTGTAATTTACAGTAATTAGAAAATCTTTCCATAGTTGAGCTACAAGTACTTTTGAAATTCTTAAAATCCATCTCTATTATCGGCGTAAAACAATTATGCAGCAGCAGCTGAGGAAGGACAAACAGATGCAAAACCATACAGCTTGTCTGGCAGAGCAATGCATTCTTGTACCGCCAAACCTGCTTCCTTTAGAACTCTTGCAGCTTCCGACAGAGATTCCATCATAAGCTGTGTATTACCTTTGATGGTGTAAATGTTGGCAATGTCATTGAGAATTCGAGCTACAGCCATTGGATCTTTAGGACTCTTGGCCTTTTCAATGTTATAGGCTCCCTCGTAGCTCTGCAGAGCTTCATCTAAGTCATTGTTGGCGGCATGAGTTTCTCCCAACTTGGAAAGCGTCATGGCGATGTCGCTGTGATCTTCTCCCAAGAGTAATCGCTCAATTCTGAGAGTTTCATTGTAGCACTGAATGGCCTCCTTATACGATCCCACATAATAGTGGCATAATCCGACATTGTAGGCTACATACGCGACGTCTCGGTTGTCTTTACCGTGCTCTTTGATTCGTATTCTTAAAGCTTCCGAGAAGAGCTGGAGGGCCATACGGTTGGCTCCTCGCCGGAAGAAGACAGTACCTAGACAGGCCAAGGTTGCGGAAACTTCCAAGTGGTCATCCCCTAGAACGCTTCGTCGAATGACCAGGGCTTCTTGAAAACAAGCAAGGGCAGCGGTTGAGTTTCCCTTGGAATCGTACAGCAGACCGAGCACATTGAGGCTCGAAGCAGCTTCAATGCTCGACGATCCGTAGCACTTTCTTTGCAAACGGAGAGCCTCTACGTATTGCAGAATAGAGTTGTCCACATCATGTCGCTGACGATGTATCTCGCCAATATTTGTAAGAGTGACAATAATATTCGGATGTGCCTCTTCAAGGACCTTTTGCTCGATTTGCAGCCCTTCTTCATAAGCTGTCAATGCTTTGGAAAAATCGCCTCGATCAAAAAAGAAGTTGCCCAATCTATTAAGCAACATAGCCACCTCGGCGTGCGAGTTGCCTAGAGCCTCTCGACCAACTATGAGAGACTCTTCGTAGAGCTGCAAGGCTCTGTCATACTCCTTTTTTTCTTGATGGATTTGGGCAATGCCGCTCAAGACAACTGCTACGTCCCGGTGGCGATTACCGAACCTTTTCAGGGCCACCGAAAGAAATTCTTTGTATCTTACCAACGCTTCATCTAACTTGCCCAATTGGTGAAGGCTCTGGCCAGCATTGAATGCCGTGGCAGCATAATCAATGTGGTCCTTTCCGAGCGCCTTCCGAATGGCGATCGACTTTTCGTAACAGACAAGGGCCGTTTCGAATTCCTCTCGCTGAACATGGACTCGGCCTAGATTGTTCAAGGTTGTGGCACTCTCCAGTGTCCCTTCCCCAATGGTCTCGAGGGCTCTTTCAAAGTATGTCTTTGCTCCTTCTGACGCATCGCACGACAAGTGGTAAGAGACGACCCCCAGGCAATTCAGCGTATGACCGACGGAACGGTCGTCTTTTCCGTGAATCTCTTCACAATGCCGCAGGGCTACTTGGTATACAGATAAGGCTTCTTTCAGCTCGCCCCTGCGGTACTTTAACTGACCAATGGTGTGCAAGAGGGGTATGATGATAGTGTGTTGCGTTGGAATGTACGTGATCTGGTTTTTCCATTCTTCATCTGTAGAAACAGTCTTGGTATCGTTGGTGTTTGTGGCTGGCAGAAATGACTTCATTGCTTGGTCTTCTTCGTTTGTAGATACAATGTTTGTAGCGGTGTTAGCATCGGCGGTGTTAACAGGCAAAAGTGTCTGAATGGCTTGCTCATAGAATTCAGCGGCTCCTTCCATGTCCTTCAGCTTCTTGCGCGCCTGGCCCGCATTGAACAGCAGTGTCGTTGCGACAACTTGTGGTGGATCGTCTGCTGATAGAGGTATGGTTTCACAATATACGTTTAATCCTTCATCAAAGTCGGTACGCTGGTAGATATAACTAGACGAAGGCGGCTTATCGTGGGCACTGCTGCTTTTGCTTCGGGTTTGGTTAGTGCTGGTGGTCGTTGGCGCGCACTTGTACTGATTATAGGGGCTCTTGGATGAAATGGCAATAGCTCTGCGAAAGAGACTGGCAGCTGTATCAAAGTCACCACGACTGTAGTGGGACATGGCTTGGCTGTTCAACTCAGTTACAGATACAGCAACGGTGGGTGTGACAATAGCAGCAGCAGCAGCAGCAGCAGCAGTAGCGGAAGTTGCTGGGTTACCTGGGTCGAGGCGTTGCCTCTTGGCGGGGCTCTGTTCTACTTTGGAGTCCTGCTGACCGTCAATCGCGACTGCATCTAGCTTGCGACTACATCTGCGTGTGCGTAGAGATTGCTGCGCTGAGGAGGGTTGCTTGTTTCGTCGGACCATGGTTGAAAGTTAAAAGCGAAGCAATCTATTAGTACTATTTTTTGTTGTAGTAGTAAGTTGTAAGTTTGCAGTCTGCCATACTAGTCTACTAGTAGTAAATCGGAGTTTGTGCAATTTAAAAGCAAGACGCGCGCTTTAATGAAGATGACTATCGAAAGCAGCTGTAGGAACACGTAATCACGATCTCAATGAAATTTATAATGTATTTTGCTGCAACATGATTTGAACATCATTGCCCCTGAAGTCTACCCCCTTGGAGTCAAATAATAATAAATTTTAAAAGATTACGAGGAATCACGGCGAAGGGAAGCGTGTTCTTTTAAAAGAAAAGAAACATCAGCCAACCCAACTACTAAATCTTACTGTATTAGTATTATTCTATCTTCGCGCTTTTCATGAAATGTACTGGCACTGGTATCGAGATGAATGCCAGTCCCGGAGAAAATGAGGAATGTCACATTATTTTGATTACTATGGTACCTGGTACGTAGTAGGAGAAGAGTAATAGTACCACTACCATACTAGTACTAGTAGTAGTACAGTAGTAGTACCTGGTACTACTCCAGAGTACTACTACTACTAGTAGTAGTATGTAGTAGTAGTACTAGGTACCTGGCTGGCTGGTACTGTACTCCACTACTAGCTAGAGGAGCTAGAGCTACTACTAGTAGTACTACGTAGAGTAGTAGTACACCCTACTACTAGAGCTACCACTACTAGTACTATACTACTGGGCCATTCCTGAAATAGAGGCGCACCAAATACTTGAAGCCAGACCACTTCTCATTTGGCTTGGCCAGCTGGCCTTGCCTGCTCCTGAAACTCAATTTGGCGCCGACAAGCCTGTTGA
>Ga0100402_1006537_pt1 | contig 11537 bp, 12 predicted proteins | sample CryGeyme20150102_FD_80419 | JGI IMG/M metagenome (GOLD analysis project Ga0100402, IMG submission 80419) | Groundwater microbial communities from Crystal Geyser aquifers in Utah, USA - Crystal Geyser metaG 2015-0102 | ecosystem: Environmental > Aquatic > Deep subsurface > Groundwater | place...
CGTAGGAGGTGATATCTTATCCGCCGGGAATGTCGTAGCCGGCGAACTAAACGCCACAAATTCTACTCTAAAAGACCTGGATAAAACCCTCGACTCCATTAATGCCAATGCAGAAAAAGCTTTAGACCCCACTCAGGTCTTTCTGTTGAGTGCAACGGCAGCTGGTGGAGCCATGGCACTTCAAGCCGGAGTCGATGTTGTTGTAAAATCACTTAGCTCCATCGTGAGGTTGGTGGATGGTTCTATGGGAGAAGATCGTTTCGCGGAAATGAAAACAGCCGCACGAAACTATGTGGATATGACCAAAGAAGCTCAAAGCAAAGAAGCAGAAGCCCAACTGTTTGAACAAGTCAGAGAAAAAGCCGCAAAATCTGGAAAGACTGTAAGACAAACCATCTACGAAGAGATGCTGGAGTTTGATGGGAAGAAAAACATATTGCTAGGACAAATGTATGTCGATGGCTACCCCGTCAATCAAGACCGTCTCAATCGATTAACGGCAATCATGAACATGAACGATACGGAATTCAATCAGTCGATGGTTCTCGCAAGAGGCGACGCCAACCTCATGAAAGAATCTGCAGCCAGGTCTCTTTCTCAACTCATGAACAAAGTCAATCAAGCTAGTTGGTTCGTCAAACAGTATGCCACCAACAATGGAAAAGACATGACGAAATTTGGTGCTGAAGTGCTTGAAAATATGCGCGATAGGAAAGCACAGCTCGAGAGGGAAATGACGACCCTTGAAGGTAAAGGAAGTCTAACAGCTCTTGAACAGCAGAAACTCGATGAACTGAGATTTAGCTGGAAAGAAATCAGCCGAATTCTCTCAACGGTTGACTATTCCTTTCCCGGGCAAGACAGCACTGACACTCGCAAACAATTTACTGCATTTTTAGGACAGCAAATTCAATCTCGTTCTAAAAATTTATATGATCGAATGATGATCCTTTCTGGAGATGGAATGATCGATCAAGCATCGGAAACATATGTCATGGAGCAAGTTCGCGTAGCGGAACCCGTCACGCCTATGGCTCCGCGGGCTGAAGTCGTTTCCACCGGAACTTTGCCACATGGAGGAAGCTCATCAAACTCATCAAATAGCAGGACTAGAAGGTCGGGTGGACGAATGAGAGGAAAATAGTTGGATTGGCTCGAACAAGCTCCCAGTTTTTTAACAATCTATCGCGAGGAATAAGAATGAAAAATTTACTAATCCTATTCATACTTTCATTAATTTTAATCTCAGAATCAGTTGACGCTGGAGAAAAAGGAAAAATTGGTAGCGTCTACATCGATGTGCTCATCAACGAGATTGGTGACGATAGCCAAGTCGTAGAATTCGAAAGCCTCAAAAACCGAATCAATGAAAATTTAGCGATGGCGGGTGATTACAAGAAGCGAAACTTATTGGAGGCAAAAAACAAAGCATTGGTCGAATTTGGGAGAACTTTGACGTGCGACTTAAGGCGAGGCATGGGAACAAAAAACAACTCGGGAAAATTAAGCTCTATTTGTTGTGATATGTTGTCGAAGGCGTGGATCACGTTTAAAAATGCCTACGCGACAAGCAGTAATCATAACTTTGACGGAGTCTATGCTGCTGCAAGTTCAGCGCTGGCCCCCACCGTCAAAAAAGAATGTGAAAAAGACCTTAGAGCAAATGAAGATCAACTTCACTACGAATATCAAGCCAAGGAGCTCTTAAATACTCACTAATCTAGATCACCTAGCTGTCGCCGCCCTGTAACAGCTAGGTATTCTCGAGCAATAAATAGGAAAACAACTATGAATCATTCAAAATTGGACCAATCAGGATTTTCACTCATTCAAGTCATGGTGGCATTAGCTTTGCTGGCTGGAGTTTCGTTGAAACTTGAAGAGCCTATTCGCCCGAAGAATTACGAAGACTCCTCGCCGCCTCGTTCCAACATCGCTCCTGAATCTGACCGAACTCAGTTCTATCTCTAATGGAGTCCGGTTGACTCAAAGCCACGAGGGCTGCCTTTCGAGTTAATCCCGAATCCTTACTCCTCAAATGAGAAATGATTTGATTGGTATCACAGACGCAGAAATGGACAAAGATTTCTTGGGTGAGTTTTGGGTTCTTTTTAACCCGCTCGGCATAGGCGCCTTGGTTGTATTCACGACAAGCATTAACCCTCAAAGTGAATAACTCTTCCTCTGTAAAGTAAGAGGCCCCGAGGACATCTTTGATAAATTTACTTTTTTCATCACTACATTTAATGCCAATGTATTCTTGGATCTTCTCTAATTTTCGCTCTTGCAGCCCCATCCAATAAGCGACTCTGGTCTCAGTTGATCGTGCTCCCAACTTCTTGAACCCAACTTCTAAAGTTGCGTCGCGAAAGCAAGCGCAAGTTTTTTCAACTAATAGTTTTCTAATGGGCTCATCACGATCTTTAAACCAACCGTCATCAATCTTTCCAAGACATCGTTTATAGTAGTGGTCAGGAAATTTGAGACGCTCTATAGGTGGCCATTCCGTGGGAGGTCTTGGTTTGTTTGCAAGGGACGTTTGGGCCAGCGACGAGCTCGAAGCAAACAGCATGATCAAAAGCAGCAGCATGCGATTAGTTTAAGCGGCCTCGCCGAGATGACCAACGGTCACGAAAAGATTTTTCTCTTGTTTCACTCCCCAAAAAGCGGCAAATCTATCCGTGATGAAAGATCTTAAGCTCATCTTGGCCTCGACCTCCCCCTATCGCAAGGAACTCCTTGAGAGATTGGGCATTCCATTCGTGACTGAGAAGCCACTATTTGACGAGGAGTCTCACAAGTCTAGCACTCCTGATGCTCGGCCCATCGAAGTTTGCAGAGAACTTGCCATGGGCAAAGCGGCCTCACTCAAAGACCTCTACCCCGATGCCTGGGTCATTGGATCTGATCAAGCTCTCGATCTCGATGGTAAAATGCTGGGAAAGAAGCCAGATTTTGAATCAGCTCTGGCGCAACTTCTTAAGCTCAACGGCAAAGCTCACCACCTCATTACCAGTGTATGCCTTTATAAATTTAACGAGCGTCCGATTGAGTTCCAAAACATCAGCACCATTACTTTGAAAAATAATTCAAAAGAACTCCTTGAGAGATACCTCCAACTCGACGCCCCCTATGACTGCGCGGGCTGCTATAAAATGGAGTCTCATGGAATGGCGCTAGTCCAAGACATTCAATGCTCAGACTCCACCTCTATTATGGGCCTTCCACTCATCGAACTTGGTAGGAAACTTGAGAAGCTGGGATTTGATTTGCTTCAAAACTCATAGGGGCAGAAGCTACACTGTTCAAAATCCCGACACCTCACCCCGTCGCATGCCTATTTTGGCACCCAATATCAGTGCAAATACCTGATGACACTAACCTTTTTTTTCTTCAAAAGTGTCTAAATTCTATACAGGCAACTGCCGAAAAGAAGGTAAAATGGTTTACAGAACTGCTCTTAACAGAAAATTTACAGACTTAACCCATGGCACGTCTATTGCTCGTTACAAACCAATGAAAGATTTCAAAGTTCAAAATAGCTTTTTATCACTTGGAGGAAAAATGAAAAAATTAAATACATCAAAACTTCTAACTTCATCACTTTTAGGACTCATCGCTTTTAGCGGTCAGGCATATGCACTAACAACGGGCGAGATCAACTTGTCTGGAACTGTGGATCCTGAGTACAGTATCAGCGTTTCTGAAGCTGGCGCAGCTAGCGACCTAGATATCGTCAATGGAGAATCAGCCACAAACATCGCAACTGTCACAGAGCTTTCAAACGATCCTGCAGGATATAAAGTTCAACTCCGCTCCACGAATGCTGGAAAGATCGTCAACGAAGACGACTCGGGAGCCTTCGTGACTTATAGCCTTAGCTATAACGGATCTTCGATTACCCCAACGGCTAGTTTTCAAGACGCCCGAACGGAGGCATCCGCCGCCCTAACACCGGGAAACACTAGTGAAGTGACCATCACATTCACAGGCCTAGGAACTAGTGCGACAGCTGGTGAATACACCGATACCATCGAACTCGAAATCGGAGCCCCTTGATTCTAGCCCGATATCAGTTTCAAAAATCTTCTTAAAGCCCCCTCAGAGCGATCTGAGGGGGCTTTTTAACACTCTCTTCACACTACTGTGACTCCAAGACTGATTAAATGAACAGATGGAGAGCACGAGAACTAAGCTAGGACTTTGGATCATATTGGTCTGCCTTTTCAGCCTCAGCTCCCATTCCGCACTAGCTCGTAGGCAGGAAAGCCTTCGGATCTCCGGCCAAGTTCCCACAAGTGTCGAAACCAAAATGAGTTTCGAGGGCAAGAATGGGCTTTGGATCAGCCACAACGCGAAAAAAATGGCACTTACCGTCTCCGTCATGAATTCAGACAAATCAGTCGTCATCGGAGCATTTTCTGGTCAAAACTTCCTGCCCCTTCTAACCGCAGACAACAATTCGTCAAAGCCTATGCTCGTAGAACTGGCCTCCCCCTAATCTCTCTATTTTTTGTTTCTAAAATTGGGTCCATCCTAAATTTGCGATAAACTCATGACCTATGTTCATGCGTATTTGGCTCAAGCCAACAAAACTGCTTCTCCTAACGTTCTTCGCCCTAAGCTCCCTATTGAGCCATGCCTTCAAAGTAACCCCTATGGTTGCAGAATTTGAAGCTACTGGGGATAAAGCGACTCAAAATTTTGTGGTCCTAAACACGCAGCAAGAAGAGATCGCCGTGGAAGTCCTAGGCCAAAAGAGAGGCTATGACTCGTCGGGAGAAGAAACAAGATCTGATTCACTGGACCTCAGTATCTACCCTCCACAATTCACATTAAAACCCGGAGCCAAGCGACTGGTCAGAATCAGCTACATCGGTAGCGACAAGTCTCCCCAAACAGAAATTCCTTTTCGAATTATTTTCCAGCAACTACCCGTAAATTTGATTCAAGAAAAAGTACGTAATTCTGATGTGAATTTGAAGTTCCTGCTCCGATATGTAGCCTCAGCCTACGTCCTTCCCAAAGAACGGAAGGCACAGCTAAAAGTCATGAGCATCAAGCAAAATAAGAATCAGCTCGAATTAAATCTACTCAATACCGGAAACACCCACGTAGTTCTATCGGGAATCAAAATTAAATTCGAGAACGAAAAGACCTCGTCAACTCCCTACTCCGTTCTTGCTTCAGATCATAAAGTATTAGCTGCGGAAAACCTCCTTCCCGGCATGACAAAGACATACAAACTGTCACTCAAAGGAGCGTTTCCAAAAGATCTAGACCAGAGGTCAGCCAGTATCATCTTGAGTGGGGAGAACTAGAACTTGAATCTAATCGCTTCAACGAGGACGCTCTTCATTTGCGTTCTCGCCCTCTTAGCATCGACATCAGCTTTTGCTGGAACAAGAGTTAAAGCATCTCTTTTTCTCGGCCAAGAGTCGCTCGGATTGGTTTGGGTTAATATTGAGACTCCTAGCGAGGTGGAGGTTGATACAAAAGAGCTCGCCTCAAGAATACAAGGGCGAATCACCCCAGCTATTAGGACGCGAATTGAATCACTTCCTCCCATGGCCAGCCTGGACGAACTCACGAACGCTGGAATCAGTACGAGCTTTGATGAAGAGACCCTCAAGCTGCAAATCGACTTAGCTAGCACCGAACTCAAGACTCAAGAAATGAAGCTGCTTGAAAACTATGACGATGAAACGGGAGCTCTCATCGTCAATCCGAGTCCCTGGTCTGGATTTGCAAACATTCGAATACAACAGTCAATCGACAAGAGCACCAACTCTTCCAGCTGGCTTCGAGTTCCTGTCAGTGGAGCCGTGGATTGGGTCAATGATATTTACTCTGTACGAGCAGTAAACAAGTTTCTTTTTGCCGAAAACACCTCACCCGTTCTAAATCGCAATGAGAGTTATGTTTTTTACGATTTGGAGAAGCAACAAAGTCGAATCATAGCGGGCGATATCATTCCTACTATACGATCATTTCAAAATTCTAGAAATCTATTGGGCCTTAGTTACCGCAAAGAACGAGAGCTACAAAATTGGTGGCAATTCCAAAACACAGGACGCAAAGAGATTCTCCTGAACGAAGCTTCAGAAATAGAAATCTACCTTAATGGGACTCTTCGAGAAAGATTCCAGGCCCCGGCAGGCCCTCTGTCTATCGACCAGATCCCCCTTTATTCTGGAAGCAATGAACTTAAAATAATTGTCAGATCCCAAAGCGGCGCCGTTCGCGAAATAACCGAAGAGCTATTCCACGATGAGACAGTATTAAAAAAAGGCGAGAGCGACTATTCCTTCAATGTTGGAACAGCTTCATCGCTTGATGGCCTCTCCAGACGCTACCAAACTGATGATTGGTATGGCAGCGCCTACTACCGCTTTGGACTTGCCACGTCCTTTGACATGGGCATGAATTCACAAATCTCTGATCAATCCTTTGCCGTTGGTATTGAGGCAAAGAAAGCTTTAAAGATTGGATTACTAGGCACCGAGCTTATGACTTATTTTCCAAAGGATACGAACACCGCTGCAGCCATTCGATTCTCCTGGAACTCCCCTAAAGCCATTAGCTTTTATTCACTCAGACCTTATACTCGAAGCTATATTGAAGTTTACTCAACCGGTTTTTCTAGCCCCCTCCAACTTGGTATCCCTTCCCAAAAGCAGGTTTCTGTCTTTAACTCCGTTTCCTTCGAAGCTCCCCTGCGACTACAGCAATCTATAGACTGGAGAAGAGATTGGCTACACGGAGGTGCTCATGAGTCTCGCTGGGGATACAACGTCAGAAGAAACATCATGAAGAGCTGGAGCGTTAGTGCCGGATACGAGTACCTTGATCCCAACGAATCAAAACACAATTTCACCGTTGGACTAACCTGGAGAGAAACACGAAAAAACTTACAAGCCAGGTCCTTTTTTCAGAGTCGAAACCAACAATCGAGAGTGGAATTACTCCATGACCCAGGTCAAAGAGTTCAAAACTTTTCTCAAAAAGCCACTCTTCAGAAATCAACCGACGCCACAGACGCTCGCCTCGACCTAAATTACAAAGGCAACCGAGGAAGCGCCGAACTGAATTATGACTATTCGAAATTCGTCTCCTCGGGAAACTATCAACAAGCTCGTATTGCCCTCAAAACAACTCTGGCCTATACCCCATCGTCACTTGCTTTTGGACAGGACATTAACGATTCATTTCTCATAGCCAGAAAAAGCAATGATAGTTCTAGTGAAACACCACTTTTCCTAGGCCATCAGAGCAACTACTCCGCCAAAATTGATTTTCTTGGACCCGGCTTAGCTACTGATGTGTCGTCGAGAAACCAGAGGCTTTATCGGGTCAATCCCCAACTTAAGCCAGGGCAAGTGCCCCCCAAAGTCTCTCCTGAGTTTATCCTCGTAAAAGGCAAGAAGTTCCGCGGCTCAGAAGTTTCCATAGACATCCAAGAGATTCGTTCGCTAAAGGGTCGACTTGTGTTTAAGGATCTAAAGCCAGCGGCTTATGTCAGCGGCACATGGTCCACATTCCAAGGAGACCAGCTCCTTGAGACAGACAATTTTTTCACCAATAGTGACGGGCGATTTTTCGTAGAGTCAAAAGGTGCAGCAGACAAAATGGTGCTTAGTCGGCTCAACAGCCCCGAAGGTCGTCGACAAGATCTCGAAATCCTCATAGATTCATCCTCCTCAGAAGACTTAGGAGAAAGGGTACTCAGTCGTGAATAATATCGTGAAAAAGAATATCTTCTATCAATCATCACCAAGCTTCATTTTTGTTCTTATAACTTTTCTCGCTGGGCTCTATTCCACAACTAGCTATGCCTGTAAAAAATTGATGGGCGTTGATACCAATGTTCAATTCAACAATGGGACAGTTCAGACCATCAATTTTAGAGTCCATAGAAACAACACGAATATTTCATGTGAATACGCGATTGGCTTCAACAAAGGTGACTCCAATGACGGAAGCTACAATCGCTATATTGAAAAATCCCCTGTACAGATCCTCATGCAAATCTACGACAATACCCAGACACAAATTCTACAAACGATCCCTGACGTCTCCCCCCCATCAAACATGATCACCGGGACTATGGAAGCCAACGTAGGCGGACAAGACAATTACCACCAATTTGTCGGAGTTTTAGGAGACGTTCCCTACACGAGCAATCAGGGCAATTACGACAACAACTTTACCATGGAGTTCTACACCCGCCCTATTGGATCGAGCGCCCCTTTCACACTGGAAGATACTGTGAAAGTAAAATTCAAATATATTGTTCGAACAAGACTAGATCTATCCCTTGTTCCTGCCGGTGCCCCATTTGATCTTGAAGACACAACAGAAACTGCGAGCTTTGGAACACTCGTTCAAGGAGACGAAGTCTTGATTGATTTGATCATAGGAAACAACACGGGCTACAAATATTCGCTGTCCTCAGTCAATGGTGGCTACCTCAAAAAAGTAGGTAGTGCCGCCAGTGCCACGACACAGATCTCTTACTCGCTCTACGTTTCTCCGACCGTTTACACAGCTGGATCGACACTCAATCCTGGCGATTACCCCTTCTCAATTCCCTTCATCAACCCTCCAAGCGGATCAGAAACAAGATTTCCTTTCAAATTCACTGTAACGGGAGACCCTGCGGGAAAGGTCACTGGCAGCTACGAAGACGTCATCTACGTCAACCTCACGGCTCAGTAGCCCCCTTTTTGGCAGGAAGCGACTCTTGACCGCAAGGGCCGGTCTGGGGCATACCTATACCTGAAATGGCCACACCCTACTACCTATCGCAACGCCCTCGCCGCAACCGCATCAACGCTTCGATTCGTGACCTCACACAAGAGAATCGTGTGACAGCGAACGATCTGATCTGGCCTGTATTCATCAAGCCAGGCCGGCAGGTGAACGAGGCGATCAAATCTATGCCAGGCGTTTCGCGAATGAGCCTGGATGTTTTGGAGGCGCAAGTTTGCGAACTGATGCCGCTCGGCCTCAAAGCCCTAGCTTTATTTCCCATCATTGAAGATTCCCTTAAGGATTCAAAAGCGACTGAAGCCATAAATAAAAATGGCTTCCTTCCAGAATCCATCAAGAGATTAAAAGACAAATTCCCCGAGCTTGTCTTGATCACCGATGTGGCCATGGATCCCTACTCCAGTGATGGACACGATGGAATTGTAGAAAATGGAAAAATTCTTAATGATCCCTCACTAGATATTCTTGCGCAGATGGCTTGTATCCAAGCTGAAGCCGGGGCAGACATTGTCGCCCCATCGGACATGATGGATGGAAGAGTCGGTCATATTCGACAAGCTCTTGATGAATCCAGTTTTTCAGAAGTAGGAATCCTTTCCTACACAGCCAAATACGCATCTTGCTTCTATGGTCCGTTTAGAGAAGCTTTGGATTCCGCGCCAAAGTTTGGCGACAAGAAAACTTATCAAATGAACCCAGCCAACTCTTTGGAAGCATTGCGAGAGCTAGAACTCGATCTCGCAGAAGGTACTGACATGGTTATGGTCAAACCAGCCCTTGCCTACCTTGACATCATCTCTCAGCTCAAAGCTCATTCCACCGTGCCAGTTGCCGCTTACCAGGTGAGCGGAGAATATGCGCAAATCACATTAGCTGCTCAAGCCGGCATCATGAACCTTGAGCAAGCTCGCAATGAGGCCTTGATCTCTATCAAACGCGCCGGCGCTGATTTGATCCTCAGCTATTTCACCCCCGAAGTTTTGAGATCACTTCGATAATTGTTATGCTCTAGGGCATGGGCACAAGAATTCTTCACCTCGTTCGTCACGGCCACTTTATTCGAGACAAGAAAGATTTAAAGCACGGCCACCTCACGCCTCTTGGACTCTACCAAGCAGCCAAGCTATCAAAAAGACTTGGAGAAACAGACTTCGATATCGCCTACGTGAGCACAACAACTAGAACCCGAGAAACGGCCGATATTATATTGAACTCTATCAGCGTTCCTAAAGTCTCGAGATCAAGTCTTCTCGTCGAAGGACTGCCCTACTTTCCCACCTATAAAGCAAAGAAAATGAATCTGAAAGAAGGCTATGTGATCAAGAGCACGCAGCGTCTCGAACGAGCTTTCGCCAAACACTTTCGCCCCTTAAAAGGCAACAAGACTCGCAATGAGCTTTTGGTTTGCCACGGAAATGTCATAAGATTTTTCACAGCCAAAGCTCTTGGGATGTCTCCCAAAAACTGGACCAATTTCGATATCCTTCAATGCAGCCTTACTCGTATCGCCATTGAAGACGACGGCAGCTTCAAAATCCTAAGCTTCGCCGAAATCGGCCACATCCCAATCAAGAAGCGAACTTTTCTGTAAAGCCCGCCGAAAGACTCCTGAGGTCTGCTCCAAGACTCATGCTCTCCCATGATCTAACACAGATGCTCGGACCTATTGCCATATATTGGAGAGAGTAATAGATTGGTTTTGCACTGAGCCCCTCTCTTGGGAGGTTGGGGCGACGATCTAAACGGCAACATACCTAACGCGTCGCCCCCCCCCAAGAAAAATTTTCTGATCTATGGCCATGGTATAGATGGACGATATAATCACGGTTATGAAAAACACACTTACGTTTTTTACATTGCTTTCAACATTTTTTTTGGCTTCTTGCGGGGGCTCGGGCAACAGTTTGATGTCCGTTGTCGAGAAAGATCCGATGGAGACAACTAGCTCAATGGAGGATTCGAAGAAGGCAATTTCATCAAACCAGCCTATTTTTGAAATTAATAGCATTGGAGCGGTGTCCCCGATTACAGCCTCAGAAACAGACACGTTTGTGGCGTGCTCTTCAGCTCAAACTAGAGTTGGAGGTGCTTGCAAATGTGGCGAAGATGGCAACATGACGAGGAACCTGGCCAGCTCGAACAATGATTGGGTTTGTTCTTGTGACGAGATACGGGACGGGACTAATCCTAAGGCTTATGCCATCTGCGCGAACGACACAGTAACTTCCGTAAGCGTACAATCTGTTGCAATTAGTGCTGAAGATACTGAATACGAAGTTTCATGCACAGGTGATGATATCGCCATTTCTGGATCGGCTTCTTGTTCTGATGATGGAAGCAACACAATAAACGCTGTTTTCCCATCTGGGCCGCAATCTTGGGTCGCTGAATGTGACGATATTTCTGGAAGTCCTAAAGCTTATGCCTACTGCGTTGCTCCATTATCACCAGCGGTCAGTGGAAAGACCGTTAAGGTCTATGAATCAACTTTTGCCGGTACTTCAGGGACGATCTCCTGTCCGGCAGCAGGTCGCATGATCTCAGGTGGGTGTCAGTGTCCAAATAGCACCGAGCTAGATAATTCCTATACCACTGATCTCAATCAATGGAATTGCTACTGCAATGGCGGAACAGGCAGTACAAGCTCCAAGGCGTTTGCTCTCTGCGCTGAGTAGATTGTTCTAGATCTGTGCCGTTGGGCTCGATATAATAGTCCGCAATTCATGGTCTAGTTTGGAATATCTCAGAAGAAGTTTGTTTGGCTC
>Ga0100402_1006541_pt1 | contig 11529 bp, 12 predicted proteins | sample CryGeyme20150102_FD_80419 | JGI IMG/M metagenome (GOLD analysis project Ga0100402, IMG submission 80419) | Groundwater microbial communities from Crystal Geyser aquifers in Utah, USA - Crystal Geyser metaG 2015-0102 | ecosystem: Environmental > Aquatic > Deep subsurface > Groundwater | place...
AAAAGAAGAGTTTGTCAATGACAATCGAATATTTCTTGAAAAAATTGAACAACTTTCAAAGCCAAAAAAGTATATCCAACAAACATATTAGGAGGCAAGGAAGCATATCGAGTCGTGTTGAAGAGTTGTAGCAAACACAGAATGGTGACAGATCACAAAATTACTCCATAACTTCAGAATGGAGCGGATCAACAGATGGAGAATCTGTCAAACCTGACCCTTTTGAGGTGGTATTGATGGATCAAGACAACAAGTAGTATTTCCCCCATCATAACATTGAATAGCTTTTAAGGGAGTACAATAACCACATGAAGGGCAAAAGCTTCAAGGATATATCTCATAACAAAATATTCACTTTTAAGAAGGACAAAGAAAGACAATGATCTATTTTTATTTTGTTTTTTTCATATTTGATAAACTATAGAAGTTCAGGTTGTAATTAACTAATATTTTAAACATAACCGATTCAAATGACCAACAAATTTAGCAGCACAACTGCCTCTTTCAATACCTCAGCTTTGTTCAAACAAGAAGAGCACATCCGATAAATTGCTCAGAATTAGTTCATGGTTTTGTTTGATGATATCAAAGTCGAGATCGAAACTAAAATTAAATCCATCGATAAGAATATCAGTGAAATCAAGAGAGATATCAATCGACTTGAAAAGCAAAATAAAGTGCAGAATAATCTAGCAGAGGTTGTTGAAAAATTAGACAAGATCTAGGCAGAAATGCAAATATTGAGATATCATCAGCAGTTTGAACTCAAAACGTCTAGAGCTAAATCATTCGATAAGGAAAGAAAACCTATCTTCAGGAGAAGTAGTGGAGAGCAATAAGATTTTGGTAGTCTTATCTTAGGACTTGAAGATTAAAGTTAGAAAAAGGCCAAAAAGAGTTCAAAAAAAAAATAATGGAGTATGCCTCCTCTCCCTATGTGTGGATAACCTAGTTCATAAAACTCAAATATTACAGGTCCTAGTCCCAAGAGAGAAGAAAGGCCGAAACAAGAAGAGTCAATTGTCAAGAGGCATGTGGTGTTGTAGGACAGCAAAAATTTACAAAAATGGCTGGGCGATAGTGGCAAAAGCAGCGCATTTGCTGGCTGTTTGGATCAGATAATCAAGGAAGAAGATATAGAATAATCTGTGTATTATTGATTTTAAGTACCATCATGTTTACTACTCTTGCTATCAGTGAAGTGAGTGTCCCAAAAGGCCAAACATTCTGCTCAGCCAACCGATCACCCATATAAGCAGAATTTTGGCTCCTTTTTCTTTGTTATCTTTTGAGGCTTTACTCGCCAAAACAAGACTTTTGAGGAGAGCCTTTTTGAAACCAATATGATGTGAGGCTATCTTTACACAACTTTCAGCTAAGATCTTTACTTTCAGCTCAGGAAACTCATCTCTATCAAAAAATGAGCCAGTTTCTTTCCTCTTACGAAAAGCTTACTGAATCGCATCGTTTTTCTATTTTTTGTCCATTATGGTCTCTTGAAGATTCTTGATTTTCTACTATTTTTCTTAAAGAGTGCCCTCTTCCTCCTTAGGAACATGTTGGCTTGATCTTCTGGGAGGTCTTTGAGCTGTGGCTGAACTCAGCGATATTCTTCCTTGTGGGTTGGCAGTAGGAGCCTGAGTTGCTGTGTAAATGTTGCTGGTCTCGCTGATTTTTTATAATTTATCCGGATGCGTAGATCCTTTACCTTTCATAAAGATTATAAGCTAACACATTTAAATTGAGAGAGAATCAGACAACTACGAAAAAAGTAATCAGTTGACCCACCCATTCTAAGCAATTCTTGATTTTTTAATGCTGAAGTGATGCTTTTTCTGACTGCTGTAATTTCTGCTCAATCGGGTACTATAAACTTTCTGCTGCTTGAAAAATTTCTTTTGTTTTTGTCTCTGCACCTCAGGAGACGGTTTTACGACAAGCAATCTTTCAGCTAATCTAATGTTTTCCATTTTATAAAAATACTTATCCAAAGGTTTCATTCTCATCTACTCCAGATTGATTGAAATTGTTGATCTGGATGGGTTGTTCTTGCGAGATGAAGATTAGGTTTTTAGGCGTTTTTTGCTGACGATCGACTGATGCTTGGCCTGGAAATACTGACTAATGGCTTAGCTTCGTTTCAGTTAGAGACTGAAATGCCTATTTTTTGGGATCAGCTCGCTGATAGGCGGTAGAGACATTTTCTTATTGTTGAACAAAGGACTAGGATACTGAGCTGTTTTTTGAGACCGATGCATATCTCTATTCGTGTTGGCAGGTATGGACTGTCCCAATCTCGGTCTGCATACTATCTCTCATACCTTGCTGTAAGATTCGCCTTTTCACGTTAGTATTCTTTATGATGTCGGATGTATTCTCGTATGGTAGTCATTTTTTATTAACTTTAATTAGTACTCATAGCTCAATCATTTCTTCTTCTCTAACTTATTGAAATTTTCAGGACGGGTCTGCATTTCGATTGTCTTGAAAAATCTCCACAACAAGACAAGGACAAATAGTTTTAAGAGCATCTCATTGGTGTGCCAGTAGTTTTCATTCACGTATCTGATTTTCTAGGTTTACAGGGGGCCGTAGAGGAGAACTCCTAGCAATTCGTCGTTTTCGGTTAGAGCATTGCTGATGGAGAGATTGCCGGATTATGGTACTCTCACAAGGTATTGTGTGGTCTTGTCAAATTTGACGCCATAGATAGAGTTTTTTGTTATTATATCGCTGTGCATTGCAATCTCTCTATCTTTCTGCTCAACTCTGTATTTTTTCAATTCTGCTTCAAGGTCAAAATCTGCCTTCCTGGTAAGCTGTCTCATCAGTGGCAGGACTAGTTTAGCTTTATGTGGAAGGACAGCTAGCACGGTCGAGAATGGAGCCTAGGTGTGGAAGTTAAAGGTGTGCCTTTTGGTGGCAAGCAGCCATCGTTCAAATAATTGCTGGTGGATGCGCATATCTCAATTATAAATGCTAAATCAGGGCATCGGCGATGGGCTCACTACATAGATTTGGAGTTGACCTAGACAAGGGGAATTTCGATCGTTTAGAGCTCACTTCGAGGATCAAGGCCAAAACTTTATGCAATTGGAATATACCGTTGTTGAGTATGATTTTACTAACATTGCTAATCGAGATGTTAGGTAATGTATCGGCAGTATGCGAGCAAGACGAAATGGGCGACTAATACTAGACAGAGCAAGACGACTTCGATGATGAGAGGGGGGTCAATTGCGAATATTTTCTTCATTGAATATTATATCACATAAGAACGATACTTTCACTATTTTTTATCACCCTATTTCTTCTTGCTCTTATCGGCTTGTTCGGCCAAACTCATTGCTATGGCTTGCTTGACCAGTTCCTACTCATCTTCATATACGCCAAAATTGAAGTTCATCATCTATCCTTACTCTTCAACCTATTTTTCTTTCTTCTTCTTGTCTTTATCCTTTTCACGTTCTTTCTTCCTCTACTACATGTATTCTTTGTCGGATTTGACGAGATCCTCGACACAGAGGCCGTAGTAGAAGAAGGTAGCCACTTACTAGTATATCTATTCGGGTCTGTCAGAGTTGTGATCTCTATGTTTAGGGGATAAGTACCCTTATACTATTTTAATGCGCTTATCTGTCCCTCCATAAGCTTTGTGGAGGTCGACAGAATGCTGAGGGATGATGAAATCATCATCTTTTCCATGAATGAAGAAAGCAGGAATATAAGCCTGTTTGACATGATTTCCGATAGGGTCAAGATGTTCGATATTGAACTTGTGCTGAATTAGATAGACTCATACTTTTTCCTTGATGGTTGATTTGAGGAAACTGAGAGCTATTCCACTGAACATGGACAGTCCTCCACCATGTTTTTCAGCCAGCTATTTTGACAATTTTTCTAAGTTAGAAAAAGGAGAGTCCAGCACCACACAACCTATCTAGTGGTTCTTGTCAGCATACATCAGAGCTGTGACTGCTCCCATGCTTCTTCCCCAAATTCCAATGCTGCTGACTGTTCCCAATCCTCTCAAATACTGGAAGACAGAATCAACGTCGTCTCTCTCGTAGTATCCTAAGGATATGTATTCACCTTCCGAAAGTCCACAGCCCGCGAAGTCGAAGGTGAAGACTGTGATTTATCGGCTGATTAAATAGTGGACAATTCTTTGGCTGAGTGAGTGACCATTTACCCTTAGAGTCGGCAACTGGCATTACCGTGTAGATAAATGACACAGGGCAGATCTTTACAAGGTCGGTTGTAAGGTTGATAGTGACTGCACTGCAATTTTAGCTTTTGTTTATTAATGATCTCGACATCTGTGCGTTCGATTTTCATGGAATGCCGTTTGAACAATTTACGACCTGAGTCAAGTAATCGATACCTAGATCCTATACTGTGTATTATGCTCGGGGTGGACGAATGATGGCCTTCCATAACTGTTCGTAGCCTCCTATCATTCACACTTATAAGAATTATACCATCTCATGCTATACTATACCACCACAAGATCACATATGAAATGTCAGAATTGTAACATTCTTAAAGCTTCTGGCTCATAAAATTCATAATTCATTGGCATTAATATTTTCTTGAGAAAGGAGTTACTTCAAAAAGAAGAGTATTTTTTTGTATGAAGTGTAGAAGGAAGTTTGGAAAGAGAAAATAATGTGGATAATGATATATTTTGGAGAATGCCAGTAGACGATGGATTGTTCAAGGGCGACGATATTCTATAATTATACGGGTTATGGAGAGGTAGAAAAAAACGAACCTCGCCATTGAGGAACTTGGCATAATCCTCAGTCCCTAAGATGAAAACGACAAGTACGAGCTGGGAGATCTTCTATGTTAGATACTCGCATATCCCACCATTGAAGAGGCTTAGCAACATCGCAAAGCCAACCGTCTTGGAAATTTCGATTTGCTAGCATAGCAAACCCGTCTCTTGACGCTCCTCAATGACAATGTAGCTCATCTCTGAAACAGAACACCAATTAGCTCAAGTTATGCTCATGCTGTGGAAACCTCATCAACCAAAGCTAAATATCTTTCTGTTGCCCCCTCTCGCAAATCAGACTTGGCATCGGGGTGCGTCTCTACTTCTCAACGCTTATTTACTTCATCATCACCTTCCTTGTCGCTTTCTTTTTGTATGCTCTCTACACGATGATTACCAATATCAATGCCAGCAGTAATTATTCCTCAATGCAGAATAATAATTTTAACAGATCTGTGCGCAGGATGGAGATTGTTCAACTGCTAACTTGGGTCTTGGGTCAAAGTTTACGGGGAGGGAAGGGTTTAAAAATTAACTTGCGGTGCAGTCAGTACTCGGATTTATGTATGTACTGGTTTGGGGATTTCTAATAATTCGTAAATATTCAAGTGATCGGAAGTTGGATGTGGACCTCAAAGGTGATTGGTTGTCAGCTTCTGATTTTACGCTCATGTTGACTGGCTATCCGAAGAATTTGATCAATCCTCACAGTTATGATGAAACGCTCAAAAATGTTCAGAAAATATTCGAAGATTACTAGGTAGAAATGAAATCAAGGATACCTTTTGAGGTCAAAAAGCTCAGTATCGGCTACCCACTATATGAATGGGAACGCAAAAACGAGGAATATTTGCTTAAGGCAGAGCATGATATAAATTAGAAACGAACTCTATTCAAAAATCTTATCGCTTAGAGACAGAAAAACAACCAATTCGACATGCCTGAAGAAAAGAGAAACGAAGAATACGAAATGTTTTATCAAATGGTGACAAATCAATAATATGAAAAAAATAATCAGCTGCCGGATCTCGATGAAAAGAATATCATATTTGTTACTCTAAGGTACTCGAAAGCCAGACAAATGATTTAGCAGAGTCAAAGGAAGAAAAATACCTTTTGGGGAAAATGTTAAAGTCAGGCATCATGCTCATCATTTCCTGTAGAAGGGGTAAAAGTATAAAGAGCTCCTTAACCAGATTAGATCAAATGGGAAAACATAGGCTTTCCCAAAGGTACCAAACTATGCCGCAAGATCCTCATTTATACCCTTGCTATGGCTCTGATCTGTCTCACATTAGCAGTATCCATCCTTCTGGGTACATTTCAATCATAAAACAAAGTCATATTCGTCTCCATAAGTATTTCGATAGTGATCACAATTTTCAACTTTCTGATCGAAATGCTCATAATTTTTCTGAGCTATTTCTAAAAATAGTTCCAGAAATCAAAGGATGAGGCCAGCATAGGTATCAAAATAGCTGTGAGTCAGATAATCAATACAATTGGAGTACCGGTCACTTTAGCTTTTCTGGACAAGGTGACTATTTTTCAGGAAGGTGGGCTTGTCACACAGGTGTTGTTTATTGGATTGTTCAATATGGTTCTTCCAATTGGCAGATTCATCGATCCTTTCAATATCATACTCAAATTAAGATAAAAATACTATACCGATCCTGAACGTAGACTCAAGAAACTTACTGGGCAAACAGAACTCAACAAAATATTTACGTTCTATTAGTTCTAACTAGGATATTAATATGCCTACATCATCAAGACATCCTACTTTACAGCTTTCTTCCTTCCCCTTCAACCTATCATAGCTCTATTCGCACCTGTCGGCTTAGCACTCATGTTTGGCTGCAACAAATACCGTCTTCTCTATCGTTTTAACAAACCTAATTTCCATTCGAGTTCAGTCAACTCCATGTTGACTTTTATCCTCAAATGCTCCCTTATAGCCTTCTCGATGGGTCAGCTCTACTTCATGAATTTCCAAAACTATAGTGCTAATTTCAATCTCATCATCAATTGGGTGGCCCTGGGAATATCAGCATTGTTTGTTTTCTTTCCTTTGAGATACTGTCGTCCCTTCTTCAAAGAGGAGCCACCAGCTGGAATGGACTACAACTAACAAGAGCTCTACCTAACAACAGATTACGATAGGCTGAATCCAGTGACAAAGTAAAAAGCTATCCACTAATTCAAGTAATTTTTAGAACAATACGAAAAGAAATGTCATTTGCCTTTACCACAAAAATCTCTAATGATTGTCAAGAGTCTTAACAGTCAGATAAAGATAAACCCACCAACTAGCATACTGTTCAGAATGGAGGGGACCAAGTTTCAACATCACCTGGGCAGCGGTCTGCTCACTAATGACCGGCTGAGGTGATTGTTTTTAATTCATATTTATACATTGGGCAATAGTTGATTATTAAATTTATTGTGCAACCGACATGATGCCCACACAGGACTCCCTCGACTTTGAAAGAGATCAATACCTGTACATATCAATTCATTTAGGAAGAGCCAATCAGGTCTGCAAATCGGAAGTCCAACCAACGGACTTGCTCAACAAAACAAAATATATAAAAACTTCTACAGACAACAGCTGGATGAGTTGGTTTAGCATAAAAATCAACAGAAAAGAATGTAAATGCAACGAGAAGCCTAGTAGAGAAATATGTACAACCAGCGGATGGCTCAAGGCATATAGGCCTAAAAAATGAAGGACCTCTCCTATAAAAATGTAGTCCTTTCATAACCTTAGTATTACCAGATGTTGCTGAATAGTCAGAGTAACAACACCAAACAGTATATCAGTCCTTTCCAAGAGAGAGATGCATAAAAAGAAAGACTGATATCGAATGGAGTTGAAATAGAGAAGAAAAGAAGCAATATGTGGCAATAACAGGAGAGAAGGAGAAATTAAGAGATGAAGAAAAATTATCGGGAGTTGTTGGCTGATCAAATCAATTAAAAATATCATAGGAATGCTATAGACAAGGAGGTTAAAGTTAGACAGCAAGAAGCGTTCAATAAAATCACATACACTCCTCAGTAAATTGCCAAATTTGATCGATAGAGGAAACAGCTTGAAATGCAAAAATACAAAGAAGATTTAGATTATTCAAGTCCAACTATGACCTCATCTAAAGTTAGGCAGAGAGCAATGACAGGTCCATACACCAAAAATGACTTCAACACCCAGCAAGTAGAGGACAGACACAATCCAATGGTGAACCCTCTTCCTTTCAACATCCAAAATCCATATATTTTGAAGTAAATGCAGAGAAAGCAGCTGGCTTTTCAGCAAAATAGCTCATACCACTACTGATGTGTATAGGTTTTCACAAAATAGATAAATAATAGTAAGCTCACATTTATTATTTTTATCAGATCTATTCTGAAGGTGATAATAGGCAAATAATGGACAATACCTCACTTGAAGATTGTTCAGGATGGAACACGTACGGCGAAAGATAATTTTTGACCATAAGCAACCCTCTGAAAATGTTAAACGAGTACGAGATCAAAGTTCATCTCAAGATGAACACACCTGTTAAACATCGCTATCTTAAATAAAAACTTGTCATATAGAGCCCGAGAGTATAAATAAAAAAGTCATCAGTTGACCTAGCACTCCCCAAAATAAAAAGATAGCTTATCAGATTTGTGAATATTGATATGCATAGTTGTATCAGAAGGAAAAGAACATCTGGGAGTCATCGTAATTCATGCCAGCTCAAGAATTCTTATACGGTTGAGAAAACTGAGGAAAAATAGAGTAAATAGATGAAAAAAATGAGATAGATAAGTGTAGATTTCCGAACCAACAAAATACTTGCCACTCCTAAGAAAAAAATACTCACCCATAGGATGAACAAATAGGACATGATCTCAGCAACACAAAAATGTCTCAACAACATTCTCAAAGAAAAAAGCATGAGAGCTAAAAAAAATAAAGAGAAAGTGTTCTCTCGATCTTTCCTCAAATCTATCAAATCTTGATTTTTATTCTTCCTACAAAAAAAATGAACAATAAACTTTGTTATCAAGGGAAGCTCTGATGATCATCGTTGCTTCTTTGAAGGTTATTCTCCATTATGATGTCTTCAGGAGAACTTTTGACTGATGAGCAAGTGGATTTCAGGTATTTGGTCTTGATGAGGTCGATATCGAACTCGATCTTATCAACAGGAATATTCTATTCGATGAATTCAGTTTTTTTGGGTGTCGGAGTCATAATGATTTAGTTTATTTGAAGTTCGTACTTCGAAGTGTCCATGTGTTGGTCTCTGCATTTCCTATTGTAACATTTTTTGATGAGAATCAACAAAAGAATGACACTGAGACTGGCGATTGTGATTTTGGTCTTGGTTTTGGAGCTCAAGCTAATGTCGGAGAGAGATAGAAGTCTCAAGGAGTTGATCTGAACTGTTGTATCTGATTTGTCAGCAGTTAAAGCCTAAGCAGATAACTAAGTGTTGGGGGATGGTGGAGAAGTTTCAGGAGGAGGTATCGCCAGGCTGAAACCGGCATCGATGAAACAGATAAAAGAAAGAGAGAGAAGGAGAAGAGGCAATAGTTTGTATGACATTATAATAGTATTAGATTTAATGAGAATAAACTATATCAAATTATCAGTCGCTATCACTATCTATTAGTATTGCGGCCACAGTTCCAACTGCTCCCACTACTCCTCCAACAATTTGTAGCGGAGGGCAAAAAATACCTACAGTATTAACCATACCTCCTATGGTTCCAACTACTTAAGCGACTTTCTTAGCTCCAATAGAACGTGAACGTGAATTTCTTTAGTGATTATTTTTCTGTTTTCCTCCAATCGAACGTGAGGACCTTTAGTGAGCATTTTTATGTTTTCCTCCAATCGAACGTGAAGGTTTTTAGTGAGTTATTTTAGTGTGTGTTTGTTTTGTATTAGTAGGTTTGGTAAATAGGAAGCCGTCAGAATATCGGTATTACCCGTTATCATACTCAAGAACAATAAGCCTCATGTATAGGTATTTTCTTGAACAATTTGTTGAGCACACCCTTTCGATGGATGGATAGTTGCAATTTCCTGTAATTGGAGGCAATGTAAATTATGCTATAAGGCGGGATTATCCGAAAGGATAATAATTTGAGGAATGATTAAACAACTGTACCTTTATTGTTCCAGAGCGGGCTTTACTTCGATTTGTTAACTATTTTATGGTAATAGTCACATTATCAGAACCTATATATTTGTATCCAACAAATGATGCCAGTTCTATGTCACCAACACGCTTCATTTCAAGCTGTTTAACTTTTTAATATACCAATATGTTGACTGTAAAGATTAATACTTTTTTTTTGAATGTCTTAGAAAATGAATATCATAATATCTAAAACTCACCATTTTCTCTAGAGAAATTTTTATAGGTAGTGAGGGTTCTTCAATTTGTATTCTGCCATCTGATTCAACCTGGTTGCTTATTTTGCCTAGATTTCCTTAACTCTTCGTTTGGTCGATTCCACCACACTAATATTTCCTCTCGATCCAGCCCCTTTTAGATGTCTGTCGGTGTCATAGCCAAATTACTGCAGGTAAATTCGATCGGAAGGATCATATGCTCCATATCTCTATGGATTTATCTTTCCTATGGGGAGTTGGTTGGGTGTCGACCGGTTGAGCATGTCCAGACTGTATTCCATTTTTCTTTAGAATTATATTTCTGACATCTTGGTGAGTCTGGCTAAGGCATTAGGGAACAGATGGTCTTTTTGCTTTTTCTAAATACTTTAACGATTCTTTCTTTTTTGCTGTAAGTATAGCTAGTTCGGGATGGAGTCTCCTAGAAAGGACTTGTTTTTCTCCAAATCCCTCTTCTCTAGAATATCTTTTATGTTCTTCATTCCTAAATAAACTATACAATACTTCTGGCGATGAATTGTTACGAAGCTCGTTTTTATTGACTCCACTATTCATGACCCTCACCGTTTTCATAGTGGGTCAGCTCATCTTTTTTCAGGAACTTCATCTTGGACTTCTTGACCTCCATAGCTTTTGACATTTAATCAACTTCATGAAATTTGTGATTGGCTTTTTAGAAGCGCCTCATTTTTTTCTACATTTTGGCAAAGTTATCAGCATGAATTCTGATCATGTATGACTCTATTTTCTCCTCATCTGATATCTGGTAAGGATCAAATACAATCTCAAGCTCATTGTCCTCTTCTTCCTCCTATTTTTACTCCTTTCCAGATGCTTTTTTCATCTCTTTTACAGCATTTTTGATTTCATCTGTTGGGTTGACTAGTTAGAAGTCTTTCATCATCTCCTTGACCATCCGATCATTTTCTGTGCTCTTTGGCTCTTGAGTATTTGGATTCTATCCGGTCTTGGAGGGATCTAGAGCCTTCTTAGCTGACTTTTGACTCTGCTTCAAAGAAGATTGTTTGATATTTTCCTCTTATTCTGATTATTCATCATCTGATTCATCTGATCCTTCTTCAGATTCTTTCTCTCCTTCTTATTTTTTCTTTTACTCCGGTTCAGGGAATTTTTTTCTCTTCCTGAGTTTTGCCTGTTTCTTAGCTTCTCGTTTTTTCATTGCTTCCAATCTTTTCTTCTTCTTGTTCTACAATTTCTGCTGCTTCTTATCATAATTTTATGTTTCATTGAACAGAAGCACGAACAATCGTTCAAGTGCAATGATAAACTCATGAAAGTTCAATAATCTGGCATTCGAGGAGGCTTTTTTGAA
>Ga0100402_1006543_pt1 | contig 11528 bp, 9 predicted proteins | sample CryGeyme20150102_FD_80419 | JGI IMG/M metagenome (GOLD analysis project Ga0100402, IMG submission 80419) | Groundwater microbial communities from Crystal Geyser aquifers in Utah, USA - Crystal Geyser metaG 2015-0102 | ecosystem: Environmental > Aquatic > Deep subsurface > Groundwater | place...
CTTTCAATTGCGCTGGCACGGCGCAAGGGATAGCCCGTTTCTGCCGCCGATCAAATGGTAAAGGGCGCGTTATACTGCCCGATCTGCAATCTTACGCTGGCTGACCACTTTGGCGGGGGATCCGGCGATGATGCTCATCGCAGGAAACGTGCCCTTGACCACGGACCCGGCCGCAATGATCGACCCATCGCCAATGGTGGTCCCAGGCAGAATTACCGCTTTGGTGGCAAGCCACACATCATTGCCGATAATCACATCGCCTTCAGCCATTGGTTGGTCGGTAACCGGGCTACCCAGATCGTAGCGATAGGTCGCTGCGGTCACGAGCACATCTGGACCGAACAAAACATCATCCCCGAGGCAGATCCGCCCTTTGCCTGGACCGGCCCACAAATGGCAGCGCGAACCGATGCGTACGCGTTTGCCAATCGTGATCCGGGACGGGTTCTGAAACACTGCGTCGGGGCTGATATTGCCTGGCCCGGCAAATATAATCCCCCGCAACGGTTCGACGTGAGAATAGTTGTAGTAATTGACGACCTTGAAAAGATGGAGCCACGCACGGGGATCGAGCACCGATCCAAGAAATCGCAAAGCTCTGCGCAGCCGGGTCGGGCTGCTTTTTCGAACCTGCTGATGAAAGGACATCGCGTTAAAACCTTTCACGTCACGCATTGCAATGCACCTGTATCGCCGATGCCGCCGAACAATTGCCAAGGCAAACCACTACCAGGGCACTTGAAAATTCCCGCGCACTGATCGCGCTACTGCCCTGCGGTCATAATGATCGCGAAGAAAGGCCTTTCCTACAATCAGTCATTCTGGTTCATATTTTTCTTCATTTTAACCGGAAAGGCTAGTTTTATGCCAAATGATCCCTTCAGCGCCTCCAGCGACAGCCTGATCGCACCCGCCCGCACTGCGTTTGCGCTTGTCACTTCGGATACGCTTGACCTGCCAATCGCTACCAAAGCGTTCTATGTCGGTACCGGCGGGGACATTGTGCTACGCGCCGTCGGATCGGATGCGGATGTGACGCTGCACAATGTGGTTGGCGGTAGCGTGGTTGCCATCCGGGTGAAGGCGATCCGGAGCACCGGCACGACCGCTGCTGATCTGATCGGGCTCGCTTGATGAGCTGGCATGGAATTGGCCTGATCTCTGGGAATTGGGCGCCATTGTCCGGTCTTGCTGGGGCCGCAGCCAGCCCTCCGGTTCTTGCACCGGGCGATGGCTGGACCGGCATAAGCGGATCAGGATTTGCTGCACCGCCGGTCGATCCGCAAAGGGTCACCGCAAAACCGGCATTGCGCCTTATCACGCCATCAAACCAGCATTTCACCGACACGCTCGATGTTGGCGTTGCGGCGATGGCGAATGACGGCGGCACTCTGGCCGTTAACCTCGGTCTGGAAAGCGTGACCTTCCACTTTGAAGGTCGGACTGTTAACGTGGCCGCGCCGACTTGGCGCACGCTCATCACAGAGCGCGGGCCGCGCAGCTATTTCGGTTGGTGGGTGCGGCTCAGGAAACCTGCAGGGCGGCAAGGCAAGGCCCACCTTTACATCGAGGCCACCCCGCGTGATGCCACGATTCAAAGGCGCGTGCTGGGCCCGTTGAACTTCTCTCCGGTCGACAACGAGTATGATCTCGATCTGGAAATTGCGCCGAGCCTGCCAGCGATCGCTGGCCAACGCTACCAAAGTTTCTGGCCTGCAATAAGCTACGCGCGCACGCAATTTCCGCACAACCCGCGCTTCCTGATTACCGAACCGGGCAAATATGAGATTGAGCGCAGCCCCGCAAACGGAGAAGCGCCAACCGACCAATACCACATCACCGGGCGCTATACCATTGAGTCCACAGTCCCCGGCGTTTCGATCGGGCGGCGCCTGTACGAAACTGATGAGCTTGCGTTGATTCCCGGCCACCGCACCTGGTGGCGGATCAAGGGAAGCAATATCACCTATGACACGCGCCATGTGCGCTACCTTTCGGCGGTTACGAACCTTCCGGACAATCCTGAGTGGCTGGTTGGCCACTGGCTTGATGGCGTGACCATCACCACCACCGATCCGGACGGCAAGAACGAATTGTTCCGGGGCGGGACCACGCCTCGCTCGTCGCAGATTGTATTCGGCAATCCGATCTATACCGAATGCCACTTCATCAACCAGAACACGCCTGCCACCAATGCCATGTTGATTCGGGGATGTGCGATCGAGAATTCGTCGCAGGATGTCATCTCCAACGCCCTGTGCGTGGTGCATTCAACCTTCGATACTGGCGATCAGGACTTCTGGAACGGCGATACGCCCGCCTTCACTGTCACCATCCCGAACGGCGATACGCTGGCGCGCGAAGGCGGCAATTCGTCGAGCGGGACAGATGGCGGGCTGTGGACCGCTATTGTTTCGGGCGCCACATTCACCTTCGATGTCGGGAATGGCAGCGAGCCGTATTTCCTGCGCACGCCCAGTGGCGGGTACAAAGGCGTGTCCGGCATTGGCGGCTATTGGTGCCGCGACGTTGTTGACTGGCTCAACACTTTGCCGGGGTGGGCTGCCACCCTGTCTCCCGCATTTGCCGCCAAGGACCGCGTTGCGGCTTACCTTTCGCGTCCAGGCCTCAAGGGGCAGGGCTTTGATGGCACACCGCATCCGGTTATTACCGGCACCGGCCAGCCGGAACCGATCGTCTGGACCGCCGATACGCACGGTGACTGGTATCAGCATACTTCGGGCGCGCTTGAGAATATCATCGTCGCGTTCAACCGCGTCTGGAACCTTGAGGCGCAGATGATCTTCCTCGCGCCGATCCTTGCCAATGGCACGGCGGCGAGCCGCGACATCTTCTTCGTCGGCAACGCGATGGCCGCCGACCCGGCAACCAAACTCTATTACGATCCGCTGGCGGCGAGCAGTCAATTTAGCCGACCGCAACCGATGAGCCACGTTGTGCTTGCTCACAACACCTTCGCCAATCAGGGGCTTATCCTCAACACGATCCCCGGCAACATCACCGATGGCGGGTATAACCTTATCAAGAACAATGCCTTCCGGTCGTTGCGCTGGACTGGCGCACCATTGCCGGGCGTCATAATCGACGGCGCGCTGCTGCACGAAGGCGCCGCTGTCCCGCTCAGCGTCACCAATTACCGGGTCGCAGGCAATCAGAGCGCGCTCTACGCCGATTTTTCAGCCGGTAACTTCGCGCCCACCGCTCTGATGCGCGAGGAAGGACTGGTGCCGGCGATGCTGTTTGATGCAGACCAGCAGCGCTTCCCTGATCCCTGCGCTCCCGGTGCTGTCGCGGCTCAGGCTGACGCGTTGATTGCCGTCGGGGCCCCACCGACCGGAGGCTCAAGCCTTACACCCGGCGCGCAGACCCTTGCCGATTTGCTGGCAGGAACGTCGGCGAGCGGTATGTGGGATTATCGGGCCGCGACCAATCCGGGCCTGTGGAGCACACCCAACATCAGTGGTGGCGCTGGCACAGCCTCGCAAGGGATAGCGACGCGTCAGCCACTGATCGATGCGCTGACCGGCGCGCTGATGGACAATACCGACCAGATCGACGCGCTCGGCGCTTCGGATGTCTATTCAATCTATGTGCTGGCACGTAAAGCCAGTGACTCTCTGTCAGGCCAGATCGTCCGCAATCTGGTGATCTATCAAGATGGATCAAGCACTGGCCTGACCGGCACGGTTACGGTTGACGGTGCGACGGTAACCAACCGTCGCAATCTCTTCACATCGCTCAATGATGCAGCGTGGCACGCTGTCGGGGCTGAAAACCTCAATTTGGCCGGGATCGTGCAAATCGGGCGCGATACCGGAGGCATGGTTGGGAATGTGATGTTGGTGGTGGCGCTGCGGCACAGTGACTTCCCCGCCAATCTGCTGACCGTGAAATCGGTGGCCATTGCCTGGCTGAACGAACAGCGGCCCTGATCCTTCAAGCAACGCGGATAGCCCGGTCTGTCCGCGTTGCTTGTGGGCAAGTTTGCGCTCGCACATGGCTGAAAAATGCGGCAAGCGCGGCGCATGGCGATCCCCCGAAAATCCGCAGTGTCCGCGCCGCGCGCTGGGCGCCGATTGGTGCAGGGGTTGGTGGTTCGTCTGCGGCATCATCGACCAGCTATCCTTGCACTGGTGGTGCGCGGCTTGGCGGTGCTGGCCGCTTTTGGCGTAACTTTCATTCTGGGCAACCGCTATGGGCCGGCGGCGACCGGTGCCTATGCCTTGGTGACACAGACTGCGATGTTTCTGGCCGTCGCCGGACTTGTGGGCCTCGACATCAGCGTGGTGCGCCATTTTTCAAAGGCTGTAGCCAAGGCAATGCCGGTCGCGCTGCGCTCATTGCTGCAGGTGCTGGGGCTCGGCTTCGGGATGCTGGGCGTGATCGCTGCAACGCTCTGGCTCGGCGGGGATATGGTTTGGCAGAGCTTGTTCGGCGATGTCGCTGGACGTGAACTGTTGCTGGTCCTTTGCGTGCTGTTGGTAGGGCGCGGCGGCGCACAATTGCTGGGCGGCTTGCTGCGCTCTCAGCACCGTTTTACGCTGGGCCAAGCGATTGCGGCACTGACGGTGCCGGGCTGGACTGCCATTGCGCTGGCAACCGGCATTGCAACAACCGTGGAAGATGCACTTTGGGCAGCGGCCTATGCCGCGCTTGCCTCGGTTGCGATCGGCACGCTGGCGATGCTGCGCCACGTAAGCCGGAACGAGCAGGCAGTGACAATCCCGTTCAAAGCCGTGGTGCTGTCTTCCCTTCCCTTGTGGGGCGTGGGGATCACTCTGAACATCGGCGATTGGTATGGCCTTGTTATTTCAGGCCAAATGCTTGGTGCTGAAGCGACAGGCCTATACCGGGTGGCAATGCAGGTTGCCGCACTGCTGCAAATCGTCTCGACCACGATCTTTTCGGTATATTCCGCACAAATTAGCGCGGCCTTTCATGCAGATGACAGTCAGATGGCGGCCCGCTTGGCACACTCTGCATTCAGGGTCAGCATTATCGCCGCGGTTCCCCTGGCCATCGCCATTCTGGGCGGCGGCAAGTTCTTGTTAGCCCAGATTGGCCCTGAATTTATCGATGCGATGCCGCTGCTGATAATTCTCACCATTGGCCAATTTGCCTATGCGGTGTTCGGCCCCCCGGGCATGGTGCTGGCAATGTCAGGGCACGAGAAGATCAACCTGGCCATCACGACAGGTGGAACGGCGCTGATGCTGGTTGTTGCCCCGCTCGGCGCATGGGTTGGTGGAGCACAAGGGCTTGTCGCAGGTATAATACTGGTCATGCTCACGCGAAATATCGTTGCTTACGCAATCGTGCGAAACACCATGGGAATCAGCATCTGGGCAGGAACTGCCCGCGCCGATGTTATACCAAAGCTCGATGAGCGTGACTCAACGGACTTTGGTTAAGCCCGTGCGGCGTACGAGCATTTTCAGCGCGTGATGCGTCAGCATCTTGGCGCGCTGGTATTACGCCCGATATATTACCAATGAATTCTGCAGCGCATTCCTCAAGCCCATCGCATTTGGCCGGCTCGTTCGCGCCGATCGAGCGCGTCGCAAATCGGCTGGTCGGGGCAGCGTTTTCGCCGCATCGACACGATACCTACACTGTCGCTTTGACTATGGCTGGAGTGCAAGCGTTCAACTATCGCGGCGCGATGCGACACTCGCTGCCTGGGCAGGTGCTGATCCTCCATCCCGACGAAATGCACGATGGACATTGCAGCGATGCGGCGGGGTTCAGCTATCGGGCGGCCTATGTTCCGCCCACGCATATCCAGTCAGTGCTTGGAGGCGAGGAACTGCCATTTGTCACGAATGGCGTCTCGACGAATCCAGCCCTGATCGCGGCCGCCTTTAACATGGTGATCGACTGCGCGGGCGTCGCAGATCCCGGTGCTTATGAAGACGCACTTTATGATCTGGCCCATGCCATCAATAATGCGGCTGGCAAGGCGGCAAGTGTGAGGATTGCCAATCGAACGGCTGTAATTCAGGCGCGCGAAGTTCTCGAAACTTCGGTCGTTTCCGGTGCGAGACTCGATCAGCTTGAGCACGTGACGGGCTGTGACCGATGGCAGCTTTCGCGCGATTTCCGGGCATTGCTCGGCACCAGCCCTTATCGCTATCTGCAGTATCGGCGGGTCGATCTTGCCAAGCGGCTGTTGCGTGAAGGCGCGACGCTGGCTGGCGCAGCCCATGGCGCTGGCTTTGCGGATCAGAGCCATTTTGGCCGCACATTCCGCAAGGCCGTTGGCCTCACGCCGAAGCAATGGCTTCGTTCGGATATGTACCACACGATCGTTCTATAGCCGTCCGCTGCCAGCGGGTAGCTCAGGCGGCATGACACAGATGATCTTTTCCGACGAGCCGGCCAAGGGCTGGATTGCGCCGAGCATCGCCGCCCCCTTCATCTGTATTTTCCTCCTGATCATCAGTATGTTGCCGGGCGATCTCGGACTCGCCTATCTCGGCTTTACCGAGCCGACGGGTGCCCCGCGAGGGCCCTTGGGCTTTATCCTGATGTTGGTTTCGTTCAGCGCCTTGGGGCTTGCGGTAGCTGGCTGGGTTCGCTGGGTCGAAAAGAGAAGCCTCGCAAGTACCGGACTTTGCGGCGATGGGGGGCTGAAAAAGTTCCTGACCGGGCTGGCCATTGGCATAGCGATGATGGGCGCGATCGTGACGGCGATAGCGCTTTCCGGCGGATACCGTGTCGCTGATCTGTTCCCTGCCTTTGCCAGCCCTGTTGCGCTCGGCTGGATCGCCCTGTTGCTCGCCGGCTTTGCCGTGCAAGCGAGCGTGGAGGAGTTCGTTTTTCGTGGCTGGCTGTTCTCAACCGTCACGCGGCGCTGGAACACGACGGCCGCCTTCCTATTGTCGTCCGCCGCTTTCACCTTTGTTCACTTCTCGCCCAGAGCAACGCTGCTGGAGTTGGCCATGACCTTCATCTTCGCGATTTTCGCCTGCGCCTGGGGGCGTCGTTCGGATTCGATCTGGGGGGTGATGGGCTGGCACGTCGGCTGGAACTGGTTTGGGGGCACCGGTTTTGATGTGCCGATTACCGGTTTGGAAACCGGTCTGCCCGCGCTGGTGGTGAAAATGGTGCCTGTCGGGCCGGCCTGGCTCAATGGTGCCGGGGAAGGACCGGAAGGGAGCATATTTACGCTCGCTTTGCTCACCGCAGCGGGTTTGGGCCTGCTCCTGCTTACAGCGTCGCGCGGACGAAATGGGATCGACCCACCAATTTGCGGGAACGAACCGTAGCCGCCGCGCTCCGCAAGACCTGCGGGGCGACAGGCCGGCAAAACGAACGTGAACCGGCATCGCACAATGCGGACTGCGATCTGCAGCTTTATACCAGCGCGCCAAGATGCTGACGCATCACGCACTGAAAATGCTCAGACGCCGCACGGGCTTACCCAAAGTCCGATAAGCCACGCTCATCGAACTTTGGTATTAGTCGCTGCCCCGCCTCGATATGTTGGGGGAGCGGGCGGCGCTGCGCTTGGCGTGGGATCAAAAAAGTGCAGCTTATCCTTTCGCGGCGTGCTCGGCCCGCGCAATTTCGTGCAGCCAGTCGGCGTGGCGCGGGGCCTTTTTGGTCTGCGACCATTCCTCCAGCATCGCCGGGGCGACGCGGGCGAGTTCTTTGTATTGCTCTGCCGTGCCAATATCTGCGGCCAGTTCCACCCGGTGGCCGTTGGGGTCGAAGAAATAGATCGACGTGAAGATGCCGTGATGCGTCGGGCCCAGCACATCAACGCCTTGCGCCTCGATATGCGCCTTGGCGCCAAGCAGCGCAGCTTCATCCGGCACTTTTAGCGCGAGATGCTGCACCCATGCAGGCGTGTTGGGGTCTTTGCCCATTTCCGGCTGGTTCGGCAGTTCGAAAAACGCCAGGATATTGCCGCCGCCGGCATCGAGGAAGATGTGCATATAGGGATCATATTCGCCGGTCGAAGGCACGTGATCCTCTGCAAAAGCCGTGGTGTAGGCCATGCCGAGCACGCGGGCATACCATTCGACCGTTTCCTTCGCGTCCTTGCAGCGATACGCGGCGTGATGGATGCCGGCCAGATTCACCGGGTGTGCGACGGGGTGGTTGGTCATATCAAACTCCGTTCGCCCTGAGCTTGTCGTGGGGCTGTAGTTCTTCTGACCCGCGGTTCCCTCAAGAAGGACAGTGCTTCGACAAGCTCAGCACGAACGGGTGTGGGTTTACTCCGCAGGTTCCGCAACGCTCAGCACGCCGCGGATGATCTGATCGCGCTCCATGCTTTCGAACAGCGCCTTGAAATTGCCCTCGCCGAAGCCGTCGTCGCCCTTGCGCTGGATGAATTCAAAGAACACTGGGCCGACCTGCGCCTGAGCAAAGATTTGCAGCAGCAGACGGGGGCTGCCGCCGTCCGTGGTGCCGTCCAAAAGGATGCCGCGCCTCTGCAGCGCGTCGACATCCTCGCCGTGGCCGGGCAGGCGTTGATCGAGCATCGCGTAATAGGTAGCTGGCGGCGCGGTCATGAACGGCACGCCAAGCGCCTTGAGCCTGTCCCAGCACGTCAGCAGATCATCGCAGATCAGCGCGATGTGCTGAATGCCTTCACCGTTAAAGGCTTTGAGGAATTCGTCGATCTGGCCTCTGCCGCCCTCTCCCTCCTCGTTCAGCGGGATGCGGATCTTGCCGTCGGGCGCGGTCAGCGCCTTGGAGGTGAGGCCGGTATATTCGCCTTTGATGTCGAAAAACCGGATTTCGCGGAAGTTGAACAGAGTCTCGTAATAGTCGGCCCAGTACTTCATCCGCCCGGTGTAGACGTTGTGGGTGAGGTGATCGATGGTGTGGAACCCCGCGCCGATGGGATGCGGATCGACGCCGGGAAGGTATTCAAAATCAATGTCATAGATGGTAAGGCCATTGCCCGCGCCGGCCGCTTTACCTTGGTAGCGATCAACCAGATACACAATCGCCCCGCCAATGCCGCGGATCGCGGGGATGCGCAGTTCCATCGGGCCGGGTTCGTTGGCGACGGGTTCCGCGCCCCTGGCGATCAGATGCGCATAAGCCTTGGCCGCATCGCGCACCCGGAACGCCATCCCGCACGCCGCCGCGCCGTGTTCGCGCGCGAAATACCACGCCGCGCTACGCGGTTCGTAATTAGCGATCAGGTTGATCCCGCCCTGCCGCCACAGATGCACATCCTTGGAACGGTGCTGCGCGACGCGGGTGAAGCCCATCGCGGCAAACACCGGTTCCAGCACGCCCTTTTCCGGCGCACAGAATTCGACGAATTCGAACCCGTCGAGCCCGGCGGGGTTATCGAACAGGTCAGTGGCCGAAGCGTTGCTGGTTGGCGCATTCATCGCGATTATCCCCGGTGCAGGCAGTTAGTTTCAATTGAAACCAATTACCCGAAAGCGCCGCTTCGCGCAAGTCTGGCGCAAATCTGGCGCTGGGGTCGGTAAGGGTCAGGCGATCCGTCCGACGTTGCGCCCGCGCTCGTCCTGCACCACCGCCAATTGCGCCCCGAACGGCGCGCCGCCTTCAAACGCGGCGGCCGTGGCGGGATCGGTCAGGTCGGCATTGCCGCACACCCGTTCCCCCGCCGGATTGCGCCCGATAAAGATCGCCACATCGCCTTTGGGGGAACGGTTGATGGTGTAAGTCTCGATCCGAGCGCGATCGAACGGCGCAGCAGACACCGGCACTGCGTCGGTCGCTTTGGGCAGCTTAGCAAAGCGGTCGTTCGCGAGCCAATCAGCCGGCGTTGTCGAATAGATGCCGGTGGCATATTTACTCATCCACCCGCCATTTGCGCCCACCAGTGCAAAGCTGCCGCGATCGCTGCGCACCCGCTGCACGGCTTCGGCAATGGCGTGGGCGGAATAATTGTTCCCCGCCCCGCCAAAGAACGGCAGGCCCCCGGTCAGCGTCAGCCCGCGCGGATCATCGGCGCAAAGGCCGAAATGGTCGCACTGGTTGAACACGGGAATCGCAAAGCACGAATAGAAATCGAGATAGGCCATGTCCGCCAGCCCCAAGCCCGCCCGCGCCAGCGCCGCATCGACACTGGCAAGCGAGGCCGGGTTGGCAGCCAGGTCAGGCCGCTGCGACAGCTTCAATTCGGTCGCGGCGGTGACCGCGTGGATATGCACCCACTTGGCTGGCGGCACGCCGAGCGCGCGCGCCAGACCGGCGCTCGCCACGATAATCGCTGCTGCCTGATTCACCTGATCGCGGGCGACCGTCATACGCGGATAGGGTTCGGCGACGATCCGGTTGCGCTGCGTCACGGTGGCGAGTTCTTCGGCCGTGCGTTCCACCGGGGCGGCGGAATGCGGGTTGGCGGCGGCCACACGGGTGAAGGGCGCAAACAGCCTGCCGATTTCCAGCCGGTATTGCTCCAGCCCCATGCCCAGCTTGGCCCGCCGGGCATTCTCCGCCAGCGCATAAAGCGGGATCGCTCCGCTGGCGCCGTGGGCAAACAGCGCGGGCTCCAGCAGGTCTTCAACCCCGAAACCCTGATCTTCACAATCGCCGGGCACATCCTCCGACCAATCGGGCGTTTCACCCTTGGCCGACAGCGCCAGCACGGTCGAAATCGCCTCCGATCCGACGATTACCGCGCATTGGCTGTCCCCCGCCGCAATCGCATGAGCAAACTCGCCCACCAATTGCTGGTTGGTCTGCCCGCCGGTGGTGGTCAGGATCGCGCGCGCCGGGTTCGCCCCAACGCGGCTGGCAATCGCGCGCGGCACATTGCTGGCCGCACCGAACGGCGGCGTGCGATCCGGGCGCGACATTTCAAACGCGCGGATCGCGGCGAGGGTGTCGATGGCTTCTGCCACGTCACCACTCGCGCCCGTATCCGCTATTCCCGCAAACAGCGCCCGTCCGGCCAGATCCATGTAGGACAGGGCACCGTAGCTCGGCTCGCCCACCCGCTCGGAATATTGACCCACCCCGATGATCACCGGGGTGGAGTCAGGCACCTTAGTCGACAAAGCCATCAACCCGCTCGACGATGATCGCCGGGGCCATGCCGCCCGCCGCGCACATGGTGACGAGGCCATAGCGACCGCCGCGCCGTTCCAATTCATCGATCACGGTGCCGATCAGCATCGCCCCGGTCGCGCCAATCGGGTGGCCCAGTGCAATCGCGCCGCCGTTGACGTTGACCTTGTCCCAGCTCAGCCCGAGATCGCGCACGAACTTGGCGGCGACCACGGCAAAGGCTTCGTTGATTTCATACAGGTCGATGTCGTCCACCGTAAGGCCGGCCTTGGCCAGCGCCTTTCTGGCGGCCGGCACCGGCGCGTTGAGCATCAGCGTCGGATCATCACCCATGTTGACCGTGGCCACCACCCGCGCGCGCGGTTTCAGCCCGTGCGCTTCGGCATAGGCACGGCTGGTGATCAGCACCGCCGCTGCGCCATCAACCACGCCGCTTGAATTGCCCGCATGGTGGACGTGTTCGATTTTCACATCGGGATATTTCTGGTTGATCAAGC
>Ga0100402_1006546_pt1 | contig 11524 bp, 10 predicted proteins | sample CryGeyme20150102_FD_80419 | JGI IMG/M metagenome (GOLD analysis project Ga0100402, IMG submission 80419) | Groundwater microbial communities from Crystal Geyser aquifers in Utah, USA - Crystal Geyser metaG 2015-0102 | ecosystem: Environmental > Aquatic > Deep subsurface > Groundwater | place...
AGTATGGGCATATTCCACACATAAAAAGGACCTTTGGGTTGCTATTGATGAACAACTTATTGTTACATGCTTCTATTGGATTAGGCAGCTTTGCTTCTAGGAACAGTCTTTTCATTCTACTTTTTTGCATTATTTGAACGCTTGGTCATTCTGTAATCTTTCGATTTTTTTGTTTCCATCAAGGAAGGAGGCGGCAAAGGTTTTTGTTTGCCTTTTTTCTTCTTTTTTTACATTTTCCTTCCTTAAGCTCGAGCTTAAAATGTTGAGTATTGGCTATCTCCCAAGGAAAACTGTTCTCCATCTTCTAAAGGCCGTTTACCACCTTGTTAAACCTTCTTCAAGGATTGTATTTGGATCGCTCTGATTTTTGCCTGTCTGATAAGGTGTTCTTACTGCAGTTTTTTCTTTTCATGTTTCATCTTTGACATAATAGTTTCAGCATTATTTTTGATTTTTTCATTGCACTACTCTATATCAAGATCTTCCCTGTGAGGCTTTCTGAAATTTTAAGCCGATTTTACTAAATTAAATAATCTGTACTTTTCCTGAGCTCTTATTTTCTGTATTCTGCTATTCTTTAGTTTATTGGTTTCATCACTATTTTTCTTTTCTATTGAGACTTTGCTATTGACTTTGCTTCAACAGCTGGTGAATCCTTTCGATCCTATTCGTTCTATTCCTTTCTATCCTCAAATACCGAGTGCCCCCACTTCGCCTTCTTATTTTGCGGAATTTTCTTACTCTTCTACAGGGCTAATCTGGCCTCTTCCTGGATCTTTTTAATCCGTTCTTTTTTTTATTATTCCCTCAGTTTATTCTATTGCCTATGTCAACAGCTATTTACTCTTAGATCATTTTTTCATATTTTTTCTTTTTGATATTGATCTGAGCTAGCATGTCGACTTCAGGTTTAGTCTTGTAGTCAAACAAAGGCTCACTGCTTATATCCTTTGGCTATACTTCCTTCAATAAGTCAGAATTTATTGAAAGTGAGTCGCTTTCGACATAAGGTGATAGATCATTTCCAGTTCCAATGCACTGCAGGTGCCGAGAGCAGCACACCCCCATTAGTATTTATGACTCTTTGATTTGACTTTTTCTGAAGAGTTTCTCATATTATATATTCCTCGAGATGGCAGCACTATTCTTATTTTCGTGTATCGGTTTGTTTTCGATGTTTGAATTCATAAATTTACTAACTATAACTTAAGGTAAGAAGAGATCATTGCCCCATCGAAGACATCTTTTTAGCTTTCATGTAGCGGTTCAAAACGTTGGAAGCCTTCTCTTTGGCCAAACGAACCTTTTCCTATAAATTACGAGCGCTGCTGACTGTAGTTGCAGCATAAGCATTGTCGTTGTTGTTAGACTCCTTTCTCATGAAAAGAGGTGGCTCAGAATAAGCATCATCGTTATCGTCATACGGCTCTTGTTATTCAGTGTTGTTCTTTTGCTTGTTGAAGTTTTGAGCCTTTTTTGTAAAGAATTAAAAAATATCCTAGTTTCTTTCTGGATTTTTACCGAAAAGTTATCTGGGGTCACAATCATCCATTTCGTATTCGTGAAAAGAGGTGACTTTGACTTTGTAGGAATCTTTTCTTTTCTTTTTTTGATTAGGATCCAGTTTCTGTTCAAATTATATCCGAATCGACCTTGAATGTGTGAACGATTTTGCATCATCGTCTTTGTCTTCATAGTTGTTGTTGGTTGTGCTGAAACGATCATTTCGAGGTGTTGTATTTCCAAACTGGAAGCTGTTTTTATGAGCTTTCTGAGGTTTTCGAGAGCTACGTGTTGAATATTTTGCCTAGCTGAAGTTCATGCTCCTTCCATACTTTGGTGATTGTGTCTGTCTCAAAAAGGCAGTTCTATCGAATTTATCTTGCTGAGGCTGATTGATACAGCTGGCTGTTGAGGCCTTCCGATTGTTTTCAAACAAATTAGAATTGAATATCCCAGATTCACAAGAGTTAGGCACACTATAGCCCTCACTCTATCTCATAAATGAATCTTCGCCTCCAAGCATAGACTAATTAAGGGGGACTGTTGGAAATACTAATCGGTTGCCCTTGATTTGGAAGTTAGGGGGTTATTCTTGATTAGGTGCTATGTGTTAATACTTGTTTTCAAATTGCTGTTAGATGAACTAGATTATTTTTTATTTGCATTGGTTATAGAAAGCGATGAGAGTGAGTTCTGTTTTTCTCCCCATTTTGCAGCGAGAGTTCATAAACAATTTTAACTTTTCATCTTTTGTGAAGCCAATATTATCGATACTGAGTTATACCTCAATTTTCATGCGAACCAAGTAAGAGATCAACATCATCAGTTCCGAGCTTATTTTTTTGAGAAACAGACGAATGTTCATGTTAGCTATTTACTGCTTTCCGATCAGGTAAGTTTTGCTGATATAGCCCTTCAAAGAGTATGGGACAAATTCGTAGAGATAGTGGAGGTTAAGATCCTACTGATAGACCTTCAGCAGTCGAATCAGGTAGGCACTGTCAAGTAGCTTGGCTTTTGCTTGCATCTAACTCCTTTTTTCTTGGAGAATCCGTAGAGAGGTAAATGATTGAATATCCTGGACCTTGATGATGGCAGCCCCAGTGACATCCTCGTCAAAGGGATATGCTCCGTTTTCAATTTGAAGCACAGTCTCAATCATATGGTTGAAACCTCTATCTAAAATTATTATACAACCATACATACAATCAATTTTGACTGTAAAGACTGATGAATGACTTCAAGGTCCAGTACAAATTCTCACGAGCCATTCTGTCCTTTGTCATCTTGAACACCAGCTCGTCTTGGCTATCGTCAGGATTGTCGCTGTGGAAGTACAAAACCACACCCTATAAAAATTTACCAGTCGCCATCAATCTTTCCATCTTCAGTTTCAGTACGATATCCTTTTCATGCAAGTCAATCAAGATCAGCTCTGAACATGTGACTATCAGAAGCTCTGAAACACTGTCGTCATCATCGTGCTCACAAAGATAGCTTCCTACAAGCTCAACCTACCCATATTAGTACCAATTGAGAAGAATGTTGTAGGCTAGCTCGTCTTCACTCTTGTATGGACGAACCATCTTGAACTTATGATATAAAGGACGAGTTATAAGGTCTCTTCCCAATAAATTAGTGTAGTCCAGAAAAGTTATGGTTGAGTTAATCCCTTAAATTGTTTTAGAAATTGCCAGAATTAATCCAGTAACTGGCTTGGTCACTAGGCCAGTTATTCCGAATAAAGTTCCCTTTAAAACTCCAACCCCGCCTTCTTCCTGATATCCTAAGGCTGGCTGTTCGACAAGGCCTGTGATTCCACTTTTCAAACTGTAAGCGAATTCCATCAAGCCTATCTTCAAACCTTGCCCAAAATTTTAAGCCTTCCTGTTCTTGTCTCTGATTCGATTCCTCATAAATTATTTGTCAAAGGTTAGCTCGCTAAAACCACTGCCAATGGTTCCGATAATTTTGCTGAGACTGTTACTGATTCCTGCAACAATAGATCTGCAGAAAGGTAAAACACCTCCTCTGTTCCTGCCTGCTTAAAACTAACTCATGAACTGAGCTGGGTTACCTAATATGTTGAGGCCTGAAGCAATACCAACAAAGGATTCTATAGCGTACATTTTGCTAATGCCGTTGATGTGTTTGGTCTTGAGAGGAACGTTGATGTCAATCTAGGAGAGGCGAATGACCGCATCTTCGACCTATATCATGCTGAGTCCAAGTTGCTCAAACACTTTGGATTTGGAACTACTTTCCGAGATTATTTTTCTGACACACAACTTGATCTCAATTCCTTTGATCCCAAGGGAGTTAATATGATAAGTTTCCTCTTCCTGGAGAATTACTTCTTCTTTTTCAAGAAGCTATGACTTCGGAAAGTACTTCGCAAATAGATCGATTTGATCCATAATGGAAGCTATCATGTCATCAGTAACAGTGATATGAGTGGTGTCTCCGAATGTCAGTGTCAATCTTTCCACGAACTACCCTTTGAATCCCTATATATAGCCCTCCAAATCTCTGACAACCAGGAAAAGCATTCTCTTGAAGATGCCATGAATGAGGTCCAGTTTAAGCTGGCACATGTAAAGACCATTTTTGTAGTGAAGGAACATGAATCGAGGATGGATTATGTTTATCCGAACAAGCTATTTTCTGACCTTATCTTCGTGAAGGACCAAAGATATGGTGACTTTACAGACATCAAAATTGATCGAGTGGAGTACTTTATAGATTGTTTTATCTTTACTCTGACGACCATTCTCGATAACCATCTATCTGCCAACCTTTACCTTGTACTATTTTAGAACAATTTATTCATGGCCCATCTCGTTCAAAAATATTGTATGATTCAATCTTTGAGTCAGGTCATAAGTCCCCAAAACTAACTATTCTCCATCTACGAATAAGCTTATCTCTAATCTGTCGGAAAGCCCAGCAATTATCTTTCCTACCTGGCCACTTTTAACAACCTCAAACCCCAGAGCCTACTCGCTGAGCTGAACCCTAAGGACGATGGGACAGCCTAGTTTGTTCTTTACTACCAGCCACTATCTCCACTAACTGATTTCATAACTCACAGTTCCGTATTAGCAAAGCCTTTTGCTGAGACCAAATATCATGACATCCTCCATTTCAAAATTTTGCTTCATGTTTAAAACGGATTGCTCTGAGTCTGATTTATGTTCCTCTTCTTACTTCTATTCAGGAAGCTCAGGAATTTATACTTTTTAGGCCTGGACTTAAGCGAATCCAGGGTCATTGAGGCTTTAAAAATTGGCAGGAGAGCTATAGGCTTTACAATTAGTAGGAGATGGGGTGCCTTCAGAACGATCCCACTCAGACAATATTTATTCATACTGCTCGTCTTCATTTTTTGAAGACAAAGGAGGATAAAGCTCGCTGGTTTATGATATTTCGTCAAGACCATTATGAGTGCTGTGCTTTCTAGCCAGTAGTCCTGCTAGTTCTCTTCTTTCCATTTAGTCGCTCTTATTGGAGTGGCTCGAGGATATTTCATGTTTGTCCCTGACAAACATTAGGTAATTATTTTAATCAATTGTGGCTTTCACATGTTGATACTATAGTTGATCCCTGATGCTGAACTCGATGCCCTCGATCTTATTGATGGCAATTTTCTATCCAGTCCTTACAATGACGTCACAGTCCACCACCAGATCTTCTTAGCTTTTGTTGATGACGTAGTATTTAGGCATGATGAAGGTATAGTTACACTCCAAAATTTATGGAACCCTACTGTCTTCCTCGTTCTCAAGCTCAATATACTTGGTCTGATAGCTGACTGCATAAATGTGCTTTATTTATTCTGTCTAGCGGTGCTTGAACTTCATATCCTTGTCAAAGTCTGAATGATAGAGAATTATTTAGTTAGATCGGCAGCCTTCCATATCGGCGGTGATGTACTTTTCCTACAGACTGAGAATGTAATGGCATGTGTTGAAGACAAATTTATCCTTGAGGACTGGTGAGGGATGTAGTACATCACTGTGATTATTCCTCACCTGCTTTTTTAGAATGAAAAAGTTGTTATAGATGTTTGTTCTAAGCTCAGGGACCTCCATGTGGGGAATATTCATGATCAGCTAAAGTTCAGCATAGACGTGCAAAATTCTTTGAGACAAATTATTTTTCCTCAACAGGAGATAGATGATTACGTAGTCGTTTCCGACCAACTTAAGGGTGATGTTGACAACCTCATTGATTTCTCCAAGGTAGATCTCATGAACGCTCTTATCACCAAGACTTAGCTTTACATATTCCTTTCCTTCTTCTTCGTAAATATGTAAGAGCTCTCCCTACTATCCAAACTAATAGGACTTTCCATTGATTTTGATGGGAAACTGAAGATGGTTGCGTACAAGTAATCCAGGAATCACTTTAAAGACAAATATATTTTAAACCCAACCGTCAGTAATAGTTGATTGGCTCACAGCTTCTTTCTTTATCTATTTTGAAGTCAGATGGTTCAGTTCAGGGGACTACCGTTTCTCATGAACAAACATTTCTTTCCTGATTATGACATTGGCAAATCTGTTCTGCTCATTTTTTATTTTTAAATGATAAGATCCAGGTTCTTATTTACCCTCATCGGGCCTGAGTCTAAGCATGTGAACCATTTAGTCTTCCTCGATCCCGAAAGTGACAGCCTCAATCACCCATAAGGGCAAGGAAATCTTTTAGCCTCCACCAAGAACAAATCTGTTGATGGAGAAACTATCAGAGTATCTGCAGAATAAAGGGAGGGTTGTTTCGTTTTGAAGAGAATACATGCTAGTCAGATGGACGTGGTAGACTCCCTAACTGTACTCGACCCTCACTGCCAGGTTAGTCTTCTTCTCGACTCCGTTGCTATCGATAATGGTCAGAGGAGTGATATAGTAGTTGTCTTTGTCGTAGAGCAAAAATTCGACTGTGACTGTTTTTGTGGAGTAGAAGGAGTTCAAGACACATAATTTCAAAGTCACTTTTTTATACCGATCGATCAATTAATACGAAAAAGTATAGGAGGTTTTCTGAGCTATTTTAAGAGATTTGCTGTCTCCCCTGAGCATATCCAAGCTTTCGTATATAAGCTGCTCTTTCTGTTTTTAACCACAGCTGACTTCTACGATGGCCTTGCTACTTAAATGATTGGTTATTTTGAGGACAAAGCTATACTACATAACTTATTGAAAGTCCACCACACAGTATTCCTTGAACTACTCCGCCACCAGACCTTGTTTGATCCGATCCACATCCCCCCTCGACATATGTTCGAGTTCATTAGTTTCATCTTTCTAGAGCTCTTTCCATATTTTCTTGAGAAGTTTAATCTCATCAATTACATCGGTCACAAATTCATTAGTCAGGACGATGTAAAGGTTGTCAAAGAAACATTATATTTGATTTGATTGATTTTTTTACACGATTTTCAACTCAAAGGGTTCGATAACGGGTTCATAAAGTTTTAAGGTCCTGTTGAGATGCCAAATCGATAAGTTTATTGTGTTTACCTGTCCCTCATTGGTTAAAAAAATGGGTTTCAGTCTCATAGAAATCAAAGGATGTTTGTCAGCAGACTCATAAATTATCTCAAATTATTCCACCCTGATGTTGACATCCTTTTTGACTTGCTCAAGAACTCTTCCCTTCTAATCTGGAGTGCTCAAAGCTTCCTAAATGAACTGGACTAGGTCAAAATTTTTGCTTTTGAGGAAGACCCATATTTTATTGATTTAGTTGAAGAGAGAGATAACTTCTTTGCTGTTGAGTTTCATGGTCCAGTTGGTCATGCACACGTTGATACTATTGGGCGACCATTTTAAAATTCCATTATTATATGAGGTGGATATATTTTCTTTATTGAGCTAAAAGATAAGCCCAGTCCATGATAGCCTTCCTACTTCCAGATAAATATCCTTGGATAGACAGCCGATACAGAGACTGCTTGTTATGTTTATTTCTATTCTGATGAAATCGATCTTCATCACAAAATTTTTCTTAGAAAGCCTGGAGCCTAAATTCATTTCATTGGGCTATGGCTTTATTACCTCGACAGCACCATTTTATGGTTTTCCTTCTGCTCCCTTAAGCCTTTTTTGTTTTCTTTTTTTATTAACACGCCTTGATATTTCCCTATCTCGGTAGGCCTTTATGAGTTCGGTCAAAATTTGACTTCCTTCACCCTTCACTACCTCGAATATTAATATTTCCAGGTCGATTTCCGTATTGATGGAGTCGACTAGCAACTAGAATTATTCAGGATAGTATTTAAGGTTGATGAGAGGAAGTTCAATCATGCTGAGCAGGATTATTCCTCTGAGCTAGGTTAAGATTCGATGTTCAGATTCATTTCGGTATTTTTCTATCTCCAGCTTGACGTATGATATTTTATTGTGATAACCAAGGATCTATCCTCCAATGTTGGTGGTCTCAATACTAAACTTTCTCTATAACAAAAATTTATTGAGATTATCTGTCCGATTGCTCTGAGTTCTGATGCCTTTCAGTCTTGTCTAGTCTTCCTCAATCGGAACAATCTTCTTTCTGTTTTTAGATCTCAGCTAATAAATTAGGATCTAGTATTGAGAAGCAATGGTAATTATTTTGGAAATAGTTTTGTGAAGCTTAATCTCGTATCCCAAATGCAGAACCTCTAGCTCGATTGTCATTGACTGAAGGTACTGGTACTTTCCTTTGAAAGAAGCATCATAAATGATCCTTTAATCGTCAATGGCAAGATTGACTTTGCTAAGCTATACACTGGCTTCTGTGTTGAACTAATTGTAGTCAACCAAAGCGTGTGTCTTTTCCAAGCTGAGGACAGTCTCTTGTCCGAACTAAATGCTCAATTTTCCCAGATCGCAGTTCAATTTCATTAGCACTTTGTTTTCCAGATCTATGTCTTGAATTTCCTCAAGGGTCTAAATTTATTGGCGATAAGTGGTTTTGTAGTATTTATCCCACTGATACACTGTGCTTATTTCACGGATCTTATCGCTTAATTTCTCAAAAATAGTCTCCATCGTTTTTAGAGAAGAAGCTTCCACAATGTTGACCTCTCTGTTGACCTCCTCTTTGAATACAACATAGTATCTTCCCTCATTCACTAGCTTATACAGTCGAGTTCTCGTTAGAGGAATCGATTGCTATGGAAATTAGTAATCATCTTGGGACCTAAATATGAGCCTCGTTCGGCAAAGTCTCATAACTAGCTTTGTCTTTATTCTGTTGAGGTAAAATTATCCTTCCAGATCTTCATCTATTGTAGTGTCCATCAAGCTCAGTTCATTGTATTTGATGAAAATGCTGAAGGTTTGGCTCTTTCTGATAGCATAGAAAAGCTGAACCACATCCATCATGTTCTGCATCATTACTTTCGGGACTGAAACAAACACTTCCTCAGATGACCCTTCTTTTGCTGAAACAAAATTGATAGTGGCTCCTTGACACAGCTCAAATAATTTTCTCTCGTTATAAATCAGCTGAGCACCTTCCATAAATTAAACAGTAAAATTGTCAAATTCTTCGTTGTTCTGACCAAAAAAGTGACCGAAGTTTAATTTAACAACTGTGTCCTGATCGATGTGGAGAGAAACAATGGGGAGACAGCAGGAGTAGCGAATTTATCTGCCTTTTTTGCATAAAAAGGATATTGACATCTTAGTGATATCTATGCTGTATGCAAGCATTTCATTGAGGTAGTTTTACAGAGCAGGACTGATTCTGATTAAAGATATCCAGTCTATGAGGTTTCCCAACATCTCCTGGTTAAATATAAGCTCTTTCTTCTGAAGAGCAACTCGCATATTCGTCAACTCTCCCTTATGGAGTTCAATGTACATGTGCAACCAGGGAAGAGCTAAGTCATACAGGTCCTCGCTCAATTCTTTCCCCTAAGCTCGAAAAATAGAATTGATAAACTTACACCCGATCTGAACTAGGCCCTCTAGATTTATGACACAGTCAACGATCACTCCCAACAGTCCGAATTCTGCAATTATTGTATCTTTTTTGAGCAGATACAGCAATGCTCTATCAATTTGTGAGAGAATTTTGATTTAATTGAAGACCTCCACTCCTTACATAGCTGATAAATTTTCCTTCTTCTGAAGAAACTCATCTAACATTTTTTTACTCTTGTCAGGGTTGGATATTTTGGCTATTTTTTTCATTTCGTTTTCGACTCTCACTTCATTGATCACATCATCAGTAATATCCTAAAGGACAGCACTAGGAACAGTTCTGATGGTCTAGAGCAGAAATTGTTGTTAGTGATTGATCAGTTTTTCATCTTTAGCTATTTTTGTTATAAAAGATCTATACTTCTTCTAGGCTGCTAAGTCGAAGGAAAACGATTTTCCTCCATGCTTGAAGAAGTTGAGAGCATATTAGTAAAAATGCTGGAAGGTATAAATGAGTTGACTCAACTGCCTATCACCCACATAAAGGTCAAATTTGTTGATCTGAATCTTCAAGGAAACGTTGTATCGCATGTCCTCAGCAAAGGTTTGAGTTCCCATAGCTGCCAAGGAAACACTAGCCATTATTTTTCTTTCATAGTGAGGTACTTCTCTTGTTTCTTAGAATTTTTTTCTTGGAGATGAGCTCTTTTTGGGACTATTGTGCTTGCCTTATTTTCCTGCAAATGGGTAGACCATCATTTTGAGAACATAGTTGTGGCCTTTATCGAGTTAGTTGCTCATGAAGACTGTTTCATGATCATTGTGGTAGATTTAGAATGTTGGGATATTAAGTATTTTGTTGAAAGGTCCATTTTTTTCCTTCTTTGTGAAGTGCCGATGGTAAAAGGTCCTCTGCTCGTATTCGTCGATGGTGAAGCTGCTAATATTGTCCATGATGATCCCTAATGAATAATCCCAATTTCTCCGAAAACTTTACATTCTGAGATGAATATTGCTAATATTTACGATTGCATTATCGATGATCCTTATGAGGTTCTTCTCGGCAAAGGTCTCATCTTTGGATCCATCTGACCATTTTTTCTTCATCTATAGCTTTATCCTTTCAACCATGCTCTTCATTATCTCGGCAGGATTGACCTACTACTCGCTCTACTCACGAGTCATCGACAATAAAGCGTAAATTCCTCTGATTGTTATTATTGTATTCTTGTCTTTCAGACTTGTCCACGGGATATCGATATGAATCTTTTCGATATGACTAAAGGCCAGAGTAAAGGGAAGGTTGAGACCGTTGAAGAAAGATGCTTTAAGAGACACATTTTCGATAGAGACTTCACCATCCAACAGCCCAATATCCAGGCTATTTTTGAGACCATCCACATACTTTCCGAGGTGCTTGACAAGGACACTCTCAATTATATTTTTCATGTAGCTTATATAATAATCCAAGTAATATATTTCTGCATCGATGAAATGATGACCCGTACCTACTTTCAATAGTGTCCCAAGCAGTATCTTTATGAAGAAAGGAAGTAGATCAGATCTGAGCTATCTTAGCATGGTCCACCTTGACCACCGTCTTCTCCAGCTCCTTTAGGCCCTTGGCTTTGAAATCAAACTCACAGGAGTGATCTTAAGGCATCCTGTGACTGTTACAGAAAACGAACTTGCATTTGCACTCAACGCCCAGCAGGCCTACCTTTTTCTTACAAGCAAAGCATCGCTTCCTGTCTACCTGCTGAGGCCCTTCCTTCTTCTCTTCTTCCGGTGCCTCCTCCTTGACGAGAGGAGCTTCCTTGACTTACTCTGGAGCAATTTAGGGAGTAGCCTCAATCTTCTTTTATTGTTTTCCCTTCCTGAATAGGAGCTTATTTACTTGTAGCAAGAAGAGCAGAGCCAATCGGTGCTTTGGCAGCCATAGAAACTCTGGCAGCTTTGACAGAGAACGGGCTAGTTGGCTTAGGTGGCAGATTTCTGAACGTTCATAAAAATTCTTTAAATTATATAATGCTATTACCTCAGCTACGGTTTATAATACTCACAGATAGTAGCAGAAACGGTCTTTCCGATTAAAACTGATCGGTCCC
>Ga0100402_1006554_pt1 | contig 11513 bp, 9 predicted proteins | sample CryGeyme20150102_FD_80419 | JGI IMG/M metagenome (GOLD analysis project Ga0100402, IMG submission 80419) | Groundwater microbial communities from Crystal Geyser aquifers in Utah, USA - Crystal Geyser metaG 2015-0102 | ecosystem: Environmental > Aquatic > Deep subsurface > Groundwater | place...
GAGCCCAGCCGGTCGGCGCCCATTGAACTACAGCAACTTTTCCGTATTGTTCCGCAGGATACAAGCTCGAATCAGGTTCAAAAACTTCTTTGATGGGCTTCACCTCTGCATGAACAGTTGAAACCCCCACAAGAACCAAGAACGCAAACAACATTTTACTAAACATTTTCATACTTCACCTTTTCGTACTTTCTTAGCAAACAAATGAATTAAACCTTCGTAAAGAAAATCTAATCAAAACTCAACACATTTAATAAGCCGACACCTGCGTATCAAAGTCTTTGCTAATCTTTTCGCTAACATCGGTAGTGTAAATAAAAACTACTGGAACTCGATCCGTCGTTGTCTTGCCCGTTAGGACTCGAAACACATATCCAGGATTTGCAAACTCTCCGCGATCAAGAGATGTCTTTTGACCAAGAATTTCCCACATCTGCATATGTCCTGGAGCCTTCCAAACAGAAGCAACCAATGTCTTCGTCAGTTCTTGAATCGCTTCTTGGCTTAACGTCTTTTTCCAGGGAAAAACTGCGGCCATATTCTCTCCATAAATATCTCCCGATCTAAGATTAGAGAGGGCCTCTATATCATCTACATTTATTGGCCTCAGATCTCGTGTTTGAGGCCTACTTGAAGCTGCATAGCCTGCATGATCGTCCGCATTTCCAGGGAAGCGATATTTTTTCACAAGCTCGTCTCCGAGAGGCATTTCACCAAACCAGTGAGTGCAACACTCGTAGCCACCATTGGGAACATAATCCCCATAGACACTCCATGGAGTCTTCGCAAGGGATTGATTTATTTTTCCGAGAGAAAAGTACATCCTCACTCTTTCAGCCTCTCGAGACGAAAGTACAATCAAAGGAAGCATAGTCCCACTAGAAGGACGCGATGCCGAAAATACTGATTTATAAGAAGCATAAGAACCTTCTCGACCTTGATGCACAAAATGCATGGTTCCTTGCTGGGGGGTATGCAGATGATACAAAAACTCAGCCTGAAAAAAGTACTTCTCAAAAAGTTTGGCAGAGTCGCCACCGTCAATAGCCACGGTCAATTTCGGCAGACCTTTTTTGCTGGTTTCACTAACTCCCGACGGGAAACCACGCTGAATAGAAGAAGCTTTTGCTTCAGCCATATACCGTCCCATCAAACTATCTTCTGAAGGTTTTTTTAAACTTTTCCCATACAAAAGTAATTTGCTTTCTTCTAAAGTTTTCTCTCCCACAGCTCTCTTTAGGCTTAACGCATTTGGAGCTGCAACATACTCTTCGATTCGTTTGGAAATCTGAGTTTTAGGCGCTCTGATGTCTAGAAATTCTTCAAGAGTCTCTTTCAGCAAAGTCTCAGCGTTTGCCACACTCATTCGCGCCTTTTTCGCTTTCGAAAGCTGAATCAAAAACTCTCCCAACTCCTCGGACCTAATACTGCCCTGAACATCAGAAAGCACTTGAATGACGGCTTCTTCCGGCAGCAATTTATTCCATGGACTCTTCGAGAATTCTTTTTCATATAAACTTAAAGCCGCGATCGTCTTGCGGCTAAAGATATGACTTTTAGATTTTAGCAATGTGCGGGCTGATTTAAGGTCTGTTTTTGAGAAAGTTTCCACCTGGACCAGGTCCATAATTGCTTTGACACAAAACTCGGAATTCGCGGCGTGAGCCACAAAACTAGATAAGGAAACGACTCCCACAAACAACAAACGATACAACTTCATCTTCAACCTCTGCGTGCTTTATATTCGATTTTAACGCGTTGCGCAATGGAATTCTGCTACCTATTCGCCTTTGGTTTCCCAGGCCAAAACCTTGTATTTTCACGGCTTTCCCTTAAATTTCTAAGATCCCAAGATTGATTCACAAGACCCGCTTCATTGAGCTCTCCCTGATGGACCCCAACAGGGAACGCTGTATCGGACGGAAAGAAATGAGTGGCCTGCGCAGAGAATAAATGAGGTCTCCTCGGATCAGTGATTCCAGAAACCACTGTGTAGTTATGGTGCTCAATGGATCGAGCGCTAGAGCTGCGCAAGACTCTCTGTAAACCCTTATCCGAAGTCATGGATGGAACGAATAGCATTTCAGGGCTTGCCTCGAAAAGCTTGGCAGAGATGGTGGGAAACTCGCTATCATAACAAATCAAAATCGCAGACCTTCCCCACGGCAGATCAAACACTTTGATCTCATTGCTTGCACTCCAGCCCCAGTCAGCTTCATCACCTGTGAGCTGAATTTTGTCCTGGTAGATTTCCTTGCCATCAGGGAAAAGCATGTGTGAGCGGTTGAATATTTTTCCGTTCTCTTCGACCGGCATCGACCCGGCCAAAATCGTTATCTGGTGGCGTCTAGCCAGCTCATGAATGGCATTCTTCAACTCAGTTGATTGTCCTGACTGCGCCATTCTAGCAAAAGCCCTCGATTCGTTTTCTCCAAAGCGAAGCAAGTCGTAGACAAACAACTCAGGGAATACAATCAGATCGTTGCCCGCAGCTTGAGCTTCAACGATCATGGCCTCGGCCTTTGCTAAAAACTGATCCTGCCTCATACCATACGTCATACCCCACTGAACGGAGGAAACATTTAACGTGTCTTGATTCTCAGCCCCAACATCCCAGCGCCTTGAAACGCTGCTCGGCATCGAGTCCAAAACCTTTACAGGTTTATTAGCTGTCGAGATTGAAGCTTCAATAGCCTGCTTCATGGCCTGCCTTGCCGCATTTTGAAGCGTCTCTTCCATGGCAAATCGATCCCCATCGGGCAGAGCTCTTTGATGCAAGGAAAGTGAGAAATGCACATCACCATCCGTATAAGTTTGAAACGGGCGGATGCTTTCGGCCATGCTAGTATGAACAGTAGTCGCCATACGCTGCAATTGGTTTCGATCGAGATCAGCCTCAAAAGCGACCATAGATAGTGTTGTGTTTTTTCCTGGAGTCGCAGAATCTTCATCCGCGCTCAAGGCCTTCCAAGCCTTTCCCTTCAACCAATCATGCACACCTTCCCCAGCTTCAGAGAAAACATTGCCGTGAGGGTTTAGCGCAACGGAAGCGAAGACTTTTCCATAGGGCGTTTCCACGACAGCAGCTCCTTGCCCCCCAAACACACGACCTCCATTTTCGAGAATCTTATTGGCCGTAGTAGAAGTGCCCGCACCTGCACGTCCAATTGGAAATGTGTCTCCCAAATTGTCGTATAACTTTTTACCCAAATTATGATCAGGCGTTACTAGAGGATCATTATGCGGGAGCACTCTACCACCAAAATCATACACAACAGCCGTTGGTACCGAAGCGATAGCATCAAACGCACTTGCTCCTCCTGAACGCGCATCATAAATTGCTTTGCGAACACCATCGCCAGAAGCTAATCCAAGAGTACTACCTCCTGAAAAAACTAATCCATCCACCTTGGCGTCATAACTGCCTGGAGCGAAGAGAGTCGTTTCACTAGAAGCAACAGAACCCCCTCGTGCATCAACAGCGATCGTCGCACCTTCAGGAAAATAAAACAAAGTCGCACCTGTCGATTGCGTAGAGTCCTGGACTGACGCTACTTTAATATTACCCATCTCTAATTTAAGGGATTTGGTGGGAAGGACGTGTTCTTTCGGCCTAACGACTTCCAAGAACAAATCTTTGCAAGGACCTTCACCGCCCCACGAAAGAGAGGAAACGAAGCCTAGAAACAACAGTGCTGATGTTCGCGCCCAAATAGACAATAGATTGGATAAAACCGACATTGCCGCGCTTTTAACCTGAATTGCGCGGCGCGTCAACCATCTAGAGCCCACACCCCATTTTTGGGCCTTCTGGCATTTAAAGCGCTTTAGGGGTATCTTTTTTTATTGTGCGACGCATCATTTTAATCTAAAAGCGCCGGCATGCGAATATTGGAACAACTTCGATCACGCTCCCCCTCAAGCCCCCTCCGGCTCAAGACTTTTGCCTTGATGGCCGGCTTTGTCTTTGGCCAACAGGTCTTGGCGAATACCAACTGCACCGATTCCATCATTGCCCTGACCAAAGGGACTGATTATTCAACTGAAGATTTTAGTAAAATAGACGAACTCTTTAGAGACTCTCCTCACTTTTTTACGCCACTTGTAAGAGATGGTCACAACATCTTCACAACCCATTTCAACTCTCCCATTTGGGCAGAGATTTTTCCGCGTGAAACCGTCTTGACGGTGTTCGGCAATTTCGAAGGAAGTATTCGTGCAGAAGAGTTAAGCAAGCTCCTGAATTCGATTAAGGATTCACAGCAATTTTCAAATATATCAGACACAGAATCTGCCAGATCATTAGTCTCTGAAAAAATTCAGGCGCTACTGGACCTATCAGCTCCTCGCTCACAGATCAGTTATCGAGCGGCTCAGTTTTTACAATCCCCCAACCCCGATACTCTTAAACGAGCCGTCGGAGTGAAAACGCTCGACGAGGTTTCACTATTGGTACATGGAGGTGATTTCAGAAATCCAACTCCAGAAAGCCTTATGGGGCGATACCTCGAAGAGAGCAACGCGAAGAAAATCATCCGCGGCTTCCCATCTGATGTAGAAGAAACCTCAGCCCTAGGACCTGAAAAACTTGCAGTGGCTATCAGCACATCAAATGGTAGCGGGGAGTTGTTTCAAAAGTACTTCTATCAACCAGAATTTCTATACCACTATCACACCCCAAGTCAGGGCACCTTATATTTCCTTCACCATGGATTAAATGGAAATTACGCCCGGTACACTTCGGCGATGGATGCGAGCCGCCCAAGCGAAGGAACTATACTTCCTATGATTCTTTTGTCTTCGAAAGAAGCTGAGCGAGCTCGATTGTATTTCAGCCTAGGCATGGCCGATCAGAACCTAAGCAAACTGCCGTGGGAATTTAGCAATTACTGCGCAAAAGGTGGATACACCTCTTGTACACACTGGTGGGGAGAAATGCCTCTTGGTGAAGATCTCGTGGATAGCTATCGATTTCCCGGAAATGCCGACCGCTGGGCGGGCAACGCTACTAGCGAAGCCCCCCAGGAAGCTCCCCTGCAAGCCATCGACCCCAATTCAGAAAACTTCTTACAGAAAGCTACAATTTCGTCGAATGACGGTCTTGTTTGGAAAGACACCGCAGCAAGATCTGCAGAAAGAGTTCAGGCTCTGGCCAGAAGTGTCTGGAAGGCGCCCGGAAACAAACAACTCTGGGAAATGCTTGGGCTGCGTGATGGTCTTGATGCTGGCGAACTTGCAAACCCCGGATGGGTCGCTCGAGACATGACCGGCAAAACTGACGCTTCGCGAGTTCCGATTGTATTTGTTTATCGCGCATCTCCAGACGAAGAACTGACCGCAGACTTCCCAACACACGTCAGCGCACACTAGAAAAATTAAGGATGAAACATATGACACATACTTTATCAAAAAAAACTGCATGGGGACGAAATCTTCGGAGTGTTGTATTTGGCGTGCTAGCACTAGCCATGACCTCGCCGGGGCTAGCCTCTGATGCTTGCACGAGAAGCCTTATTGACCTCGTCACGCCGCCTTCTCAGGCCAGCAAAAAGATCAAAAGATATCCTCTTTCAGCCACCTCCAAAGATCATTTGGACGATAGCCACTTTCAGTTTGGTTTTGAATCTGAGTATCTTCTTGGTGAGACCGCTGGAATTCTTCGTCATTATGCTCCCGACCCTAAACTCGGCGTCTCATTGGATTCATGGCAGAAACTTTCGGATGATGAACGCCTCGAATGGGTGAAAAACAATATCGACATCCTTTTCCCAAGCTTTCGAACAAAGGGCAATCTCGTTAAAGTTTCTAGCGAGCTAACTGATGCCTTCCCCGACAGAGTCATTCGTGACGAGACTGGCAATATTGAAATCATTGCAGGCCCCTTCGATACTTATGCAGAGTGGGAAGAGTTTATCACGCTAAACAATAAACTCTTTGGAGAAGGCTCCATGCAAAGCACGATTAGTCTTAAATGGGATGACTTCTTCACCAACGAGATAGTCAGCAATGCTCCCATGACAGCTCGAACAGACTTAGCTATTGCTCACCTTCGAGCACACAACGAAATCGACCAAATCCTCAAACTTTATGCGGCATCAAAAAAGATAGCAGACAACGGCCCCATTCGGGCCGCCAGAAATTTTGAACACCCATTCCTTGCTCCAATGTCATTGGACAAAGAAACACTACTAAGGCGTCACATGGACCAACATATCAGTGGTAAGGGGTTTGAAAAGGCGACATTAGAAGAAATTTCTCACTCCGATGCTTCCTACAAATACATTGGTGGCATCGCCTACCGGCCTGACATTGTTGGAGAACGCCGAGTCGTTCTCGAAATTCGCCATGCACACAAAAATGAAGCTATCTTGAGGACCAAACTAAATGAGCTTCTCAAAGACTTTGAGACGGGAAGAAACACCTTTGAACAAACACAACTCTGGTCGTCATTCGACAAGCGTGAATTGTTTCAGAAGTTAAGTGCTGACTCTCAAACGATGTTGAAAGAGCTTTACCCAAACAAACAAAAACCAGGCATCGATTACACTGCAGCTGAACTTGCCGCAATAGAAGTAAATGAAAATTTCAGTTGGCCTTTACGCGATTGGTCCGAAATCCTAAAAACTTTTGCTGCTAGCTCGACCTCCGAATACAACAAACTCGCTAAGCAAGTTTCTCTTTCACAAAGACGATATCAATTTCGTCTGGACCAGATTGCAATGGAGTACCGGCAACATGTCCTCACAAATGATCAAGCCAAAGAGAAAGTCGAGTCGGAGCTCGCTATTTTTGTTTCAGAAAGCGGAATAGGCGAAGCTGCATCTCGCTGGCAAAAACTCTACAGAAGCGAAGATCTCAGCTCGCCCGCGGCGCCTGCAAAAGCAGCACTTTAACTACAATCAGTGAGAGGCCGATTTCCCAAATCGGCCTTACGAACCCGCCTCAAAAGAAAGGTTGATCTTGAACATGAAGACAGGTATTCCCTCCCCCAATGAAATATCTATTTTTTTCAAAGAAGTCTTTAGTTTCAGCTTTCTCCCTTTTCTTCTTATGTATCTTCGTTTTAGCAAGCCTCTTTCTCAGCCCCATGTTGGAAGCGCGAAGTATGAAATTTGATTTCAAAGATTTTGAAGTTGGGACGGCAGAGAATCCCGCAGGACCTACGGGTTGCACCGTGTTTAATTTTCCTCGAGGTGCCATCGCCGCTATCGATGTGAGAGGAGGAGCTGCCGCAGTGAGAGAACAATCCTCTATTGAAGAGGGCAACTCTTGGGGTTGGGTAGACGCGATCGTCCTAGCTGGTGGTTCGACCTATGGCCTAGAATCAGCCTCAGGAGTGATGCGTGAACTCCTCAAGCAACGTGACAACTCTGTTCATTTCTCAAAAATTCCCTCGGTCCCAGCCGCAATTGTTTACGACTTTTCCGGACGAAATAACGCGATCTACCCAGATATCACACTTGGTGCGCAAGCTTTTAAAAATCGTAGAACAAACGAGGTTTCTGTTGGAGCCGCGGGCGCCGGCTCCTTTGTAACCGTTGGAAAATTTTTTGGAAAAAAGTTCTCTGAAAGATCCGGCCAAGGTGCCGCATTTTATGAGTCTCAGGGCATCAAGATTTTCGCCCTAACAGTTGTCAATGCCGTCGGGAACATCATGGCAGAAGATGGTACGATTTTGGCCGGATCAAAAGATCCAGAAAGCGGCAAACGTCTTTCGATCCCAGACGAACTAATCAAAGCTTCCCCATCAACATTAAACGACATCTACAAAGGTAATACCACCATTTCGATTTTGATCACCAATGCCAACCTCGACCGCGGCCAGTTGAAAAGACTTGCTGTGATGACCCATACGGGAATGGCCAGAAGTATTGAGCCCTTCCATACTCCAGACGACGGCGACACACTATTTGTGGTAAGCACCTACTCCAAAGACGTTCATGGCGAACAAAAATCTCCTGACGTTAGCAAGTTAGGAACCATTGCCGCAAAGATTATGCAAAACGCTGTTCGCAACGCTATCGAATAGTTGATTATATAGTACACCGTCTCAAAACAACGCTATTGGGGGGACGGCGTACTAGTCGCCCATCGAATCATTTCGCGAGCCTGATCATAATCAAGTCCGTCTTGATCCTTTAGACCGAAATATCTTCTCCAGCTTTCAGGAGCCTCTGGATGGAAAGCCGTGATCGTGACTCGTCCAAGACCATACTGACTACGAATGTTTGAAGGTTTTCCACTGGGATACCTACCAAAAATTTCAGCCGTTTCAGGCAAGTATTCTTCTGGAAAATATGGTCCGCCTTCCCAATAGATCTCGATCAACTGGTCAAACCATTGAACGGGTAAGATAGCAGCAGCAACCTCTGACCCCAATTCTCGGAATGAAAATGCTTCTCCATCTATAAGGCCCAGCCCTGTGAAGTCACGCGGCTCTCCAATATGAGACATGGCAAAAAATCCACCCGCGCAGAAACCAACATAGGCCCCACCACTTGCAACAAAATTACGGATGTTTTGTTGAAGACCGGCATCCATTTCAACGTCCAAGACGGCAGACTGCCCACCCGGCTGAATGTAAAGGTCCACTCCCTCAAACAACTCAGGTGAAATTTCCTTAGGACCGATGAAACGAATTTCGAAACCCTCGAGTTCAGCCATATGTGCAGCCGCCCCTGAACAATCTCCATCTGTGCAACTTCCCGGCCCCTTATATACTAAGGCCTTCTTGGCCCAAACCGTATTCACAGTAACGAAAAATACCAACAGAATCATTCCTCGAATCGCTGTACTAAAAAAGTTTCTATTCATTTTCATCTGCAAAAAACTCTCTCGAAAAGTACTCGCAATCAAGTTTAAAACCTTTGGGCAAAAAATAACGCGACGATACCTTGCGAGAGCTGCGATTCTTCATAGTCCCTAAAGGATCCAGATATTCCAAACAAATCTTTCTCCCGACCTCCGCCACTCAAAGGCACTGAAACCCTTGTTTCCAGTGCAAATTGTCGAAAATTGTTTTGCTTATTTAAGCTCATCCAAGACAAGAGCTCGAGTTCAAAAGGTTCAAGTCGAATAGAAGCTCCTGCCCCCAAACCTAACCACGTTTTTCTTCCTGCAAAATTTTCAGATTGCAGATTGAGATAAGGGAAAACAGAAACTTCAGAATTCACATAGAAATTGTGTCTCAACTCCGATAGCGCGGAAAACGTTCTCGAATCACTCAGCACCGAGTGATACCCAAGTCGCAACCCTGTTTCCCATTGCGCCCTTCGCCCCATTCTCCACTGACCAGAAAGTGCCGTCCATAATCGCGTGTCCTCAACTGAAGACTGCCCCAATCCCAAGTCTAAAGCCAAAGCGTAGCGGTGCATTTTTGCTTCGCCACGCACGCTAAATATCGTCAGCATTAGAATTCCCAGACTTAACGCGAGGCGATGTAATGGTTGTGAAAATGATTTCATTGTAGACCATCTTAGCCTGATCTTTTGATTTGACCTAGACACTCGGCTGCATCATACCAATCCGTTCTTAGGAAAGGAACATTAACATGGCAGGTATAAATAAAGTAATCATCGTTGGAAATTTGGGGAAGGATCCTGAAATCAGGCACACTCCCTCAGGACAAGCTGTAGCCAACTTTAGTATCGCAACTAGTGAGTCATGGAACGACAAAGATGGCCAAAAGCAAGAGCGAACGGAGTGGCACCGCATCGTAGTATGGGGCAAACTCGCAGAGCTTTGCGGAAAATATCTCAGCAAAGGTCGTCAGTGCTACCTTGAAGGCAAACTTCAAACTCGCGCTTGGGACGACAAAGACGGCAACAAAAAGTACACCACAGAAGTCATCGCTAACACGGTTCAATTTTTGGGTGGTGCTGCTGGTGCTGGAACTGGTGCTAGTCGTGATAGCTTCGGTGGCGGTGAAGATCCATTCGGACCTCCTCCAAGCTTCGATCAAGGTCCGAGCGGACAATCAGACGACATCCCGTTCTGATTTTCAGCCTTTGGCTGAAAATCAATACCGTATTCGGTATACCGTAGACCGTCTACAGTATACCGAATGATAAAACAAAACCTCTTAGGGAAACCTAGGAGGTTTTTTTCGTAAAGTGGCTTTATTCCTTTTTAAGATGCGTGGTCGTGGATGCTAAAAACTCAGCAATTGCCCCAGGTAGACTTTCCAATTTTCAGGCATGTTCTTGCGAAGCAAGATCAAGTCGGGAATGTAATTCACTGGCATTCTTCGAGGGTTTGTGAGTAGTGGCATTCCCGCCTCATCTGGAGTTCGTGCTCCTTTGCGCTGATTGCAATCGCGACAGCATGTCACCAAATTTTCCCAAGTTTTCGGACCGCCGCTTTTTACAGGAACGACATGATCAAGTGTGAGATCTTTTTGCGGAAAGACTACAGCGCAATACTGACAGCAATAATCATCTCTATTGAAAATGTGAGTGCGCTTGAAGGTGTGCCGCCCTCGCCTCCGGCGCTTGATATATTGCCGAACACGAATAACCGACGGAAGCCCAAAGCTTTCCGTTACGGAATGGACGCTTACGTCGTGATGCTCAATCACATCCACTTTTTCCGCAAGCCACAAAAGCATGGCCCGCTTCCAACCTATCACCTTCACCGGCTCGTAGCTGGCGTTGAGCACCAAAACTCGCCGTCCATTCAAGGAACCTGGAGTAGTCGTTGCCATCTTATTAATATTGTAGCAAAAGAGAAGAACAAAAGCTGAGTCATCAAGATGTCACAAGGCAAAAAAACCAAAAAAAGGCCAAAAAAACAAGAAGATAACTCCAAAAATCTTCCTGCCGTATTAAGCGGATCGGCCCCTATTTCCCCCAAAGACAGGGATGTCCTGCAGCTATACTTGAGCGAAATTGCCAAGATTCCCCTTCTGACCAAAGCCGAAGAAAAGGCCCTTACCAAGGCCTATGCCGAAGGGCATAGCCCAGAAGTCTTCAAAAAACTCGTCCAATCCAACTTACGATTCGTCGTCAAGATTGCCTTTGAATACGCACGCTACGGAGCCAGGGTCATGGACCTCATTCAAGAAGGCAACATGGGACTCATGAAAGCTGTAGAAGCCTTTAACCCCTACAAGGACGTAAAGCTCACCACCTACGCTGTGTGGTGGATTAGAAGCTACATGCAAGACTTTCTTTTGCGGAACTGGTCGCTCGTGAGAATCGGAACGACAGCATCACAAAAGAAACTTTTTTACCGACTCAAAAAAGAACAACAACGCCTCGAGCGTGAAGGCATTCGTCCCGAGCTTGCGCAGATCGCACACAATCTCGGCGTCAGCGAAAAAGACGTCAAAACGATGCAACTCAGGTTGTCTGGAGGCGATGTATCCATGTCACAGCCAGTCTCGGGGGGTGATGACGGTGAATCTTTCCGGATTGAAAATCGAATTGCCGATGAGTCCGAGCTTGCCAGCGATACCCTTGAAGCCTCCGAGCAATCTTCACTTTTCAGCCAGGCTCTCGCTGAATTCGTTAAAA
>Ga0100402_1006555_pt1 | contig 11511 bp, 10 predicted proteins | sample CryGeyme20150102_FD_80419 | JGI IMG/M metagenome (GOLD analysis project Ga0100402, IMG submission 80419) | Groundwater microbial communities from Crystal Geyser aquifers in Utah, USA - Crystal Geyser metaG 2015-0102 | ecosystem: Environmental > Aquatic > Deep subsurface > Groundwater | place...
ATATTGCAAATAACTGGATAAGTAGATATAGTGCATCACCTTCAATAGACCTCATTAAAAATAATAAAAAAATGGCACAGCGCATCCACCAAACAGACTCCCACTTCGACATCGATTAGTAAAACCCTTAGACCTATATCTAGCATGTGAAACACTCCTCACAGCGCACTTTCAAGATCGTAACTGTCGTATCACTTCTCATCTCTTTCCTTGCTATCCTCTATGTCTTTTCAACGATTGGGTTGGTCAGGGATGGACTAATGTACCGGAATGAAATTATGAGCAAGGAAATGCTCCCCTTTTGGAAAGAATTGGCCGATGATGAAATTAGCAAGAATGGCACCATGTTGATTGAAGAGGGTGAGCATCAGATCAACCGACAAGAACTTGGACGCATGGGATGGACCATTCTGCATATGATGGCGGGCGCTTTTCCTAAAGAAATCACTCCTTAGCTGCGTCAGAAGTGGAATACCTTCATTTTACTCTTTGGTCATTTTTACCCCTGCAAGCTCTGTTCCTCACATTTCCTCCAAATGCAAAGAGAAATTGAGCCTTTCAGCGGCACCAACAAAGAATAACTGGGTATCTACATGTGTGAACTTCACAACAGAGTGAATAGGAGATTAGGCAAACCCATCCATGATTGTAGCCGGGTCAAGACTGAATGGAATACTTGTGGATGTCGGACCAACTGATTGTGTTCAATGTTCATTTGATATTACTACTGGATAATGTTAGTAAATGGTGAAACAGGGAGTAAAAATTGATATCAGTAGGCTTAATATTTTTTGCGTCTGGGTGTCCGAGGCCTTTTTTTGCGCTACTCATCAAAAGTGAAGTCATACTCACCACACTCATTATTCTATCTTTTGGTGCTCTTGCCCTTGGAGAGACCAACCTGCTCAGGATGACTCAACGAATTTACGCAGACTAAAAATAAAGGAAAAAATACGCTAAATTTGAGCTTGGGCAAGTTTTTCAGTTTTGAGAGAATCAAAGTAATCTTAGCAGTTGCTGAGGAAAAGCTTATCGATTGTGGTAATCGTCTTATTGTAGGCTCTCCTTCTAAGCTCCATGTTCAGTCTAGGAGCTGTTTTAGTCGGTATTTTGACATCACTGTCGGCTGAATCCACATCTCTTTCATCTCTATCGTCCATTCTCACCTTCTTAGTGGGAGAATCTGTTGATTAATTATCTTCTTAGAGCTCATGTTCGATATTCAAATAGGGTATTTGTCTTTCTGTAGCTACCTCAAAACGACCCTTCCTGAAGTGTTTCGTCCGGGTGGTGTCAGGAAGCTGATGCTCTGGATTGGGCAAATGTGAGGTAGGCAAAGTTTACATGTTTCTTAGCAGTTCCATTCTGGGATTTTTCCTCACCTGCCCCTGATAAAATTTATCAGTTCTTGTCTTATCTCTCTTATTGATGACCTGATCTAACGTAGTTCTTTCGCTGCTACGGTCCCTGTCCATTTCCTTCTCATACTCAATCGTATTCGGCTGAATTTGAGTCAACGTATGGTTGTTTCTGAACGAGCTCATTGTTTCCTTCATGGGGTTGATAGTATGGTGCGTTTGATTGTTATGCCCAGGTGCGTATATCTTGTTGATTGACCGGAAGTCCTGCGTACGTACTTTATGAATAATGTAGGGACTGTTGGATTTATTTCTCTATTTTTTTTTAAAGAAACCCAGTTGCCGGGTTTGGCTGAACTGCATCACACACAATGTACTTATTTGAGGTTGTTATTGAGGTTCCAGTTATCGAGGCCTCGTGAGGAGAGAGGGCCTTGTTGACGGGCAGTTTCGTTCATGTAGTTGATGTTAATGTTAGGATTGTTGATGATGATTGTTTGGGTGACTGGCGGAATGAGGGAAGGTTCTGCTTTGCTGGGGGCTTTAATCTTTTAAAGTTTTTCAAGGCGAGTGCTCATTAAGATTATTTTTGTTAATAAATATCGGCAAGGGAATAAAATTATCAAACTCTAAGTGGAATATGGCATATTTAAGGATTAGTTTACTGCCCTTAAATCATAGAATATGAAGCTTTGTAATTTGATATGTTTTTTTTATTGTCATTTTATTCACATTTGTCACATTTCTGATGACCTTCACATATTTGTACTCCTGATATGATATACATTTTTGTTTAAATCAGAGCATTATGGGAGCTGAGCAGCCAAAAAATCCCAAAGGCACCATCATTATAGGCCCCTACAAACTCATCAAAAAAGACCACATCGGTAGAGGTGCCTACAGTACCATCTATCTCTGTTCCGATGCATAATCTGGAAACAATTATGCTTTAAAGGAGACCAACCTCAGGCATCCATAAGCTCAGCAAATGTACAACAAAGAAATCCAATTGATGGTAAGAGTGTGTCGAGGTAGAAAAAGATGAATTAGCTGAAATTTGAGGGCTGCGTCAAGATGCTCATGTCCGAGGTGCAAACCCAGCACAGACAAAAAGTGGGAAGAATATTGATGGAATTTGGACCTATTACGCTGTTTGACGAGATCAACCATTACGACTACAAAGATGAGTAAATTTATGCCATTTTGAGAGATGTGAGTAAAGGACTGGCGGAGTTACATTCAATAAACGTCACACATCTGGATCTCAAGCCTGAAAACATCGTGCTTGTTGGCAAAACATACAAAATTTGTGACTTTGGCAGTGCTCTGGCAGAACCCATCTAATACGACGAGTTAAGTGAAGTAGAGCAAGATGAATTTGTGGAATACCTTACGAACAACACCACCTTGATGTACAGTGCACCAGAAATGGTTGAACCTAGAACTTAGCTGATCGGTCCTGCGGTTGATATGTGGCAGTTGGGATGTACAGCTTATGTTATGACTTTTGGTCAGCCACCTTTTAAAGCTAATAAGGCTGACATTGTCGGATGTAAACTTGAATATCCTGAAGGTAGATAAGAACTAAAAGAGATAATCAAGAGATTACTGGAATTTGATCCTCAGAAACGACTAACCGCCCAGGAATTGGTGAAAATACTAAATCAAAAATTAAAGAAATAGTGATAAATAAATGTGTCTGATATTGTGTTATGAAGATAATTGTCATCTATTTTATATGCTATGATGCTTATTGTTTCAAATTATCTTTTTTGCCTCCTAAATCCTCTGCAATACTCCATCATTTTTAATATTATCTTACCATGAAGCCAATGAAGCTGACCCAACCACAAATCTATGACAACCGCTTTATCTATGAGTAAATCCTAGGGAAAGGCTCCTACGGGTAGGTCTACAAGGTCCGCCATCGCTAAACCGGCAAAGTTTATGCCTTGAAAAAATACTCCAAAATATTCTCCAATCGCATCTTGGCTCTCCGTACCCTTCGCGAACTTTCAATCCTTCGCAGATTAAAACACCCGAAAATCATAAAGATATACGATATATTGCCACCAGCAGACATCAACAACTACAACGAACTGTACATCATTTTGGAATATTTACCCTTCGACTTGAGGAAATTATATGCCAAGAACAAGTTTTTGGATGATGAGCATGTGGTTAAGATCACCTATCAGTTGTTGGTAGTACTGAAGTATTTATCTTCAGTCCATATCTTACATAGAGATCTGAAACCTGAAAATATTCTTTCGGACAATGACTTTAACATCAAACTGTGTGACTTCGGACTCGCAAGATCTGGTCTCTCTGAACCTTCTTTTACTGATTTGAATAAAGAAACGGTTCCACAGGCTAAAAGTTTGACCCTTCATGTGGTCAGTCGATGGTACAGAGCTCCCTAGATTATCCTGATGCAGACCAAGTACGATGCCTCCATTTAAATGTGGTCGGTTGGCTGTATCATGGGATAGCTAATTTCTTAGCATAGGCTCAATAAAAAAATACAAATTACCAGACCAAGAAGAGCTCTCTTCTAAGGTAAAGCCTGCTTCCCTTTGTCGCCACCCAAGGGAAATAAAGATTGTACATACAAGATTGAAAATGGATTCCCTCATTCTTAGGATGATCAGATGTAAAAATTTAAATACTTTAGATCGAAAATTTTACAGTTTTTGGGTACACCCTCTCCCTCAGAAATCACTTTTGTTTAGGAAGAAGTTGCCTTGAATTACTTGAAATCTCTTCCTAAATACTAACGCAAAAGACCCAGCTAGATCTTGTAGTACTGTTTACCCGAGTGGTAAGACTTTCTAGAGCATGCACTAGTTTTTGATCCTCGTAAACGGATGACAATCGATTAGGCTCTCAATCACCCAATCTTCAACGATGTTCGCAAAGAGTAAGACTTCCAATTTGGCTAATAAATTGACCTTGAACTGAGCCTCCCTTCAGACATGTCCATCTAATAAATAAAACAAAAGATGAGTCTGTAGATCAAGTATTACAGCTGCGAGCTTGACATAGTTTGAGTGATAATGCCATATATGGATATATTAGTATGGTTTGATCATATTTATCCGCCCATGTTTTATTTGAACTTTCTGACGCGGGCGATGTCATCCTCGGGGTAGCTATTTCTGACATCCTAGGGTGAAAGACCCATCAGCTGGAAATACTCAGACACTTGTCTTGGCAATTCTTCAAGTACCTCTCGAGCCAAAGAAACACCGTTGTTGCTAAACTTCTCAAACTCAACAAATTGCACCAAATCTCTTTCTGTTCTTTGACCTCTTGAGTCAACCATCTCCATGTTGTCATCATCCAGATCATGCATGATCTTGAAATCTCCCTAGCCGATACCAACAATGATGACGGACATCGGCAATCGGTTGCATTGTACGAGAAGATCGAATACTTCTTGCTTGTCATGGATTTAACCATCAGTCAATATGAAGAGGATCATGTAGTGAGTACCTAATTTCTTGAATTATCGACATTGCTAAATACCTTCTTTGAGAAGCTCAGAGAAACGAGTGGGGCCTGAAAGTTGCACATACTTGAGAGACTACCTATAAGCCTTGAGTATCTATGGCAATTGGAACAGGTTAGGGTTTTCTGGTGTAAAATTAATTGGAAAACAATGATGCACTTTGCCCATAGTATCAAGTCTGGGATGTTTGACCTTGGCGCCAAAGCCATAGCAAGGCACCAGCTTATCGTAATCGTAATCCAGCAAAATAGAAGTGACGGCTTATAGAGCTTTCTCGTATAAGCTCTTGCCTGCTCCAATGTAGTGTAGACTATTTTTGGCTGTAGGTACGCCGTTACTTGCTGTGTAATCTATACAGTTCACCAGAGCCAACTGGAGGCCGTTTTCAAGAAAATCACCCAGTTGATATTGCACTCTTCTTTCATATTTTTCCATTTTCAAAGTACCAATGTTTTTTCTGTTCTTGTCCAGCAAAGGAAACTTGCCTCCAGTTCTGAACTGAGACATTTTGAATGTAACTAAACCAATCAACTCATGTTTTCCAGAATTTGAATAGTTGTAGACCCGAAGTTAAAGCTCTCGGTTGGGATCACTAGAGGTCAGTCTGCGTTAGGACATGCGAAATTATGGCCAACTTGGGTTAGTTGTGCTTTGAGGTTCACTCTAATAGACCAACAGTTCATCTTTATTCCTCTTTCGAAATATTCTGAAAAAAGCGTTTGTCCCACCAAAGAACCACATCCATTTCAAGTTTGGTAAATTGGTAGCTCCCAACTTGAGAGTAGCAATAGTCTTCCTGTTTCTCTCCTCTTTTTCACATCTCACAATTATCTTGCCTGCCTTTTTGGTCCCCTTTCGTAAATCCCGGATCAATCCATGTTCAGGTGAACCAAATATTTCTCCCACACTAGACTACATCTTTCCAACTAGTTTAGGAGGAGATTAATAGTGGTAGACTTCAAAAATAAGGGTCTGTTTGACTAGGTTAACATAGGGTTTACTTTCAAAAAAGAAGTCAATAAGCACTGTTTCAGCGTAATTCGGGTTCAAGTCATTCCAATAGACCTTAGTTTTCAGAAGAGTCTTTTATGGCCTTTGGTGTTCGAGTAACTTAACAACCAAGAATGAATCAGTAACGGTCACAAAGTCAAGATCGTCCAAGTTGCGACAACTAACAAACAATTCCAATCTTTCCTGTTCCTCCGCCTAGCTCATCAAGCTATCATTTCTTTACATTCTGACTTTTTGTGCTATAAGATTGAGATATAATGATATATATGAAAAGCTGAAACTGTAGATTAATTAGTCTTCTTTTTGATGATTTCTGATAAATGAGAGAGAAATACAGTTTCAAGATGGTATCAGACTCAATGGCATAAAAGGATAAAGTTAGGTTGATAAATTTATTAATTGGAAAGTAGACAAGTATGCAGGGACGGAGAAGGAAACAAAACGACCGATACAACAATCCAGTATGAAAAAAATTAATGTAGGTGATTGGCAGTTTGCTTGAGCAACTACAAGAGCAACATGAATCACAGTGGATGAATTCCGTGACCCAACTTCGCTAACAAAGAAAAATGCACCATTCTTTATCTCTTATCTAATCAAGGAGAAACGATTTATAGACACGTCCTCTTTTTAACAACAAGACACGCGAAGGTTCCCTCATCGATAAAAAAGTCAAACCTGTGCCTTACATTTTCATTCCTAAGTATAAAAATGACACCTTTATCATGCCAGACAAAGTCTTTGCCAAGGGAAAAACAGGACGACGATGTAACATATTAAATCGACTCAGTTCATGTCAAAATGAAAGACACAAGCATCTACTCCTTCAGGGAACCAGAGAACTAAGATATCCGGTCGGTCATCAGGAAGGAGTAAAAAGATAAGACTATTGTCAGCAGACAAGTAGAGTAGTTCAATCGGGTAATGAAATAGGCTATATAGATTATTGAAGAAAACGATGGGGTTGTTAAAAAGCAGCATAATACTCATTTATTCAAGACTCGCAAAAGATTTGATTATGCTCACACAGGAAGTGAGCTGTTCAGTCAATGCTAGCCTTTGCTGGGCATCAAAGAGCCCTAAAAATTAACAGCGAGGAAGGTAAGTCTCGCCAAGACTCATGACTTCAGCAGACGATGGCTCCCCAACTGCAGAAACATGACCTCCTTCAACTAGACCTATAAATCAATGCCCTATCAACACAATCCAGGCCGTTCTTCAGTGCTCTGACTCCAATTAATATTGTTAATGCCTCACAAAAGCATATATCATCATCTTATCGTCAAAATTTACTTTGTCAGTTCCTAGCATAGCTGATAGAAATTTCCAGAGTTAACAACCTTCAGATGCATGGTGTCATGCATCAGTTGATAGCATTGCTAACTAAGTTGACGCATGACCTCGCTATATCTGCTTTATTTTGGGTGCAGTGTAGCAGTTGAACCATCTGAAAGACGCATTGTAGAACGTGGTCCTCTGAAGTTTAAATTTATCCACATTCTGGCTTCATAAGTAGTGCCAACGATAACCATAAAGAGAGCCAAATAGGCCAAACAGTTACCGACAGAATCGTCATCCTTTATCTAGCTGCTGTTCATGACAGCAGCAGAAAAAATGGTTCTGACCTGCTCATTGAAAAGCAATTCCACAAGCCTATATAAGAGAACTCTTCTTATGCCCGTCACGATAACTCTGTGAAATTCGACCTCTCTGTATCTCTCTTTTGTTTTTGTCAGCTACCCTTCCATCTTGCTGCCGAGTACTCTCAAAAGAGCAGATTTTTACTTAAAAACTTAGATTTTTTCTTAAAATTCTAGCTCTGATTTTGCGTAGAGATGTTTGAGTTTGCTTAGCTCTTTCTTTTTCTCCTCCAGTCGTTCACATATTTTGCGCTTGGTCTCCAATAATTTTTTCTTTTTGCGAAGGATGGCAAATTGTCCAACAACATCCGGATCATCCACAAGCGGCACTATTTTTCTCCGCTATCGAACTACTTCTAGTTGCTCTTTGAGCTCGATCAACCTTGATACTTCTCTCTTGCTCATGATGGTCTGTAAATTCAAGATTTATCGCTGACTGCTTCGGGAGCGAGTGATCGTTATTTCACTTTCTTACAGGTGATGGTCATAATCAGAGGCGAATCGGTGGACAGTCGAATCTGTAAGCTTCACAACATACTATTAGCTTTTGTCCTCCATAATATCATATATACCAATACATACTGATATGATAAGATCACTTGAATCCTTTGGTAAGGTCGACTTCCTACCCTTCCTCAAACTTATTATGAGTAATGTTATCTTTGACAGGAATAGAGGAGTGGTCGTTGGCCTTACGAAGTTTTTGTAACGGCTTAGAGAAAGATGTAGGATCATAGAGTTCTCTCTTAACAGATCTCAATTGTTCCAAAACTTTTTATTCGTCTAATTCTTAAGGCTATTCTTTTTCTTGGGCAGCTTGTTTATAGTAATTAAATATTTCGGGGTCTTCCTAATTGATGTCCTCTTAATTCTGTTGGTAATTTTCTAACTTGTTGAGTATATCTTCAATATTTTTATTTTGCTCCATCTTCTTCATCTTGTTGCGACTGGCTTCTTCTTCAGCTTTATCCAGACAGCTCTACTGGAATGTTTTATTTTAGCCTTTTTGGATATTGCCGATCATTTTGTTTACCTGCTACTAACCGACAATTGCAATCAGCTTTTGTGTCAGTTCAGAAATTGAAGAAGAAAGTTGGGATATTTCACGTTGATAGAGAAGAATATTGCTGTCGTCAGCTTACTGCTGGTTTTGTTTCATGTAAAGGTCCAACTCGTCATCTTCCTCTGCTGGTACCTCAGGGATTAGTTTTTATTTGTCTTCCATCATTTCGTCCAATTTCTATGTTATATTTTAAACTACCTATTTCATGGCTTACAGCTCAGCCATTTGAGTTTTTAACTTAGCTTCAAGAACCCAGTAAACTTCTGCCTCTGGAACTTCCTCCTTTTGCTCAACTTTAACTTCTTTCTTCTCAAGAGTTCGATCCAAAAAATCATCATCACCAAATGTATCATTTTATCTTTCTCTGATAGCCTCTAAATTTTTCTGCTGACGTTCAGATAAATCCCCAAAAATGTTGGTCCTTAACCAATCTTCACATTTCTACAAAGCTTCCAGTGCCTCAACAAATTTCTTTTCCATCTTTTACTTCTTTGACCTCAACTTTTCCTCAAGACCAAACTATCTCTTTTCTCTTGAGGCCAGCTCATTTAGCTCAGATTCTACCTCTTGATATCTCCTTAGAAGCTCCTAGTATTCGCCTAGCTTGGTAAGTTGGGCTGAATCTAGAGGCAACCTTCTCAGAAGATCAGGCTCAATGGGCATCTAATTATCATTTTTGTAGGCATAAACTTCTCGATCGTCACTGATTCCCCAATCGATCCCAGCATATTCATCTTCCTCTTCTTGCATTTGCTGCTTTCCCGTCAACCTTCGAGGTGCATTGCTAGCAGCAAAATGAGGATCATTTTAGAGCATATCCAGGTACTTCGCCTTTGCTTATTCCTTTGAGAGCTGCTGATTCTGCTTTTCCAGCATTTTTGCAAACTCGTTTTCTTGTTTATTTTACTATTGCTCCAACATTTATTCGTACTCTGGACAACGCAGAATGAACACTCTAGAAGAAACACCGAATTTCAAACCGTCGAAGGGCTCTAATTTTTTATAGGTGTGTGCTGGCATTTTCGTCTTATTAACAAATGTCCCATGTTGCGATCCAAGATCCATCAGATACAAGTGATGATCGTCTTTTTTGGCTTGAAGGACTGCATGCTTGCGACTGACCATCGGATTATCTATATGTACGTCGCATAAGTCTTCTAATCTGCCTATGAGATTGAATGGTTTATGTCTTATGGAAAGTTTACCCAGCAGGTTGCCTTCTTTTATGATTTCGAAGTAATATGAATGCATGGGGAGAGAACTCCATTCTGGTGGATAGTAGTCCTCAACTGTAAATTGAGCCATGCTATAAGAGATTGACTATCGTATTATAAATTTTATGCGATTTTGAAACAATGAGATATGATGATCAAATATCATGGAGAGACAGTTTCAATTTTTGGTGTCTCCGCAGATAGTCCATCAATTTAACCCTATCACCTGGAATCTCTGCCTCGAGACCGTGCTTGTCAAGATAACTTTGCAACTGCTGACGTGTTACATAACCTTGTCGATCAGTTTCGATGCTCTGAACCACTTACAAGATGTTTTTGCCTTATAAGAATTATTCAAGAGTGGGTTTTTTGATTTGGGTGCTATTGAGTTTCAACATCTAGTTGATAAATCCTAACCCAGCAACCACACCTTCACTCTCTTTCTTAGATGCAACAACTTCATTGTATTCTTTTTCAACTCTGGCAATGAAGTTCTTATGGTTGAGGGGTTCCTTGAATCCTTTGTAGTACGCACTCACAACTTCTCCTGTGAATTTTTTGGCACTGTTCTTGAAAAGCCAATTCTGGAACTCTTCGTAAGAGATCACTCCTGTTCGATTGTCATCAATTAGTCTGAATACTTTCTCAGCATCAACGTTATACTACCTCATGAAGGCTTGCAACTCCTCATGGACAGCCTGAGGGCCTAATTGCTTAGTGCTTCCAAGTTGAATTAGTTGTGAATCTTGTTCAGCTTCATACCAGAATATCTTGACATCGATGGTACCTTTGCGCTGATTACCTTTTTTGATTTCAAGACGTTATTTGATTTGCTTGCCCTAGAGCAGAGGAGCCAAGGAGAGACAAGCTGACCCAACATCAAGGTTGCGATCATCAACTGCTACTGCGTTATCGTCAAATATGACAAATTACAGCTCACCTTTTCTGAGATAATTTTTGAAGTCATTATCGTAGGGTATTTCTAACATCTTTATGTGGTTCCAAGAAGGATTGTTGCCCTTGGATGTTCTTGTATAGTGATCCTCTAATCTGAAAGGATAGTAAACAAAAGTGTTGCTCTTGTCACCAAAACCTCTGCCTTCGTCGATCTGTACTACCAACCTTCTGACAGCCGACTCTTATTTGCTCTCAAAAACACTGCCTGTACCTTCACGTACTCTTTGTGCCTGGTCGTAAATAGGCATTCTCATCCGCATGCTGAAATTTATTGATCCCAACACTCTTGGCCCTAAGTGTAGAGTGGCCGAAGACTCAATAACTGGAGATACTCTGGGTTTTGACCTAGTCAGTAAATGTTTAAGGTCGATTGTAGCCTTGCCCAAATTATGATGCTTGGAGCCTTCGGAAGCCCAAATTTCAATCTTGAGTGTACCTTTCTGCAGAAATTTGAAGAAAAAGTCATCTTCTGCAACTCTGAAGAAAAATTATGATTGAAGATTGCACCTACAACCTTGTGTTAATTTGGAACTCTCAGTGTTGTGATTGTAGAAGTCTACAGTTGCCAAGATCAAGGGATTGGAAGCATTGGTTATTCCAGTCATAGAGCTGACTGCTGATTCCATAAGAGTAACCTAACCAAGGAACAAATCGAAATAATTGGACCCGAGAGGAATATTTGTAGTTTGCTCACTGAAACATGAGACATCGCCTTAGTAGAGAACCCCTTGCTTTCCTGTAGTTTTAGGCTGGGGGA
>Ga0100402_1006557_pt1 | contig 11510 bp, 11 predicted proteins | sample CryGeyme20150102_FD_80419 | JGI IMG/M metagenome (GOLD analysis project Ga0100402, IMG submission 80419) | Groundwater microbial communities from Crystal Geyser aquifers in Utah, USA - Crystal Geyser metaG 2015-0102 | ecosystem: Environmental > Aquatic > Deep subsurface > Groundwater | place...
ATCGAACCGCCGCTGTTCGTGTTCGTCACCGCTTACGAAGAACACGCGATCCGCGCGTTTGAAGCCAACGCGGTCAATTACCTGATGAAGCCGGTTGACGAACAGAAACTGGCTGACACCATCGAACGTGTGCGCCAGCGGCTGGCTGACAAGAAATCGGCCGAGGATGCCGAACAACTGCTCGATGTGCTGGCCGAAATCGCGCCTGATCGTGCGGCCGATTTCGTCGACACCGCCACCGTTTCCCCTGAAAGCGCCGATCGCTTTGAAAAGCTGATCAACATCAAGGATCGCGGCCAGATTTTCCGGGTCGAAGTCGACACCATCGAACATATCGAGGCGGCGGGCGATTACATGATCATCTCCACCGGCGACAATTCGCTGGTGCTGCGCGAAACGATGAAGGATCTCGAACGTCGGCTGGATCCGCGCAAGTTCCAGCGGGTGCACCGCTCGACCATCGTCAACCTCGATCTGGTGCGGCAGGTAAAGCCCCACACCAACGGCGAATGCTTCCTGGTGCTGGAAAGTGGCGCCGAGGTGAAAGTTTCGCGCAGTTACCGGGATGTGGTCGCGCGCTTCGTGCACTGATGTGTGCGGGGGCGCCTCCGCGCCCCCGTCCTCGGCGCTGTTCCTCCGCTACGCTCCGGGCGCCTGCGGGCGGCCAGTCGGCCTTGCGGAGCCTGCGGCTCCGGCTATTGTGCCTGCCCATGACCCAATTCACCCTCCCCGGTTTCGACCTCGCCAAATTCATCCGCGAAACGCTGGCCGAGGATCTCGGCGAAGGGCTGCCCGGCGGTGGGCGTGATGTCACATCCGACAGCGTGATCCCCGCCGATGCGCGCTTTACCGGGGTGATGGACAGCCGCGATGCGATTGTGGTCGCTGGCCTGCCGCTGGCTGAGGCGTTTTTCCGCGCGCTCGACCAGGATTGCGTGATCGAATGCCTCGTCCATGATGGTGACAAGGTGCCCGCGGGTACCGATCTGATGCGGATCGCAGGCAAGGCGCGCGCGCTGCTGACGGCGGAGCGCAGCGCCTTGAACATCGTCCAGCACCTGTCGGGCATTGCGACGCTGACGCTCCGCTATGTCACCGCGATGCGGGGGCCGGATGGCAACCCCGCCTGCACCCTGCTCGATACCCGCAAGACCATTCCGGGCCTGCGCTTCCTCGAAAAATATGCCACCCGCCAAGGCGGCGCACAGAACCACCGCATGGGGCTGTGGGATGCGGCGATGATCAAGGACAATCACGTTGCGGTGGCCGGCAGCGTTGGCGAGGCGGTGCGGCGCGCGCGCGATGCTGGCGTTAACCGGATCATCTGCGAGGTCGACAACCTTGACCAGATCGAGCCTGCGCTGGCGGCAGGCGCGCACCACCTGTTGCTCGACAATATGGCGCCCGAAACGCTGGCCGAGGCCGTGGCGCTGGTCGCAGGCCGCGTGCCGACCGAGGCCAGCGGCGGCGTGAACCTCGATACCATCGCGGCCAAGGCTGCGAGCGGGGTGGACTACATCTCGGTTGGACGCCTGACGCAGAGCGCGCCTGCCGCTGATATCGGGCTGGATTTCACGCCGGTATGATCGCGCTTTCGCGCAAGCGCCCGCTCAGCATCAATATCTTTGCGGTTGCGTTTCTCGCGGCTGCCGTGCTGTCCTGCATCGACGGGCTGGTCCGAATCCCCGTCGCGCTCAAATCGCAGAACGCTTTTCCCTGGTTGTCGCGCGATGTGCTGATTGTCTGGCATAGCGCATGGCTCTCGATTGCGCTGATTCCGGTCGCGATGGTGTGGTTGTCGGCAATCAGGTTCGCGCGCTGGATGGTGAGCTTTATGGCGCTCGCCAAGCTGGCGGGCTTGCTGATATTGCTGCCGGCGCTACCAATGTTCGTTACGATGCAGCCGCTCTGGCTGGCCTCGATAGTGCTCGGCGTTCCGGCTGTCGCGATGCTATTCACCCCTGCCAGTAACCGCTGGTTCGCCCACAAGGGGGAGGTTGACCCTGCGGTATTTGAATAGCCTCCCCATAGCCCCTCGTCATCGCGAGGGGCGTAGCCCCGTAGCGATCCATGGCCTGCTGTTTGGATTGATCGCGTCGGTCCGTGGATTGCTTCGTCGCCTGCGGCTCCTCGCAATGACGATGCTTCTGGTCACAAGTGCGTCCGCCGCCCACGCGCAGGCCTACCAGTGCCGCGCCCCGCAGGTGACCAGCGTGCCCGCCATCACACCCGACAGCCCGCGCCGCGTCATGCCGGTGACAGGCTATACTCTCGCGCTCAGCTGGAGCCCGGAATTCTGCAAGCCGCGCGAGGGCCAGCGTGCTCACGCCACGCAATGTTCGGGCACAAACGGCAGCTTCGGTCTCGTCGTTCACGGGCTGTGGCCCGAAAGCGGGCCAAGCTGGCCGCAATGGTGCCAGCAGGGCGCGCAGCTGACCCCGGCCGAGGTGCGCAGCGCGATGTGCATGATGCCGTCCGAACGCCTCGTCGCGCGCAGCTGGGCCAAGCACGGCAGCTGCATGGTCAATCGCCCGGCCAAGTATCTCAACGTCACCCGCATCCTGTGGAACAGCTTGCGCATCCCCGATTACGACCGCATCAGCCGCGAAGACGCGCTGACCGCTGGCCGTATCCGCGCCGCTTTCGCCGATGCCAACCCCGGCATTCCCGAAAGCGCAATCGGGGTGAAACTGAACGGGCGCGGCTGGCTGGAGGAAGTGCGGTTGTGCTACGCCAAGACGTTCCGTCCAGTGCGCTGCACCCCCTCGCGCCGGGGCGCGAAAGACACCGCGCCCGCGCGGATTTGGCGAGGGTTGTAACCGGGCAACCGCGCCAGTCCGGTTCTGACCTCATCCCTGGCGATCTGTCACCCCGCACGCAGGTGGCTCGAAGCCGGGTGTTTCACCAACCTGCTGCTTCACCGGCACCGGCACCGGCATTGATGCTGCGAACGGATAGGCCAACGAGCGCAGAAAGGTGCGCGGCACGGGATCATCAACGCCGTAAGCCGCGGGGCCATCGCTTTGATTCCTGATGGCTGTGCCAAACAGCAAATCCCACATCGGGAATTGCCCGGCAAAGTTTTTATCAAAGGCCTCAGCGTCATTGGCGTGGTGCCAGTGATGGAACGTCGGCGTCACAAACACCCAGCGCAGCGGCGCCCACCCGACCTTCACGTTGGAATGCTTGAGCAACGAATGCCACGAGAACTGGACACTGAAAATCGCCAGCGCAGCAGCGCTGACGTCCAGCAACAGCGCAAGGATCAGCACGCCGGAATTGGTGATCGCAGTATCAACCGGATGCGTCCGGTAGGCGGCGATCCAGTCCAGCTCCTCGATCGAATGGTGCACGGCATGGAATTTCCACAAAAACGGCACCCTGTGGAACAGCCGGTGCATCCAGTAGTAGTAAAAATCCCCCAAGATAATCAGCATGATAACCTGGGCCCACAGCGGTTGTGACCGAACCTGCGACTGGATGAAGGCGGGAATGTGATCGTCAAGCGCGCCGACAACAAGGGTTATGAACACCACCGAGACAAGCATCGTCAGCGTTGCCCCGACCAGCATATACGCCAGATCGAGCTTCAAATCGGCGCGAAGGATTTTCTTGTGCTTGAGACGCGGCAGGATCTGTTCCAGCGGAACAAAGATCATCGCCGCGCACAGCAGAAACAGCAGTCTGTCGACGGAGTTTTCAAACAGGGTCATGACAGCACCGGTTCGATGGGTTTGCGGGGCACCGCCAGAGCGCGTTCATTCAGCCGGTCTTTCAGCGTCAGGAACGGTTTTTCGATGCCAAAATGCACCATCAGCGCCGCCGTGTAGGTGAAGAGGAAATAGCTTGCCCAGAAAATCAGCGGGTGCCGTTCGTAACCAATCGCGAACGCCAGCGGCAACAACGGATAATGGACGAGGTAGAGCGCATAGCTCAGCCGCGCATTGACTCTAAAGAACGGCGTGAAGCCCAGCTTCTGATCCGACAATGACGCAGCGCAGAATACCATGAACCCGAACAGCACCGCCAGCAGCGTGGGCAGCAGCCAGGCATCGAACCGGGAGATTTCGGCATAGAATTGGTGCGAACCAAGCCACAGCGCCAGCAGGCCACCACTCGCCCACAGACCGGCCAGTGCGGCGGGCCTTGGAAACACAACGCCGCGCGCGTGCAGGATCGCAACCATGATGCCGATCACAAACCCTTCGAGCGACATATGGAAAGGGCTGCGCATCAACACGAAAAATTCGTTGTATTGGATGCTTCGGCCCAGCATTTCGAAGGCCATCCCGCGGCCGAGCGGCGAGACCAGCAAGACAGCGATGCCCAAAGCCGCGCACGCCTGCAAGGTTTTGGGTTTGAACAGAGCCCAGACCAGAAGCGGTGCGACAAGGTAGAATTTTTCTTCGACGCCCAACGTCCAGAACACAACGTTGATGTCCGACCCGGTGTAATCCTGCAGAAACAGGAGATGCGCGATCAGGCTCTGAAAAAGATCGTCACTTCTGATCGCGAAACCGGGGAAAAATCCTGCGCTGCATAACCCCAGAACGGCATAGTAAGCCGGAACGATCCGCAAGATCCGGTCTTTAAAATAGCTGACCGGAAACAGGCTCTCGCCTTTGGCGAACTTCCGCATCAGGCCGCCAGCGATCAGATAGCCCGCAAGGACGAAGAACAGATCGACCCCGACCCATCCGTTTCTGAAGATGTTCCGCGCCAGGCCATCCGGCAGGCCGCTGATGGCGATGCCGCTGGCGTGGCGCAGCAACACCAGCACGATGGCAAGGGTTCGAAGCAGATCAAGCCACTGGTTGTGGCTGGCGCGCTCTTCGAAAGAGAGAAATTTGCCGCCCCTGCCTTGCATTGATCTGTACGCTGGAGCGAACCTCCTAGGGTGTTGATAATCGGTCGGGTTGGCAATTGCGATGTGCTGAACCGTGCCGCAAACTTAGGGTGACGGAGTTTCAGAATCGCTAACGGCAGGCGCAGCCCCGATGCTTGAGTGGAGAGCTGCCAGTGGCGCTGCGCATCAAACGCCGTGACACGGCAAGGGCAGTCAACTATACCGCAGCGTCAATGGTAGCATTGCGCGCCCTGATTCGTGACCATGCCCGGCTGGCGCTGGTTCTGCTGACTTTGGCATTGGCAGTGAAAGCGGTAATCCCGGCGGGGTTCATGCTGTCTCCGGGTAATGATCGGTTCCTGACGGTGACGATCTGTTCGGACGCCAGCGGCACGCTCAAACAGATGCGGCTTGCCCTCCCGTCCAAACAGGACGCGGGCGGCGATCATTCCGATATGGCGGGCAAAGGTCAGCCTTGTGCCTTTTCGGGCCTTGGCCAAGCCGGTTTGGGCGGGGTTGATCCTGTTCTGCTGGTCACCGCGATTGCCTTCATCCTGTTGATCGGTCTTGCGCCGCTCCTTACGCCTCGTGCGCGTGACATTGCCTTCTTGCGGCCGCCGCTGCGCGGGCCACCTGCCTCCGCCTGACACGCTGAACCCAGTTTGTCGGTAATCCCGTCGTTTGCCCTTGCGGCGGACCGGGCTATCGGAGGAAATTTCAATGGTTGCGATTTTGGATTGCCCGGTCGGGCAGGCAGTGGCGGGCAATTCCGCTGCGCAGACGGCGCCCCGCGCGCTGATACTGCACTTGGCCAAACACCGTTCACACCTGTCACACGGTGCGCGCATCACCTTTGCCATCGTTGTCGGCCTGGTGCTGGCGCTGGCGATTACAAGCGCGCTGCGCGGGCAACTGCTGGTGCCCGGCATTGCGCTCGGCACGCTGGCACTGCTGGCCGGTGTGCTCGAATGGCACCACCGGTCGCGCCCTGCAAGCGTGCAGCGGGCGCTTGCTGGCGGGGGGCTGCGGCAGCGCAGCGACCGGGGCGATCCGCCCGCATGGTCGGTGGCAGGTGCCTGCTTCATTGCCGACGACACCGCCGCTGGGCGGCTGCGCCTGTTGCTCACCCGTCACGGATGTTCGATCGAGATCGGCACCAGCCTGCGCCTTGAAGAACGGCGCAGGGTTGCTCCGCTGATCGCCCGCGAACTCGCCGCCATTCAGCAAAGTGGCGCATCCCTTTCGCTGTCATCCCTGGGAGACCTCCTGATGATCCGCGCCTTATCTGCCGCTGCTGTTCTTGGCAGCACCGCCCTGCTCGCGGCCTGCAATGCCGAAGCGCCGGTCGCAACCGATCCGGCAACCAGTGCCAGCGCGATCGCCATCACCGCCCCGTGGTCGCGCGAGACCGCCGGGGGCCAGAACGCGGGGGGTGCGTTCATGACCATCGCCAACACCGGTTCCGCTGCCGACCGCCTGACCGGCGGGTCAAGCCCGGTCGCAGGGCGGGTGGAGCTCCACACCATGTCGGTGGACGGCGGGGTGATGCGGATGCGCCAGCTTGCGGACGGGATTGAAGTCCCGCCGAACGGCGCGGTGGCGCTCAAACCCGGTAGCGTCCATGTCATGCTGATGGACTTGAAGCACCCGCTCAAACCGGGCGACAAGGTGCCGCTGACGCTGACCTTCGCAGGCGCAGGAACGCTGGATACCGCGCTGGAGGTTCAACCCGCGGGCGCTGCCGGCCCAGCGCTGCAGCCCGACGCACCAGGCAAGCCGCATGGCTGATCCCTTCTCTGAGCTTGAGGAGGAACCCTCGCCTGAGCGCCAGACGGAGGGCCGCAAGGCTCTGCGGCTGGTGCTGTGGCTGCTGGTTGCGCTGGTCATCGGGATCGGGTTGGCGGTGATGTTCGCCCGTGACCGCGCGCCGCCGCCAGCCGGGGCGACGGCCTATTCCGGCGGGATCGGCGGGCCGTTCACCCTGACCGCGCCCGACGGATCGCGGGTCACCGATCAGACCCTCAAAGGCAAACCCTTCGCGATCTTCTTCGGGTTCACCCGCTGTCCGGACGTCTGCCCGACCACCCTTTCGCGCATGGCCCGCCTTCGCAAAGAGCTGGGGCCGGATGGCGACAAGTTCACGGTTGTCTTCGTCTCGGTCGATCCCGGCTACGACAGTCCGGAAGATATTGGCCGCTACGTCGAAATGTTTGGCACCCCGATTCTCGGCCTGACCGGCACCGACGCCGAAATCGCCAAGGCTGCCAAGGCCTACCAAGCCTACTTCATGAAGGTTCCGACCTCCGGTGGTGATTATACCATCGATCAGACCGCCAGCGTCTATCTGATGGACGCGAACGGCAAATTCCAGTCGCTCATCGCCTATGACGAAAGCCTGCAAACCGCGCTCGCCAAGCTCAGGCGGCTGATCGGCTGATACCAGCGCGCTAAGATGCTGATGCATCACGCGCTGAAAATGCTCAGACTCCGCACGGGCTTAGGCCAAAGTCCGATGAGGCAAGCTCATCGAACTTTGATATGACACCCCGACAAAGGGGCACATTTATCGTCAACTGACGGCTCATCGCGGCCTTGCAGCGCGGCGCTTGGTGCATGAACGGCGCTGGTCGCAGATGCGGCGATTTCGTCGCTCGCTGTGTCGCCCCCCTTGCCGTTGCCGACACAGCGACGATGTAGCGCGGCCCGCAATGTTACAGCTGCGGGTAAAGATGGCAGTGGAAAGTTACATTTTCGACACGTATAGGACAGCCATGGCAACGCCGATCTACGAATTTGCGCAGATACCGCGGGTCGAACCCGGGGCCAGAGCGCGCGTCCGCAAAGGCCGGGTGCGCGATGCGGGTCAGGCGCCAACGGTCGGCGTGATCTACAACCCGCGCAGCCACCGCAATCTGGGTGCGGATTTCGATTGTGGGCTGTGTCCACACGTCCACATCGCCCAGCCGTCCGCGCGCGCGCAACTGCCTGAAGCGCTGGTGGATTTCGCTGCGCGCGGGATTGATCTGCTGGTTATCAACGGCGGCGATGGCACGGTGCGCGATGTGCTGACCTGCGGGCAAGCGATTTTCGGTGATAACTGGCCCGCGCTCGCGGTGCTGCCCAAAGGCAAAACCAACGCGCTGACGGTCGATCTGGGCATTCCCGATGACTGGACGTTGCAGGACGCGATCGACGCGCTCGATTATGGCAACCGCGTCTGGCGGCGACCGATGGCGGTCTCCGCGATCGATGCGACTGGCGGCAAACCGGAAACGGCACCGGGCGTATCGCGGGTGGCGGGATTTATCCTGGGCGCGGGCGCTTTTACCAAGGCCACCCAAGCCGGACAAAGCGCGCACAAACTGGGGGCATTCGACAGCATGGTGGTGGCGGTGACGGCATTGTGGGCGCTGCTCCAGTCGCTGTTTGCAGGCCGCAGCAATGTCTGGCGTCAAGGCGCGCGGATGCGGATCGGACTGGGCACCGCGGATGTCCCGATGGCGCATAGCGGGCGCGGCGATCCGGCGATGCGGCAATTGCTGTTCGCGTCGACGCTCGAACGCCTGCCCGCCGGAATCCGCCCGTTCGGCGCGCTCAAAAGCGGGCTGAAGCTGGTGGCGGTTGATCAGATTTCGCGCCGAACCACGGCACTGATCCCGCTGGTGTTGCTGGGCAAGCTGCGCGGTTCGCTGCGGTCGCGCGGTATCCACCAACTTGCGGCGACCCAGTTCAGCCTGTCGATCGACGACCAGTTCATCCTTGATGGGGAGGCGTTTCCGGCAGGTGATTACAGGGTCGAACAGGGGCCGGAGCTCGCCTTCGTCACCCCATGATCACGGCCATACCTCGTGGCGGCGGCGCGCTCGCCGACCGGATTGCCGCCCGGCTGAACGCCCCGACCGATCCCGCAGTAACCGACTTTGCCAAGGCGCTGGCCGACGCGGCGGGCGCGCAGGCGGTGCTGTTCTACGGATCGAACCTGCGCACCGGTGCATTGGACGGGGTGCTCGATTTCTACATCCTGCTGCCCGGCGATCAGGAGTCCGCCATCTGGCCCACGGTCAGCTATCACGAGCGCGCGCAGGGCGAAACCACCCTGCGTGCCAAGGTGGCGACGATGCGGTTGGCAACCTTCGCCCGCGCGGCCAGCGGTGCCCTGATCGACACCACCATCTGGGCGCGGTTCGTGCAGCCGAGCGCGCTGGTCTGGGCCAAAAGTGATGCCGTGCAAGACGAGGTGATTGCAGCCATCAGCGCCGCCTGCATCACCGCCGCGCAGCTGGCCGCTGCACTAGGGCCGGCCAGCGGGTTGGCCGAAGACTACTGGCGCGCGCTGTTCCGGGCGACTTACAAGGCCGAATTCCGCGTCGAAAAACGCGGGCGCGAAAACGACATCCTCAGCGTCAACGCCGATCATTTCGCCGGATTGCTGCCGCTCGCGCTCGAAGCGGGCGGAATTGCGCCCGATCAGCAAGGCGCGATCCTCACGCCGCAGGTCGCCCCGGCAGAACGCCGCCGCGTGCTCGGCTGGTGGAGGCGGCGGCAACGGCTGGGCAGGCCGCTCAACCTGATCCGGCTGGTCAAGGCCAGCGCGACCTTCGACGGCGCAGCCCGCTATGCCGCGTGGAAGATCGAACGCCACACCGGAATGCCGGTCAAAGTCACGCGCCTGCGCGAACGCTTCCCGTTGCTCGCCGCGCCGCGGGTATTGTGGGATCTCTACCAGCACCGCCGCCGCAACGCGGCCTGGGATACTGACCCTGGCTGAGATACTGGATCGCAATGTCGATCCGGGTGATGCCTCGCCCGGCGCGGGCAACGGCACGCTCACGCTGATGCCGTCGGGAGCAGAGCGCGTATAGGCATGGGGTTGCGCCTGAATTGCGGCGCAATTGCCTGACGCTTCACGGTTTGCCAGCCAATCGCCACCGTGGAAAACATCCGATGCGCGCTTGTTCGCCGATTCGCAGCTCCCGTATGGCGAATATATTGCCAGAAAGGGCCTGCGCCGCGCCATGCCTGCACCTTTGATTTCGCCTTCGATCCTCTCGGCTGATTTCGCGCGGCTGGGCGAAGAGGTGCGCAGCGTTGATGCGGCGGGGGCGGACTGGATCCATATTGATGTGATGGACGGCCATTTCGTGCCCAACATCACCATCGGCCCCGACGTGGTCAAAGCGTTGCGCCCGCACACCGTCAAACCATTCGACGTGCATCTGATGGTCGCTCCGGCCGATCCCTATCTGCAGGCCTTTGCCGAGGCAGGCGCGGACATCATCACCGTCCATCCCGAAGCCGGCCCGCATATCCACCGCACGCTGCAGGCGATCAAGGCGTTGGGCAAACGCGCGGGCGTGGTCATTAACCCCGGCACCCCGGTCGAGGTGCTCGACAATCTGATGGACTTGGCCGACCTGATTCTGGTGATGAGCGTCAACCCCGGCTTTGGCGGGCAGAGCTTCATCGTATCGCAGTTGGAAAAAGTCGCGCGCATCCGGTCGATGATCACGCGGTCGGGCCGGGCCATTCGGCTTGAGGTCGATGGCGGCGTCAATCCCGAAACCGCGCGGATGTGCGTTGAGGCGGGCGCCGATGTGCTGGTCGCGGGATCGGCCACCTTCAAGGGCGGGCCGGATTGCTACGCCGCCAATATCGCCGCATTGAAGGGGGTGCAGTGATGGCAACGCTGCTGCGCACCGCTGCTGGCCGCCGGGCCGATGCACTGGTTGAACGCGTGGCGGATAATCCGGTGCTGAGCTTGTCCGACGCGGCAGAGCCGGGTGCAGCGCAGCCCAAGCCAGCGCCGCCATCGCAGACACCCCCGCACCCGCAAGAGCCTTCGCGCGCACTGGCGCTGGGCGACATGATTGCGGTGCGGGCCGGGCCGGGGGAAGCGCTGATCCGGTTGGCCTATCGCCTCGGAGTGCCGGGCCACGCGCTCAGCCAGCCGTTCCGCCGCCCACCGCCGCTGCGGGTGCTGGCGACGGTTGAGTGCCCTGCGCAGGGTGACCGTGCCGCCGGGACCGCGCTGCGCGCCGGGCATTTCCTCATTCACGCCGTGCGCCTGCCGATCGCCAGTATGGATTTCGGGTCGGCTGCGCGGCTTGCGCCCGGGGTCGAACGGGTGCTGCACAGCTTCAGCTGGCTTGCCGATCTGGCCGCCAGCGCGCCGCGCGCCGATGGTTGTGCGGTGGCAGAACGCATCACTGGCCAGTGGCTCCACGCCAACGCCGCACCCGCCAGAGGCCCGGCGTGGGAGGTCGAATATGTCGGCCTGCGGCTCGTCGCATGGCTGGTGCACGCACCGCTGGTGCTGGCGGGGCATGGTGCCGAAGGGGGGCGGGGCCTGAAGTCCCGCCTGCTCACCGCGATTGGCGAAACCGCCGCATGGCTCGACAAGAAAGCCCCGCGCGAAACTGTGGGGTTTGGGCAGGTCGCAGGCTGGGCCGGGATCGTCGCGGCAGGCCTGCTGCTGCCCAATGGCAAGCCCCGGCGGCTGTTCGGCGAAGATGGCCTCATCAAGGCGCTTGGCGATATGGTGGGCGAAGACGGCGGCGTGCTGTCACGCTGTCCTGCCGCGCAGCTGGATGCGATCCGGCTGCTGACCGATCTGATCGCCTGTTACGATGCGGTGGACGTCATGGCGCCGCCCGCGCTGGCGGTG
>Ga0100402_1006559_pt1 | contig 11508 bp, 6 predicted proteins | sample CryGeyme20150102_FD_80419 | JGI IMG/M metagenome (GOLD analysis project Ga0100402, IMG submission 80419) | Groundwater microbial communities from Crystal Geyser aquifers in Utah, USA - Crystal Geyser metaG 2015-0102 | ecosystem: Environmental > Aquatic > Deep subsurface > Groundwater | place...
ACTGTGACATTGGGCTTGCCTAAGATGGGGCTATTTTTGAGAGATGGATGGAACCATGTTGGGAATTTGAGGGTAGCAGATTTTGGACTGCCTCAAGAATCTATAGATGCGGCAGAGCCCCTTGCTTACTTACCGAAACATTTAGACCTCCCCCGGATTGTTAGGAATCGCCATAAGTATCAGGCAGGTTATGTTGTTGGGATGGGAGGGTCAAAGGAAATGCCCGGTTCTGTAAAATTAGCGGGACTTGCTGCTTTAAAAGCAGGGGCTGGGATTGTTCGATTATTTCATTTAGAAGAAATTGGCCCTGTTGCAAATGAACTTATTAGTGTTGATTGGGATGCAAAAGAGTGGAAGAGGGGAGTAGAAAAAGCTCAAGCTATTTTTGTAGGCCCAGGCATTGGTAAATCGAGAAAAATGAGAGCTTGGCTTAAAAAGTATCTAAAAACAATTAAGCAACACTGTGTTATTGATGCAGATGCGCTCCTTCCCGGGTTGAGTTTTCCTAAAAAAGCTGTTTTAACACCCCATAAGGGGGAAGTATTGCGTCTTTTAGAACTGAGTGAGGCTCCGGGAGATGAGGAACTATTTGCTAAAGTCATCCTGTTTTGTAATCGGAATGATTTGGTTTTAGTATTAAAAGGAGCCCCTACATTTGTTTTTGCTCCACATAGAGGTCCTGTTATCATCCCTTATGGGGATCCAGGAATGGCAACAGCTGGCTCTGGTGATGTGTTAACGGGTGTTATCTCTGCTCTTTTGGCTCAAGGTTGCTCTGCGTTGCAGGCCTCTGTTTTGGGAGCTGCGCTTCATGGCATCGCGGGGGAGTGGGCCGCTAGAGAAAAAACGTCCTATTCAATTACGGCTAGTGATTTGATTGAGTTTTTGCCTTCTGCATTTCACTCTTTATTGGATAGTGATATGACTCAAACCAATGGATAAATTTCGCAATCCCCTCTTCTATAGAAGTGGTAGGGGCAAAGTTTAAAATCTTTTGACTTTTTTCAATGTCTGCAAAAGTAGTCAGAACTTCTCCTGCTTGCATAGGTTTCATTTCCATGATCGCTTTTTTACCAAGTGACTTTTCTAAAAGCTCAATTAAATAAAGGAGTTCTACAGGTTTATTATTGCCTAAGTTGAAGATTTCATAGCCCGCTCCAAGATCTATAGCTGCTGCCGTTCCTCTCACGATATCATCAATATAGGTGAAATCTCTTTTCATTTTGCCCGAATTGAACACTTGAATGGGTTTTTCCTCACAGATTTGCTTTGAAAAGTGGTAATAGGCCATATCAGGTCTTCCCCATGGGCCGTATACTGTGAAAAATCTAAGGCCCGTTACCGAAGTTCCGTATAGATGGTGATAGGCGTGAGCTATTAGCTCATTTGCTTTTTTGCTTGCACCATAGAGATTTGTTGGAGTGTCTGTAATATCTTCTACTGAAAATGGGATTTTTTGATTTGTGCCATAGACTGAAGATGAAGAAGCATATATGAGTTTAATCTCCTTAAAGTGGCGACAGGCCTCTAAAACAGAAACAAATCCCTGAAGGTTGGAAGAGACGTAATCGTTCGGATGAGATAGCGAGTGGCGCACTCCTGCTTGGGCTGCTAAATGAACTACGTGAGTGATCTCATGTTTTGAGAGGATTTTTTTTAAGGTTTCTTCATCACAAATATCAGCATGAATGACATCGATCCCTTGATTTTTGAGCAGAGAGGCGCGATCCGATTTTAATCTAGGGTCGTAATAGCTGTTAAAATGATCAAGACCAAGGACAAAATCGCCTCTTTCATGAAGGAATGAGGCTAAATGAAATCCGACAAATCCTGCAGCACCTGTAATTAAAATTTGTTTCATAAATTTGTTGGTTTCATAAGAAAAATTGTGCTATAAAAATTAACTACTTCCATCTTAAAGGCACAAATTCTTTATGACAAGAGTGATATTTCAAAAGTGCTGGTGCTTAATAGCTCTGGCTTTAGCAAGTTGCAGCGGGCCGTATATGGGGAAAGACCTCTTCGGCGCCGATGAATTCGTTTTAGATTCCTATAAAATTCGAGAAGGGAAATTTTCCATTTTAGAAATGGAAGGGCAAGTCGTAGAAGATCTTAATGAAGAGCTTTTAGACGAGTATCAAGACCGAATTCATGAAGATGATGTCTTAAATATTGTCCTCTATCACCCCAAAAGAGAAGATATAGTTCGGGCAGTCCAAAATGTGGGGTGTACAGTTGGCTTTCGAGTTGTAAATGGTCAGATTAATTTGCCTGATCTTCCCCCAGTTGCTCTAGCAGGTCTTACCTTAGAAGAGGCAAGACAAAAGATTCAAAATCACTACCAGGGACACATTCGAGATACGGAAGTTTTTGTCACTTATAAAGATCGAATTGTTAGAAAAGTAGAGCTTATGGGCCTTGTAGCCCTTCCGAGCGTTCCTGTTGATGGGAAAATGAGACTCTTTGATGTCCTCTCAAAGGCGAGAGTTCCTACAGAGGCTAACCTATTTAAAAGTTATCTCATTCGAGATGGGAAAATGCTCCCGGTCGATATGAGTAAGCTTATTAAAGAGGGGGATATGAGCCAAAATATCGTGATGCAAGGGGGGGATAAAATCTACATAGCTGAACCTTCCGCATCTACCTTGATGGTAATGGGAGAGGTGGCTCGAGAAAGAACACTTCCCTTGCCCAATGGGCGTCTCCCCTTAAGACAAGCTTTGGCAGAGGCTGGAGGGATCCCTTACACAGGTGATAAATCATATATTCAGATCATTAGAGGTAACATTGCTAAACCCAAAATTTATACCCTGAGTTGGGAGCATGTAATTCATCTTCCAAATGATAGCCTTCTCTTAATGCCAGGGGACATTGTTTATGTAGCAGCTAAACCAATTACAGAATGGAATCGCTTTATCTCACAGCTACTCCCTTGCTTTTCTGGAGTGGATGTGTTGATTAAAACAGGCTCCGGATGGGGAGTCATGATTCCATGAGTGATAAGCCGCTTCTTGATCTTGATGAAAGAATTTTTACAATCAATGATGTAAAGCGGCTTTACATAAAGATGAGAAGATCCCTTTTGAAATGGGCTCTCATTGGTGGTGGAATCATGTTTCTTTATATGGGGGTTTTAAAGGTCCCTAAATATAAAGTAGAGGCTACTTTTAAGGAGGAAGCTGATAAAGGTGTCGGAGATGGCTCTTTAAGAGAGTTACTGGGTGGGGTGGGGATAGGCGCCTCTTCTCAACCAGAGGTGGCAACGATTATGAAATCGTATCAGCTGCTAAAACCTTTAGCAGAAAAACTGGGGTTGCAGGCCTCTATATCTGGCCATTCTAAATGGATTGTTGGGAAAGTACTCAAACGTTTAAGAGAAAGCTTTCTTGCGGCAAGAGGGGTCCTTTTAAAAGATGTAGATCCGTTTGTATTTGAAAATGTCTTTTATGAGGGAGCTGACCCTCTCCTTTACACCATCTGTTTTACCGATCCAACTCATTTTACAGTGTTTTCTTCTAACAAAAAAAGGGAGCTTGGGAAAAGTGAGTTAGGTATAGCAACTCAAATAGATGGGGTGAATTTTACAATTTTAAAAACTCCTGAAGTGCTTAAAATTGGTAAATTTTATGATCTGAAGATTCACTCTTGGGTCTCTGCTGCAAAATTTTTAAGAGATCAGTTAAAAGTTGAGAGTGATAAAAATAATAAGTCCATTTTTCATCTTTCTGCTCTTGTTAGAGATAGATGTTTTGGACAACGTTTTATCAATGAGCTGATGGCTCAATACCAAAACTATTTAAAAAAAGAACATGATCAGATCACTGAAGAACAAATTGGGTATCTTGAAAATAAACAAAGACAGATCTATGAGCAAATGGACAAGGTTTTTGATGAACACGTTTCGTATCTTAGCCAAAATCTAGAGAAAAATGGATTAGGGAGTATGATGGAGCAAAGCGAAAGCTTGTCTATCCATCATCAAAAGATCGTAGATAAGATCCTGGCAATTGAGATGGATCTATCTAGGATTAAGCAGTTAGCAAATGGAGAGTGGAGCTCAATTACGTTAACTCAGGAGGGGCAGTGTAGAAACGAGATTTCAAAAATTTCAGCGCAACTCCATGATCTGAAAAGTCAAAGAGATTTATTTGAAGTATCCCTTTGTAAAAACTTAGAGTGTTCTATTGAAGGGAAAAAAGAAGAATTAAACGAGATTCGAGCGCAAAGATATACTGTCGAGCAACTAGCTCAAAAACTAAAGATTGGAGATCAAATTTCAGCGCTTGATTCCGGGTTGGCCCCCTCTCTTTATCATTGGGCCCAAAACATTCAAAATGTAGAAGAGAAAAATGACCTGCTGGACTATCTAGGAAACTATAATAGACTCCTTTGTATAAGAGAGAAAACTCTTCAGGAGAGCTCTTTTTCAAGCGCACAGGTCCCGTTAGAATTGCAAAGCATAGATTTGCCAACAGCTCGCGCATTTTTTATAGAATATAATAGTAAGCTAGATGCTATTGAAGGTTCTATGCGCCTATATGCTCAGTTTCAAAAAGAGATTCAGCAGCCTGACTTTGAGATTGGGTCATTAAATTCAATTCTAACTGATCCATTTAGTCAAAAGCTCATCGCTGAAGCTTCAGAGGTTGGGGTAAGGCTGAAAAATGAGAAGTACCATAGCTCAAGGGAAGGGGAGCGTTGGAGAGAAGACATTGAGCTCCATAAAAAAATTCTAACCGATCACCTTGGCCATTTGTATAGAGCCTCTTTTTTGAATGCAACTTTAATTAAGGAAAAAATAGTCAGTTTACAAAAAGTTTGTGTCGACTGCATTAATCAACAAATCTCTCTCCTAAATCAACAGGCAGAAGATCAAATTAAAGAGAGCACTTTTAATCTAATTCAAGAAAGAAATCTTTTAGAAGAAAAAGTTAAAGAGATTAAAGTTCTATCTAAGGATCTACCGGAAAAATGGAGACTAGAAAAGTGGTTAGAGCTTAAAACAGATATGGTGACAACGATGATGGAGGCAATTACCCAGGTAGTTGAGTCTAAAACGATTTCTCATCACCTTCACAGGGTAGGGTCAAGACCTCTTGACTTAGCTCTTCTCCCTTTATCTACTGAGCCTCCCAGGCTACTACTTTTCACCTTTTTAGGGGGGTTTTTATCTTCTTTTGCCCTCTTCTTTTTTACTCTTGTTCGACAAATTCTAAAGGGGTTTCCGATTTCTTTTGAAAAGTTGCAAGCCCTTCGTCTTCCGGTGCTCGGCTCCATTAGTAGCTTTTGTGATGGACCATTAGTTGAGATTCCTAAGGGACCTGACCTTGAGCTCTTAAGGTCTTTGGCTTTGTTTTCTAAAAACGGAAAAGTGACTGGACTTGTCAACGGCGATGGTCCCGATTATTCGTATGCTCTTTGCGAAAATCTTGCAAGGATGTCTATCCGATCCATTGTCTTGCGGTGTGACTTTTTGTCTAAGTTTCAAAAGGATGATTGCCCGGGAATACTGCAAGTTGTCGAGGGGAATTGCGAAGAGCTTCCTATTAGGAAAGGAAAGGGTTTTGACTACATAACATCAGGAGGGTATAGCCCATTTGGTACCGAAATCATCCAGTCAGAAAAATTTCAGAAGATAGTGGGTGAGCTTAAAGAAAAATATGATAGAGTTTTTATCCTTACTAGGACTCCCATCTCTTCAGCTGAGTCCATTGCAGTTCTTGGCTATTGTGAAAAAGCTGTAGTTACTGTATCCCAGGAAAAAGTAGAAGAATTAATCCCCTTTATTAATTGGGGCTTTGATGAAAACCCTAACCGTTTAACTTTTATTACGCAGTTATGAAAAATTTGAAGAGAAAAAGAGTACTTGTTACTGGAGGCGCGGGCTTTCTTGGTTCCCACCTATGTGAAAAACTCCTTGCACATGGTCACGAAGTTATTTGTGTGGATAACTTATACACCGGCTCAAAAGACAATATCTCTCATCTTTTAAATCAACCTCAGTTTGAATTCATCCGTCATGATGTTTGCTTTCCCCTTTATGTTGAAGTAGATGAAATTTTCAATTTAGCGTGCCCGGCATCCCCTGTTCACTATCAAGCAGACCCTATTCAAACAATGAAGACTTCTGTGTTGGGAGCTATGAATTTATTGGGACTTGCGAAAAGACTGAAATGTAAAATTTTTCAGGCCTCTACTAGTGAGGTTTATGGAGACCCTCATGTCCATCCTCAAAAAGAAGACTATTGGGGTAATGTGAATCCCATTGGTGAACGCTCATGCTATGATGAGGGGAAAAGATGTGCGGAAACTCTTTTTTTTGATTATAGAAGACTCCATCACATTCCTGTTCGTGTAGGCCGGATTTTTAATACGTACGGACCCCGAATGCATCCTAATGATGGGAGGGTTGTTTCTAATTTTATTGTACAAGCGCTCAATAATCAGCCTATTACAATCTATGGGGATGGCACTCAGACTCGCTCTTTTTGCTATGTAGATGACTTGATTGAAGTGATCGTAAGGCTCATGGATTCAAAAGAAGCAGGGCCGATTAATATAGGAAATCCGGTTGAATTTCGGATCCTTGAGCTTGCTGAGAAGGTAATTGCTCTAACAGGATCCTCTTCTCCGATTATTCGAAATCCTCTCCCTTCAGATGATCCTAAGCAAAGGAAACCTGATATATCAAAAGCAAAGGATCTTTTAGGATGGGAGCCTTCTGTTGCTTTAGAAGAGGGTCTTGTCTCTACAATTGCCTACTTTGAAAAGGCTCTTTCTTTTCATGCTTAAGTTTGATTTCTCTCCACTTATGGATCATCTGGGTAGCTAGAGGTGCGGCTTCTTTTCCATAGTCGCCAAAGCGTAAAAATACAACAACAACTAGCTCAGGATCTTCATGGATAAGGTCGTTAAATGAAATGGCGCCATACCAAATATATTTATAGAGCTCTGAGGGATTCGATGGGTTTGCTGAGAGGTTGCAAACTATTTCTGCAGTGCCTGTTTTACCGACCATTTGATGCTTTAAAGATAGAAAGCCCTTTTTTACAGCTTGGTTTCTTAAAAGTCCCTTAATTGCCGTTGGGCGAGAGCTCCCCTTTGGAGACCAGACAACTCGATCCATAGCATCTAGAAGGGTTTTTCGTATTTGTGTAGTCATTGGGATCTGATTTCTTACTTCAGTTGTGCACTCGAAGTGTGCTGTAAGGGGGTTGCACATTTGTGCTGCTGTGAAAAGTGGAAAATGAATTCCCATAGAACTAAGTTCATTTTTAACCAAATAAGTTGTTCCTACAAAGGGACCAAGAGGATGACGATCTGGAGTGAGACCTATTGTGCTCTTTACAATTTTTGGCTTGAGGAGCTGTCCACCATTGGCTAAAGTGCTGAGCATAAGGGCTGTTTGAATGGGGGTTGTAAGGAGAGTGTGCTGCCCTATTGCTGTTGCGTAAAGACCTGTTCGGTTTGTTTTGAGATCAGTAGGGACTTTCCCTTTGTTTTCACGGGGTAGTTCTAGTCCTGATGTTTGCCCAAAACCTAAAAGCCTAGCAGCATCAGCTAAATCTTCAGGATCATTGAAACAGTCCCCTGCCAGAATAGAAAAGTAGGGGTTGCTTGTCCTTTCAATCGCTGTCTGAAGGTCAATTTTCCCTATCCGCATTGCAGCGCTACGGGGAATTCTTCCCCCCTTATAAACTCTTGGGTAGGGGACCTTATTTAGGTTGTAAGCTACCCCATTTTTGCTAAATTCATCGATGATGACGAGATCTTTTCCCTGCCGGAGCCCCTCATAGGCAGTAACGAGTTTAAAAATCGAAGCTTGCGGGGCTGCAGACTGAAAAGCAAAAGATCTACTAAACCCAAACCCTTCTCTAGGGTAAAAAGCTGCCGCTAAATCTTTTTCTGTTTGACCTTTTTTGTAGTTTCTAAGTCGTCTATATTTGCCCAAAAGAGGTCGTTTAAGATCTGAAAAGGATCGGAATGTACGAATTAGATCTTCATTAAATGCTTCAGTTACAAGAAGGGGGATTCTCTTTTCTTCCCAATAGAGGGAAAAAAGCTCTTTTTCTTTTTTGTCTAAGTAATCAATGTAGGGCTTAGCATATGATTTTCTCTCCTTTTCGCTCTTTCTTCTTTCTGATAAAAACTCCTTTTGGTGCTCTGATCGCCAAAAAGAAAATTCATTTTTTCTAAACTCTTCTTCCGCTATTTTTTTTACTTTCCCTTCATGTTTTTGGAATGCCTGGCAAAGAGACATATATTGAGAAAGGGGCATTTCCCCGATTTCTTCAATAAGCTCATCTGAAAAGGCGGGAGCATAAATAACTGTTCTAAAAAGATCAGCTGCAAACACGAGATCATCGGCGGATAGGTTTGTTGCATCGACTCTACTTTGGACATCTTCAGGGACCGGAAGATTTCTTTTAGTGAAATAGGAGAGAGCTTCATAGCTTTCTTGGATTTCAATAGCCCCTTTCACATTATTTACTCTCTTTAAAAAATCTCTTAACGGGCCCTCTTCTGGAAGGATAGATTGGAGATAGAAATCCCAACTCAATGGCTGCTTCTCCTCCAGCAGGCTCAGACCTCTTTCACGGATAAGAACCTCATGTCCATCCCAAATGGACCCAATCAAGTTTTCATTTTCAAGCCAGCGATTTACTTCTTTGTTCGAAGAGATAAAATCATTCGGATCGAAGCGGGGATAACTAGCCATAGCTAGGATTTCACCTGTTTTAGGGTCGAGTGCAACAATAGCCCCTCCTTTAATCCAGGGTTGCTTTTGTTTTTTTTTCACTTTTAGGGTTCGATCATAACAAGCACTTCGACCATCTCGGGTTGATTCATCATTAGCTAATAACTGCTCAGCAAACTCTTGGAGCTCTGATGAGATTGAGAGGACAACCTGTCTTCCGGGAACCTGTTTTCTTTCCGAGAGCTCTTTTAAAAACTTCCCCTTTTGATCTACTTCAAATATTTTTTTCCCAAAAAAGCCTCTTAACTCTTCTTCAAACTGAGCTTCTATCCCTGTTTTCCCGATTAGATCGTTGATCCCGTACGCTTTTTCCTTCAGCTCTGCAAGTCTTATTTGGTCTTGCTCAGAAGGTACTGTTAATGTTTCAAGCTCTTTTATTTCCTGGGCGATGGATAAGTATTCATTCGCACTGATCGCTCCCATTGTTCCAATGATGCCACACCCAATTTTACCAAGGGGGTAGTGACGTTTTGAGGCAATCTCAGCATGGATTCCTACAAAATCTTTTTCTAACATCTTGAGGCGGTAGTGCTCTTGTTCAGTTAAATTTGTTTTAATAATAAAGGGGACATGGGGAAAAAGGGCTGCCTTCGAATGAATGAGGTCCTCTACCCTTACAGGGTCTAGATCCAGAGTTTTAGCTAAAGTGGTGGCTAAATTCTTTACATACTCCTTTCTAGCGTAAACCTTTAGTTGCTTCCCTTCAGGACTTTTCTTCCATGTGATAGTTGGAATTTGGGTGATCTGTGAGTAATAAATAGCCGCATTGTATGAAATTTTATTGAGAGCCATTGGGATGTTAAATCGATCGCAAATAGTCCCTCGATCTGCTCTGAGGAGGATCGATCTTTTTTGTGGTTTTTGTGCTTCAATTAACTTTTCCTCCCTTTGTATAACGGCTAAATGCCAGACCCGAAGAACGATAGAGAGAAAAGCAATTAGGAAAATTCCCAATACCTTGTTTGTTTTGGAGGTTGTCGTCATCCCGTATACTCAATTTTTTTAAAACTATAGCCTTTTGAAGATAAATTGGTTATGATTATTTGATAACAAGGTAGTTTGACTGAATCTCATAGAGGATCTTGTTTAAAAATTATGAAAAACAAGCTCAATTGTAGATTCATCTTGAGTAAAAATTACCTGTTAGGGTAAAACTGTTATTTCGATTTTTTGATTTCGATGCGCGCCTGTAGTTCAATGGTAGAACAGTAGCCTTCCAAGCTACGAGTGTCAGTTCGATTCTGTCCAGGCGCTACTATAACAACACCAAATTTTTGAGGAACATTTTGTCTACAGCACAGAAAGAAGCAGGAGTAACCATCAAGGCGTTACTTGAGTCAGGAGCTCATTTCGGGCACCAAACCCATCGTTGGAATCCAAAGATGAAGCGTTTTATCTTTGAGGCTCGCAACGGTATCTACATCATCGATTTAGCTAAAACATTGCAGCAGATCCGTTCTGCAGTTGAGTATGTAACTGAGATAGTGGGGAAGAGAAAGTCGATTCTCTTTGTTGGGACGAAAAAGCAAGCCAAGGCAGTTGTTAGAGAGTGTGCTGAAGAGTGTGGTGAATTTTATATTTGCGAAAGATGGTTAGGTGGTACTTTGACAAACCTTTCTACAATTCGTAATTCTGTGAAAACTCTAGAGCGTATTGAGAAGAGAATTGCTTCAGGTGGCGATGGTTTCACAAAGAAAGAAATGTCCTTGATGTCTAAAGAGCGTATCAAGTTAGATAGAAACCTTTCAGGTATTCGTTCTATGCGCAAGCCTCCAGGGCTAGTAGTAGTTGTAGATCCAGGAAAAGAACATATTGCAGTTGCAGAAGCTAATAAATTGGGAATTCCGGTAATGGCTCTTGTTGATACAAACTGTGATCCAGATCCAATAGATTACGTAATTGCATGTAATGATGACGCCCTAAAAAGTATAAAGATCATTCTTGGTGAGCTAATGCAAGCTATTATCGACAAGAAAAATGATATGAATATCCCCGCTGCGAAAGGTGATGAAGACGCGGTTGAAGAGAGTGAAGAAGAATCTGACGACGAGTAAATAGGGGTTTTCAATGAAAGAAATTACTGCAAATATGATCAAAGAACTACGTGAGCGTACAGGCGTAGGAATGGGAAAGTGCAAAGAAGCTCTAGTTTCAGCTGAAGGTGATGTCGAAAAAGCGATCGATCTACTTCGTAAAGCGGGAATGGCTGCGGCAGGGAAAAAAGAGGGTCGTGAAACCAAAGAAGGTTTGATCCTTGCTGAAGAAGACAAAGATCATATACTCCTCATTGAAGCAAACGCAGAAACTGACTTTGTTGTTCAAAACGAAAGATTTGTAAACTTTGTTCAAGATTGTGCACACCAAGCTCTTCAAACAAAAGCTACATCCTTAGAACAACTCCTTGAACAACCTTATCAAAAAGATAAAACAATTAGCATTGACAACTACCGAAATTTAGTCGTTCAGGCGCTTGGGGAAAATATCCTTGTTCGTCGTATTGAGCTAATTAAAAAAGATCCAAATAGTTCATATGGAATCTACTCTCACATGGGTGGTAAACTAGTTGTACTTGTCGAGCTCAATGGAGCGGTAGGTGAAGAGTCGGTAGCAAAAGAGATTGGAATGCATATTGCAGCTGAAAATCCTGACTTTATATCATCAACAGAAATCCCAGCTGATGTAATTTCCAGAGAAGAAGATATTGCAAGATCTCAAGTTCAAGGTAAGCCAGAAAACATGATTGATAAAAT
>Ga0100402_1006560_pt1 | contig 11506 bp, 8 predicted proteins | sample CryGeyme20150102_FD_80419 | JGI IMG/M metagenome (GOLD analysis project Ga0100402, IMG submission 80419) | Groundwater microbial communities from Crystal Geyser aquifers in Utah, USA - Crystal Geyser metaG 2015-0102 | ecosystem: Environmental > Aquatic > Deep subsurface > Groundwater | place...
AATTCAGGAGGAAATACTATTTTTCTTGTTCTCATATTTCTTTGCTAATTATTATGGTTACCCTTTGTAACCTCTATTCTAGCAAAGTGTTACCACTTATGGGTAACTATACAGATACTTGACTTTTTTGTTTTTTTAGTTTATCATGTCGTCATGTTCAAAGTTCTTTGTTGGACGTGTAAGGACACGTTTGATAGAGAATATCACAAAGGTTAATTAACCGCATGCAGCGTTTGTTCTTGCATAATTCTGTTGTTGCCGTGGGCGAACACATCGTCTGTTCAGGTCTCAGTCATCGTGGTCAGAAAGGAACCATCAAGGAGTTCCCTGGTCATGACATGGCGCAGTGTGTGTGTGGAGAGTACATCAAGATCACTATTTCTGGTGGTCAACTCGGACAGCAGATCGACCTCAGGAAACGCAACTTGAACAAACCGGAGGTCTCGCAGGCCTTCGTTCAGTAGTCAGTGAGGTCTTCAGAAATTTAGACCTTGCGAAACTGCGTCGTTCTTTTTTGGTCATCCCCGCGACCATCAAGAACGACGCAGTCCTTCCAAAAATAAAACCCCACGTCAAGTGGGGATTTTTTATTTTATTATTTATTCCTCTCCTGATAGTGGTAGTGCACATCTTTTTAAGTTAAAATAGAAACGTCATTTCGAGCGGAGTGAACGAGGAACGAGTAAACGAAGTCGAGAAATCCCCTTAACTTACTGAAAAAAAGACTGTAAGGGGATCCCTCGACTCCTTTCAGTCGCTCGGGATGACGCTTAAATGTTCAAGAAAAAGGTTCAATACTCGACTTGTGGCAAATCTCCGTAAGGTTGTGCGTAATTTTCTTGATTTTGATTAAAATTACTGTACACTACCGCTACTAGGGGGATTGTTGACTTGCTTTCTATTACATTTTTTATTTATAAATTGTTTTTTTTATAAAAAAAAGAACTTACTAATAAATTTTATTTTTTTAAGTTTGTCTAATAAGTTCGGCAATATTCTTCACATCAATAATTTTTATATCAGTTTTGTTTTTGTTTTTACCCAAGTGAGTGATGACTCGTTTCATACCTAGTCCATGACTTTCTTTTATTCTTTTTTCTAATTGGGCAATACTTCTGACTTCACCACCAAGACCTACTTCACCAAAGACCACTAAGTCTTTGCCAAGTTCTTTGTCTTTGAAGGAGCTGGCAATTGCCAGACATACGGCTAAGTCAGCGGCTGGTTCGTTGGCTCTGATTCCTCCTACAACATTGATATGAATATCATATTGTCCAAGATTTAGTCCTGCACGTTTTTGGAGTACTGCTGTGAGGACATGAAGTCTGTTCAAGTCAAAACCACTGGCTTTGCGGACTGGGAAACCAAAACTAGTTTTGTTGACTAGGGCTTGAATTTCGATGAGCATTGGTCTAGTGCCTTCCATCAGACAGGTGATGACACTACCTGGTGCACTGTCTTCACGTTCTTCGAGGAAACAGGCTGAAGGATTTTTGACTGCTTGTAAACCTAGTTCATTCATTTCGAAAATTCCTACTTCGTCTGTCGCCCCAAAACGATTTTTGACTGTACGCAAAATTCTGTAGCTGTGATGTCTATCACCTTCTAGATAAAGTACTGTATCGACCATGTGTTCGAGTGTACGTGGACCAGCGACAGTGCCTTCTTTGGTGACGTGACCAATGATTATAATTGTGGTGTTGGTTGCTTTGGCGACTTCGAGTAACTTGGCTGTACAAGCACGGATTTGATTGATATTGCCAGCTTCACCTTCTACTTCTTCGGAGTAAATAGTTTGGATACTATCAATAATAACCATAGTTGGTTTGGCTTGTTCAATCGTCGCACAAATAGTTTCAATATTGGTTTCGTTGGCAAGGAATAGTTTGTCTGATTTTATTTTCAATCTGTCAGCACGCATCTTTATTTGTTCGACAGATTCTTCTCCAGAAATATAGATAGTAGGTGAGATGAGTGAAGCAAGTTGGATTGAAAGAGTGGATTTACCAATGCCAGGTTCACCACCAAGTAAGACCAGACTACCTGGTACGAAGCCAGAATTTGTTCCTGCTGTGTCACTACTACCAAGCACTCTATCTAGTTCTGAAATTTTTGTACTGATTCTTTGTAATTCTTGTTTGTTGATTTGATTTAGACTTTTTATTTCGGTCGCTTTATAATTCAATTTTGCTTTTTCTTTTTTTTCAAGAGTTTTTTCTTGTTCTGTTATTGTTCCCCATTGTCCACATTCAAGACAACGTCCAGACCATTTGGTAAATTGGGCGTCGCATTTGGAGCAAGTAAAGAGAGTAGTTGGTTTTGACATTTTAGTTACAAGTATTATTTTTTATTTTTTCTATTAAATCTGTAGGATCTAATAATGTTGAATGTATTTTGTCTAAGATTTCTATATAAGGTGATTGTGCACATTCTCTATTACCTCTTATATTAGGTATTTCTCCAAGATTAAAATCATCATAAAGATACCAATTTCCCATGCCTACTGTATAGCCACCTAAAGACATTTTATCTCCGGTTTGTCTTCCTCTTCCTTTGTAAATTTCAAGATGAAGCATAAGACATTTTGAGGCTATACCTAATACTTGTCCTTTTGTTACTGTATCTCCCAGTTGTAAATTTACAGTATCTCCATTTATTTCACCGTAAACATATGTAAGTTTATTAACACTATCATAAACAGTTATCATTCCTATATCATTTGAACTTTGGCCTGGATCACTATTGTTAGATTTTCCATTTTTACATGTTGTAAAATTTTTTTTCATAACACCTATTACTTTACCATCACTCATTGATATAACAGTACCATTTCCATTTTTTCCATCTGTAATTAAATCAAGACCTTGATGACATTGTACTATTTTTTTTGTTTGTGTTACGTCTCCTTTTGAGATAGCTTGTTTTACTTCATTGGTCGTTTTTAGGGGGATAGATATTTTTCTGGCTTGTCCCCAATTGTTGGAATTACGTACAAATCCGTTAGATATTGGGAAACATAAATTTTGAGGATTATCTACTTGAGCTACACGTGCTGGTATGATTTGTTGGTTTGGTGAAACTTGAGATGGAGTTGTTCCTGTTTGAGATGGAGTTGTGTTTTGAGAAGGAGGATTTGAAGAAGCTTCAGAAGCTGATACCATATATTCTTCTTCGTTGTCAGGAATACTATAAGCTTCACCTTTTACTAAGATCACTTTTATATTTCTCAAATTAACTAACTCAGGATTGACTGCATATAGTATAGTATAGGAAGTTGCCGCAATTACTAGACCAAGTACACTCATTACTATTCTTTTTTTTGCAGAATTTGTACTTTCGCTATTACCACCACTTGTTATAAGTGTTACACCACCAATTATGATACCTATCACTGCTGCAAGTGATAGGACAATCATGCCATATTTATATATCGCAGAAATATATTCACCAAGAAAAGGCATGTTTAACCAAGAAGTACCTGTTTCATCTACACTGCTCATTTTGGCCAAGTCTACTTCTGAAAAATTTAAACCAGGGATAGGAATTTTTGGTTGTGGCTTTTGTATGATATTGGCCAAATCATTTTGAAAACTAGCAGCAAGACCTTCAGGTTCTAGTACATCTGATAGTGTGATATCTCTGTAACTAACATTTGTAGCTAGTATAGTATTTCCTGTTTTATCATTTTTACAATAACTCAAGTCATTGTTGTCATCTCCTTCGCACCTCCAATCGTTGGTTTCTCCTCCATAAGCAACACTACAATCTTTAGATTCATTACAAGTGCAATAATATTTAGTTTCTCCATTTGAGTAAGTTTCATCACTTTTTTCGCAATTTTTTGTAAGACAGGTATCATCTTCATCTGGACATAGTTCTCCAATTCTTAGTTTATCGTTTATTGGATAAAATACGTCAGAATTATTTGTATCGGGAGGAGTACTACCGTTGGCATATGTGCTACCAGTTTTTACACAAAAATCATTTCCCCTTTTTAATGGATCTTTTTCTTCATCAAAACAAATCCAGTTTGCAGCACTTCCACTTTGTAGACCTGCGGCACAAGAGGCACTATCAGAACAGTCACAAACATGGTCTTCACAGTCACCACTAAGACATTGTGGATCACCTGTACAAAACTCACCATTTTTTTTGGTGGCGGCAGCTTCTGTAGTGAGTGGTATAAGTAAAAATATTGCTAAAGAAAAAAGGAAATATATTTTTTTCATATTATTGATTTAGACCCAAAATTTCTTCCCAACCATATTCGGAATTTGGGTTACTAATTTGTTTATTATTGATGAAAAAAGCAGGGACAGATTGTATACTAAGTATTTGAGCTATTTGTTTTGTATTTTCGATATAAACAGTGGTTTCCTCATCACTCAGACATTTGTCTAGTTTCTTTTGGTCCAATTTTATTTCTTCAGCAATAGTCTGAAGAGTAGTATCTGATAAGTTGTCGGTATTTGCAAAAGCATAATCTTTGAATTCAGAAAATTTCTTTTGAGCTTCGGCACAATAACCATATTTTTGGGCTTCAAGAGAAGGATAAGGATAGACAGCCACAGGTAGCCCTTTCCAAATTATTTTGAATTTGTTTGGATATTTTTTTTGTAAATTTTCTAGATATTCGTTGTGTTGTTTACAAGATTCACAGGCAAAATCTTCGAAAGCGATAATAGTATTTGCAGCTTTGCTATTTCCTATTATTGGATCTTGTGTAGAAAGAGGTATTGTGAATTCACTAGTAGTCTCTTTTAATTTTGGAAAAAGAGGTTTGTAATTTACAATTTGTATAAAAAAAGCTAAGCCAACTATGATTAGTGCTGGTAGAAAAATTGCAAGCATTTTTTTTGTAGATAGCATATTTATTATTTTATTGGGATATCAAAAATACCAGTTTGATTTGTATCTGTGAAATAAAGGGTAGTGCCATCTTCACTTATATTCATAGTATTTATATTGTGTGTACCATCTGTTGGGATAAGAGTTTTGATACCTGTCTGTGTGTCTATCTTGTATATTTCATCTGGGATTTCGTTGTTTATTTCAGGAGCAAAGCCGGCACCTGTTTCTATACTTGTTGGGACACCGCAGTAAATAAAACGACTATCTTCCATAGTACATTTGGAAGCCCAAGTATTTATATTTAAGTTTTTTCTATTGTTACCCATAGTATCTGGTGTAGCATCTACTATCCAAAGTTGTGGTTTGTAGTTGCTTTGACTACTATAGACACTATGTAATAATTTGCTTCCATCATTAGACCATTCAAATTCGAGTCCACGACCTTCTACTTCTAGACCTTTGTAATTTTCATGATTTAGTCCTATTGCTAAAATTTGTTGTCTATCAGAACCCATTGCTTCTCCTGTGGCAGAAAAGGCAAGCACTTGTCTATTTGGTGACCAATCTACGATTACTTTGTCTGCATTTTCTCCTAGAGGTTCTATTAGTTTTATATTTTTTCCTGTAGGGTCAGATGTTATTAGCCAACGATTGTCTGGATCTATTCCAATACTTTCGGCCGCAATTTGTGAACCATCTTTGGCAAAAGAAAAATCTTGCCAATGTTGTGGTAGAGTGACTTGTTCTCCTGTTTTGAAGTTGTAGTATATGTTGGCTCCATCAGGATATTCTATAATAGAAACATCTGTTTGTGCAGACCAAGTGACATTGGCTACTCCAAAAAATACGGTATTACTCATTGGAATAATGGTACCATCTGAAGAAATTTTATAAAATTTACCATCTTGTTTATTGTAGAATCTCAAACCATTACCGGAAGCAGGGGAGACATCCATAATATCTAATTCAGTTAGTTTGTTTACCAAGTTTTTGGCTTGAGTAGTCTCAAAACGAGAATTCAATAAATCTTGTAGAGTTTGGACATTGTTTATATTATTGTTATTATTATTTTGGGTATTGTTTGTTATGTTGGTTACATTGTTACTTGTACCATTGTTTCCACTTACACTTGGAAAAGTATTTTCAGTAGTACCTGTATTGTCGACGGGTACATTGGTATTGATATTTGGAGATTTTTTGAAGAAAACAAAATAAATTGCAAAACCTAGCAATATACAAACTGTAATAAAAATTATTATGAGTAGAATACGTTTTTTGTCCATATATTTTTTATAATTATTTATTAGTTAATTGGTTGTGGATTTTTAGATCTACCGCTTTGTAAAAGTCCTTGGTTGGTAAGTCTCCTTTTTTCCATCAATAATTTTCTTTGTTCATTACTAAATTTTTTTATTTCTTTCTTTATCTTTTTTATTTCTTTTTCTAATTGATCAATTTTTTCTTTTAGTACTTTGATTCTTTCTTTAAGATTTTTTATTATGAGTTTTAGACCTCTATTCCATAAGTTTAAGAAACGACTTAAAAAATTCATTATTATCCCAATAGGACTAAGTATAACTGTGAATGTAAAAAGTGCTCCTAAAGCGTCTATAATTATTGAGACTATTGTGATCGCAAATGAAATGAGTCTTGTCGTTAGGAGTAGTGTTTGTAAAGGTTTTAATTCTAGGTTTTTTAACTTTTTTTCACGTTCTTTTTTATTTATGCTTTTTTGTAATTCTTTTATATTTTTGTCTAAAGCTTTAATTCTTTGATCTATTTTTCTTATTTTTCTGAAATTTCTTAGTTTATTAAAACTTTGTAGAGCTTTGTTTCTTTCTTTTGGTTCTTTTTGTTCTTCCTCTTCATCATTTTCATCTTCATTAGACTTTTCTTCATCATTGGGATTATCTTCGTTTGGTTTTTTGTCTTCTTCTTTTTCTTGATTAGCTTCGTTTGGTTTTTCTTCTTCTTGTTCCTTCTTTTCTTCGTCTTTAGGGTTTTTTTTATAATGTTCTGCTTTTTTTGCATACCTTTCTAAACCTGGTGATGAATTTTTATCAGCATTTTCATTTTCTGAATCATTATTTTCTTGAGTATTATTTTGTTCTGGAACAGAAGAAGGAATATTTTGAGGTTCTTGTAGACCTAAGTTTTTTGTTTCATCTTCTGTTGGGCCTTCATTTCCCAATTCTTCTGGTTGTTCGTAAGGGTCTTGTCTATCATCTGTTTTTTGGGAAGGTGGTGCTTTTAGTACAGGTCTCTTTGTCGGTTCTTGATCATCATTTTGGATAAGCTCATTATCATTGGCTGGTTCTAAGTCTATTTCATCGATATCTTCTGCTATGCCGTCATCATTGGCCGCTTCTTTGTTTAGAGCATTTTTTAATAATTCATTTATTTTTTCTTGTTTTTCTGGATTATTTATTATTTCTTTTATTTTGTCACTTACTTTTCTTTTGTTTTCTTGACTCAATGGCAAAGCTATCACATTGTCCAACTGGCGTGATAATTCATCATTAAACTCTGGAGATTCTAATTGTTCTGCCAAGTTATTTGCCATATTTTGTTAGTATCTTTTTCTTTAGATTAGATAATTGGTAGCTATTTTTTAAATATAGACTCATTTCTTCTTCCACAAGGAAATCTGGTATTTCACCATAAAGTTCTTGATGTTCTTTTAGTTTGAAACTTGTTTTTTGAGCTATTAATCTGGATAGTTGTTGGAAAATTCTGACTATCTCACTTGATGATAGTGTTTGGTATTCTTTTTTTAGTTTATTTTTATAAAATTCTATGGATTCATCAAATTGTTTTTGGGTATGAAAATTTTTCATACCGCGTATGGTCTGGTTGTTTTTTTGGAAAGCATCCAATCTCTTTTTTTCTTCCTCCGTGAGATTCATAAGAATTAAATTAGTTTATAATTCTTGTCATAGGTTAGCGTATAATTATTTTTTTTGCTTTTCTTTTTCAAACTATCAATCAAAAGATCTTGAACTATTTCGGCTACTTCATTTGATACATTGCGTGCTCCATAATCTTGATATTTTATTTTTTCGATTAGCTTATCTAGGGCTTTTTCATCAGTCACTATACTTATTTTTTGTGTATTTTGTAAGTGTTTGGAAATTTCTGCAATTTGTCTTTTTGTTATTTGGCTTACATCAGATTTGGATAGGGCATTGAATGTCACAATACTGGATATTCTACTGAGTATTGCTTCATCCATTTGTTCTTTTAGTTTGCTATGGATTTGTTTTTCTAGATTGTTTTGTTTTTCTTTTTCTACTTCACCAAAGCCAAAGTTTTGTTTTTTATAAAGCTCTGAACCAATATTTGTCGTCATAATGATGACGCTATGATTTAGTTTTATTTTTTTACCTTGATTGTCTGTAAGGGTGCCTTCATCTAGCATTTGTAAAAGTAATTTTGTTACATCTCTGTGAGCTTTATCTATTTCATCTAGTAAAATAACAGAGTATGGTCTTTTTTTGAGTTGTTCCATGAAAGGATTTCTATCTTTGTAGCCAATATAGCCAGCAGGGGAGCCAAGAAGCTTGGAGACGCTATGTCCTTCGGAAAATTCACTCATGTCTAATTTGATCAAAGATTTTTCATCGTGATACAGCTCTTCGGCTAATTTTTTGGCTAGTTCAGTTTTTCCTACACCACTAGGGCCTACTAGGAGTAGGGAAGCAAATGGTTTATTTTTGTGTAAGCCTAAATTGGCACTTTTGAGAGTGCGTACAATTTTTTTCACAGATTCTTTTTGTCCAACAATTCTTTCATTTAAGTTTTTTTCTAGACTATCCAATATTTCCCATTCATTTTTTTCTAAAATACTTTTGTTTATATTCATCTTTTGGCTAACGACATGACGAATGTTATCAGGAGAGACTTTTGATACTGGTAAATTTTTGTTTCTAGAAGTTTTTATTTTTTCAATTTGTTTTTCTAATTTTTCAATTTGTTTTTTGAGACCAATAGCTTGTTTTAATTTTTCTTCGGCAATAGCTATATTTTTTTCTTCTATCATTTCATCAAGTTTTTGTTCCAAAGCAAAAATTTGCAAATCTTCTTTGCTTGTTTTTTGTCTAGCACGTACATAACCTGAAGCTTCGTCTATCAAGTCGATAGATTTGTCTGGTTGGAAGTTGTCATGGATATAACGGTTACTTAGGGTTACAGCTTCTTCTATAGTTTTTGTGCTGATACTTACGTGATGGAAACTTTCGTAATATTTTTTTAGTCCTTGTAAGATTTGTAAAGTCTCATCAAAAGTTGGTTCTTCTACATCTATCTTTTGGAAGCGACGTTCGAGAGCTGGATCTTGGCTAATATATTTTTTGTATTCATCATAAGTAGTAGCTCCGATACAGTGTAGGCGTCCACGGGCTAGAGCTGGTTTCAAGATATTGGCAGCGTCCATTGTGCCTTGATTTGATCCTGCTCCAATGATATTGTGTATTTCATCAATAAATAAAATATAGTTTTGGTTGCGACTACATTCATCTACTATTTGTTTTAGTCTAGCTTCAAATTCACCACGGTAAATTGTTCCGGCAACTAAAAGGGTCAAATCTAAAGAAAGTATTTGTTTTTTCTTCAAAATATCAGGGACTTTGCCTTCGGCGATTTTTTTGGCCAAGCCTTCTACAATAGCAGTCTTACCTACACCTGGTTCTCCGACAAGGATAGGATTGTTTTTGGTACGTCTGGCCAAAATATTTATTATTCTATCTATCTCATTATCACGACCTATTACTTCGTCAATATTGGTTTGTTCAGCTTTGGAAGTAAGATTGGTAGTAAATTGAGCAACTGCACTCATGTTTTTTTTCATTTTTTGTGGGCTCTGCATAGGTGGAGGTGGCATCATAGGAGGTAGTTCTTCTGTTATATTTTCATCAATATTGTCTAGAAACTCTTCCTCTTCTTTACTAAGATTAGAAAATCTAGAATCATTTTGGAAAACTATTTGTAATTGTTCTTTTATAAATTTGATATCAATTTTTAGAGAATTGAAAATTTCTTTTATTTCACTATTTTTTGAATAGACAAGAGCATAAAGTAGGTGTTCGGTGCCTATGTAGGAATGTTTGTTGTCGTGTGCAACTATAAGAGCTTTTTCAATGATTTGTCTAGATTTTGGACTAAGTTCAGGAATTTTGTTTGAGGTCAAGCTTCTTTCTTCTTTTTTTAAATTACCAAATACTTGCTTTGTTAGTTTTTCTTCCAAATTGAATTTACGTAAAATTTCTGCTCCGACACAACCTTTTTCTTCTACAAGTGAATAAAAAAGATCTAGTGGTTCCACCATGTCTGATTTTTTGAAAGTAGCTAGAGAAATAGATTTTGCAATAACTTTTTTGAGATGGGTAGAGAAGTTGTCTATAAGTTTTTGAGCATCCATACTTGAAATAATTTTTACTTAAAAGAAAGCCCTTATTTTTATCCTAGGCTTTACTTGTTTGCCTCCTTATTATATACTAATTTACACTTATTATCAAATAATTTTAACCTAATTTTTAGCTTTATGTCTATTCCAGAACATATCTTCAAATCTTATGATGTGAGGGGACTTGTAGAGGGGGAATTATCTACCGATTTGGCTTATAGAATTGGTAGATCTTTTGCTGTTTTCCTCAAAAATAAAAATCTTATTTTAGAGGGTCAAAAAGTGGTATCAGGTCGTGATATGCGTCTTACAAGTCCTGATTTTCAGAAGGAAGTCATCCGAGGTCTAAATGACGAGGGAGTATCTGTTGTCAATATTGGTCTTTCTTCTACACCTTTTTTCAATTTTGCTTGTGTTAGTTTCCCAGATTATGTTGGTGGTATTATGATTACAGCTAGTCATAATCCTGCAGAATACAATGGTTTCAAGTTTACATTGTCTAGTGGTTTGTCTGTTGGTAAAGAAAGTGGTTTGATGGATATCAAAGATTTGGTTTTCAAAAATGAGTTTGTTGATTCTCGAAAAAAAGGGGATGTAGAAAATATTGATATTTTTGAGGAGTATAAAAATAAAGTATTTTCTTTTGTGGATAAAGAAAAAATAAAAAAATTCAAGATTGTGGTAGACGCTGGTAATGGTATGGCCAAAGTAACCCTGCCTAGAATTTTGTCAGAGTTGCCTGTCGAAGTAGAATATCTATATCTAGAACCAGACGGAACTTTTCCTAATCATGAAGCTAATCCTTTGAAAACGGAGACTTTAGTTGATTTGCAAAAGAAAGTTTTGGAGATAGGGGCTGACTTTGGTTTTGCTCTTGATGGAGACGCAGATAGAGTTGGACTAGTAGATGATAAAGGTCAGGTAGTTCCAGCTTCTTTTGTTGGAGCACTTTTGGGACTTGAAATTTTGAAAAAACATCATAAGTCACTTATGTTATGTGATTTACGTTCTAGTAAAATGGTTCAAGATATTTGGGAAAAATCTGGTGCTAGTGTAAATTTGTCTATGGTGGGTACTGCGAATATCAAGAAACAAATGCAAGAAAGTAAGGCTAATTTTGCTAGTGAATTGTCTATGCATTTTTATTATGCAGATTTATCAAATGTAGAAAATACTGATTTGTCTTTGTTATATATTTTACAAATGCTTTCAGAAAGAGATGAAAAATTGAGTGATGTTTGGCATAATATGCAG
>Ga0100402_1006562_pt1 | contig 11505 bp, 11 predicted proteins | sample CryGeyme20150102_FD_80419 | JGI IMG/M metagenome (GOLD analysis project Ga0100402, IMG submission 80419) | Groundwater microbial communities from Crystal Geyser aquifers in Utah, USA - Crystal Geyser metaG 2015-0102 | ecosystem: Environmental > Aquatic > Deep subsurface > Groundwater | place...
TGAAAATACTGTGATTGAATTTACTTGCACTTGTCCGCATCCACCGAGGCACTTGTCTCCATAAATAAATTCATCGAAAAGCCAGAGTATCATTCATAGATTGAGTAAGGTCAGGTCAGAGCCTAAAATAGGAAAGGATCCAAAATTATATGTAAAATTGTTTTTTAAATACATCGAGACAATAATTAAAAGCGAACGTAGGCTATCTTTGTTGCGAGAAGGAATCAGACCATATCGAAAGGAGACATAGCTTATTCTACACTAGTTGACAAGCAAAAAGCATCCGAATACTAAAATATCATCTATCATAAACAAGATGGAAACTATTTTGAAACTGAAGCCAGAAGTTGTTTAGAGTCTCACGAAAGAGCTCTAGAATACTCAAATATCAAATTCCTTTATTTTTTCTCTCTTCTCAGCAACTAAACATCGTAAGCCAACTCTTTCTGTAAGAAAGTAAGATTTACTGCAGGAAATATTTGAAGTGCTTTACACTTTTTGTCTCAGTAAGGCCACTCTAAAAACTATTGCTAGAGACATATATCCAGGAATCGAAGCTCTTTTTAATGAATTAGATTAACACAACAAAGAATAACTCGATAAGGTTGATCTTAAACTAATACTCAAAGATATTAGCATCAATGTGAAGGAAAATGACCTGCTGATTCTGATGAATCACTTTGGAGACGGAAACGCCATCACCAAACAATCGCTCAAGGAAGTCATCTCAATCCAAAAAAGTAAGTGATTCTCTTTTATATGTGACAGTCAGATTTGATCTTAAATCATTTTGCTCGAGGAATCAGCTTCTTATTGGTCTGGAGCATCACTGCGACTATTTATTAATTTTCGTTGAAAATTTACGCCTTGTTTATGAAGAGACTTCCAGTTTCTTGAATTACTTGACCTTTGCCCAAAATATAGCTTCCTTGAGCAGCCTTTAGAAAGTTGATCTTGAACTCAATAGTAAGGCTTGAATGTTCAGGATTGCTGAATGTCGAGAAACCTGAGATACCAGCTGATATATCTGCCAGATATGAAATGATCCCTCCATGGAAATACCCGTGATGTTGTGTAGTGAGTGGATGTTTTGGGAATTTGATCCAGACTGACCCATACTCAATTTTTTCTAGTGTTGCCCCTATTCCTATCGCTAAGGCTTGGCTGTTAAAGCAATCCATTACTATTTTCTTGCCGACATCTGAAATTACCTTGGACATCAATTAAGAGTGAATTATTATCAAACATCGTCAGATTTAATTATTTTTCTGTGATAAAATGAGAGCCTTGATAAGAGTTATAATTGATAGTTATATGCGCAAAAAGGAGGCATAGATCAGGCGAAAAGCCAGAGAGAGTCAACTTGACCAAATCAAGGCAAGTATACGCTAAACTACCTTGAAATCATACTGCGAGGCTCAAAAAGTATAATAATGGAGTCAAGTGCTTCAGTAGCACATTCGAAAGAACAATATTGATCAAATATTTGAGCTTTTGGTCAAATCGGAACACACCGTTGAAGAGTTCATCAATTCCCAAACAGTTGTTGACCTCTATTTGCTCATAAGCAGCAAAACGATTTCACTGAAGGAACTCCTCATTTTGCAAAAATTGATCGAAGTTCACTTCGACATACTATTTTAGAGACAGGAACTGATGCAGACAAACAGGGCAATGACATAGATGGTAACAAATGGAGTTATGATGTTAACCGAACGGATCCATAGAGGATAGATAGATTAGCATGGGGCAGCTTCATGTGGCTTGAATGCTTATCTTTCAATCATAAAAACATTACACTCAAGGCTATCTGACAAAATGAAGGGCGACAGTGAAGAATAGCTTTTTAAAATGTTGGCAGGTGATTTGGGCAAAATAGTTTCGTTGGGACAATGTTTACTTCAAAATGAAAATTATCTATCTTTGCTGAATCGACTGATTGCTCTCAATGAAATCAGCTTCAAGCAAAATAATTATCTGGTTCTTTTTCAGAACAATTCTCATCTGATGAAAATTGTGGAGATGGCTCGTTAAGTAGGTAAGAAAGGATAGAGTGCATACAACTTGCTCAATAGCATCATTTAACTGACTGATCTAGATGTTCAGTTTGCTGAAAGAATTATACCTGAGGTTGTGGGCATTGTGCTTGAAAAAGGGAAGACCTATCTAAGAAAGATAAATAGATAAAATCAGAACAATCTTTATGAAGGAATAGACTCCCTTCATATTATACTTAGCTCCCTTAATCTCAAATCATCTTCAGTAGGAAGTTCATCTCCTTGCTTTCATTTGGAATATTTCCAGCTCTTGCTGACCTTACTTAACACAGAACAGCAAAATAAAAAAGTCACCATCTTCCATTTGATTCAATAATCTATCAAAATAATAGCTTAGCATTACTACCATTCAGTTCTCAACTATATTTCTCCTCAAAGCTTCCAACAGCTGGCAATTGCTCTCAAAAACTCAGGAAATATTGCACTTCAGATAATAGCTACAAAATTATTGCAAATGATTCTGAGGTTGCCAAGCCATAGCCCTCAGCAACTTCAAAGTGCTATTTACTAGCTTTACAGTTACGACATTCCTCAGACTCTAGAATGCTTGCAGTACAATAAAAATCAGGAATTGTCAATGATTTCAATTGACTTGCTTGAAAATTAATTTCAAGAGCAGTAGTTAACCTATGGAGAATCAGAAATGAACTATGCAGACAGACCGAATTTTCTTTGATTTATGAGTCAATTATTTTGAATTTGAATATAGCAAAATACTATGGCAATCGAGATAAAGATCATTTTTCCTTCTTTCCGGTTTATTCCTCATCTCCCAGATCGTTCATGATCTCTCCCAAAGACTTTTCAATATCATCGATGCGTCGACCTTGATAATAATAAAGGTACCCATCTAATCAACACGAGAGACGATGTTGGAGCTCATATCATCGAACCTTTCCTGCATTTGTTTGAGCATGTTCTGAACAAACTGGTTAAGCTCCTTGGTGCTAGGGTCTTCTGATAGTTTTTTGCTGTCCATCGATATCAAATTCTAATTATAACAGACGGTCTTTAAGCTACCGTCTCCTCAAAATGAACTGTTCAGTATCAAGTGTAAGGTCATCACTTATCAATCTTAATATCTTCATCACTACAGTATTTACATGATATGTTTATGAATGCATAAGAACATTCACCTCAATTAAATATCAAACTATTGACTCAAAGCCTGAACTCTTTACGTAGTCGTCGAATTGAGCTCGGTACTTCTAGTCTAAAGAGCTCAGATAGTCGATCTGCCCGGAAGATTAGCGGTATATTGTAGCAGCACAGACCAGCATGCACATTCCCACGTATAGAGCTAGTCTCTGATTCTTTGGTTTGGGCATGCTGGAAAGGTCGTATAATTTGCAGAAACAGAGAGAAGAGAACATCTTCCAGGCGACTCTTTTCTGCGCGTTGGTGGAGAGTTGTTAATATTTTTCAGAGTCTGCCTTGAGGGTGAGTTTCCGTTTGTTGAGATAGAGGAAGGGACTATTCATGAACTATAATAATATTCTTTTTCCTGAGCAGTTGTAGTTCAGGCTTGATACTTGTGCTCCTCTTCAGAAAACAAGAATTATATTATATTGATGTTAGGGTAGCCTCGCACTCTCACCACCTTCTAAAAAATACTCAATACCGGCTTCAACGTACGTTTCAAAATGCTGGGATTTTTTGACGAGTTCAGCAAGAACCATATCGCCAAGCCAGGAGATAACATCTACATTCTTGGACAGCAAATACATATTGACAAGAACAATGTTGATCAACAGAACTAGATTTTATACAAGCAGTTCATTGAAACTCCATGGCTTACCTACCGCTCGGGTTTTCCTGAGCTTTATCACGAATTGAAAGGAACATACGTAACGGATACTGGGTGGGGCTGCATGATCAGAGTGGGGCAGATGGCCTTCGCCCAGATGATCAGAAGACATAAAGGCATTACTACACCGGAGCAAATGGCTGAGATAATCAACTACTTCAACGATGTTGATAAAACGCAGCCTTTTTCGATTCACAGTATCAGCAAGTATGCTAGGAAGTAGTTCGGAATTCTACCTGGAGATTGGTACAATCCTTCACAAATTTCACATGTCTTGTCCATGCTCAATCAGAGTACTCTTCAATAGACTTTGGGATTGTCCTTCCTGGTCTTCAATAGTGGCAATCTTTTCTTCGATCAGGTTATTGAGGTGATGCTGGGAGGGAAGCAGTTTTCCTGTGAATGTACGCCAAAAAGCACCAAATTAGTTTGTCCCAAGTGCAATAAGGCCAAGTATGCTCTTGGACTGGTGGTCTTGGCAAGAATCGGTCTAGACTCTCCTGAAGAAAAATATCTTTCTGTCTTGACTTAAATGATGAAAATCAGCTCTTTTTCTGGTGTTATTGGAGGTCGACCAGGTAAAGCTCTCTATTTGATTGGAACCCATGGAGACAATTCATATATTTACCTTGACCCTCACTATGTGCAGTAAGCTCAGCAAAATATTCAATAAATCAAAGAAAGCTACTCATGTGGTTCATTCAGAGTCTGCAAAGATAAGTCCATCGACCCCTCTTTTGGAATCAGCTACTACTTTAGAAATTTTGAAGACCTTAATCTTTTTTATTAAGAGATCAGCGCCTGCAGGTCAAAACATGAGAACGAATTTTTCATCTGGATGAGCGAGTCCACTCCTCACTACCTATCCAAAAGCATCAGAATATCTAAAGCCATCTAATTGGAGGACGACTACTACGAGCCCTTATGATTGCCATCTTTTTATAATTATGAATTGTTGACGATACTATATGATTTGAAGTCAATTGATCGTTATAAGTTAAATTGAATCAGGTAAATTCAAATGTACACTCATGATGATACCCGACGCAAGAACAACTCCAACCACACTCTTAAAAGTGTATTCAATACCAACAGTCACTCCTCACTATTGGCGGCGATCGACAAAAAAAGATCAGACGTTTCTAAAGATAAGTAGGACAGTTTATATGCAGGGTTAGGACTCAACAGATGCCAGAGCAAGATCAGTTCGATCTGAAAGGTAGTGCGGTCATCAATTTCCGCAATGCCAAGAGCAACCAGAACGGTCAGCAACAGACCCAGAAGACCAACAAATAATACTATCAGTTAAAAATAAACAAGAAGAATTCTGTAAGTTAGCACAACAACGGTATTCAAATCAATGTCAATATTCAAAATATGCTTCCTCATAACCGGAAACAGCAGCTCAACTAGGCTCATAGCGATCGGTCACTGTCGAGAAAACAAAAGGACTCCACGAAAGTTAACAAAAAACCAAAAAAGACAGAAAAAACTTTAAGTAATACAAGCGCCATTGATGATTTTGAATGCAATGAACAGCTGGAATTTAAGGTAGAGCCTAAAACAGAAAAGAAGATCATCCAGCCACTTATAGAAAAGAGCAAAGTTCCTCTTATTAAAGGCAAGAACCCTGAGGTTGTTGACTGGATGAGGCAAGTGAAATAATTTGAAGAGAAAGTTGAAGAAATAATGATGTTGGGAGAAGCTGAGTCAGTCATATATTTAGACCAACGTCTGGTTTGCTATGAGATTGACCCTCTTTACATTGAAAAAAGGCAAAAGAATTTGAATTGGACAATGAGAGCGATCCTGATGGATTGGATGATGCACATTTCCTACGAGTTCAAACTCAAAAGATAAACTCTCTATATTGCATTAACTCTTGTTGACAACTTTTTCCAGTCTACTAAGAACCTCACAAAAGCTGACTTCCAGCTGACTGGAGCAGCAGCCTTATTCATTGCAGCTAAACTTGAATAATTTGAGCCTCTTTCTTCAAGGGAGTTTGCCAAAAGTACCAAGGAGAGATACACTGCTGAGTAAATTCGATCCATGGAGTGTCGGATTGTCAAGGTAAAGCTTTATTTATTTAGACTCTGAAGTACAACCTGAACCCTCCGACCATCAACATGTGGGCAAACAAATTGATGCAGCAATGGGATCTATTCCTGGAATCAACTCCTCTCATTCATGAGGATTATTTCGTCACTCATCCTCCGAAATTCTTCAAGAAAATTGATGAAGATTCATATAAAAATTACAGAACAGTCATGCAAATATTGGACTGTGCCATCTTGGATATCCAGACTGTTCAATACAAACCGAAGATACTTGTTTGCTCCATGCTTTATCTCATCCTCGGCAAATAGCTTGGAGAGTTCAGCAAGAAGAAGATAGTCAACTAGTTCCCCAGAACATCTCTCTTTTTCCTGGACGAGACACAATTCAACACAATATTTAGAATGTTCATCGAAGAGTGCCTAGGACTGAAGATGTTTGAGTTACTGCCCAGTGTCCAATATCTGGCAACATACTTCAGCCTTCCTCTCAGTTATGAGCGTCCTTGCTTGAAGGGAGAATAATAGAATGTGGAATAGATGCATCTGGAATAGTACTGCTCATATCAGACCTACAACCCGAGTATGTTGCTGACTGTCAGGAAAAGGTTCAGAGGCATATACTAATGATTGCTCAATTGATATCAATAAGGTTAGTATCATAAGCAAAATCAACCCACTAAATTCATTGTCACAAATTATCAACTTTTGTCTAGCGGTCCCAAACTATGGCCCCCTTTTGCTTTATATACCGTATGGCTCCTTATTTGTAATCAAAAGTTTGCAGTTGCATGACACTCACTTAGATGGTGCCCATTTACTTATCGATGATTCCGATCATGTATTAACTTTTGTCTTTTGGACCTGCCCACATGATCTTGTCTATCACAGCTTTTGCAGTTCGTAGTTTCTTCTGTTTCACTGGCTCAAATTTGTTCTGATCAGGACACTGAATAATGAAAGTATAGTCTTTGAATGCTGAAACAAAGAAAGCTTTTCCAGCTTACAACTCAGCCCAATGTTGCTGCTCTTAGAATCTTTTTGTTTGACCTTTTGGTTTTTTAGCTTCTTCTTTGAAGTCCTCAGTGAATTTTCGCTTCTTATTTTTATGTTTGTGGGTGTCGTCAGATCTTCTGAAATCTTCTTCATCCGAGAAGGCAGGTTCGAATGATTATTTTTCCTCAATAATCTTCTTCTTTTTTCGCTCGCTCGCTCGAATAGTGCAGTAGATGTGGCCTTTGTGCGTTCGGACAAAGGTTTGATACCATCCGCAAAATACTCTATCGATGCGCTCGGTGCTGGGGAAAAAGTCCATTTTCAGCCTTTGAGGACGAGCAAGCTATCTAGAACAGGAATTACATAATTAGCACTTGTTGTTCCGAGCTGTCCAAACTAATTCTTTCCCCAGACCCATAGCTGCTCTGTTTGATTTTTCCCCTCAATGACCTATTGAATACAAAGCATCAGTTTCTGCTGCATGTTCAGTTTTGTCATTCCCAGAACGTTCTCCAGGTATTTCTTGCTCATGTTTTTTAGTTGCTTTCCATCAACCTTTTAGACTCTAAATATTCGAACAAAATTGCCAAAGCCGATCTCTCTGAGCCACTCAAGTACCCTATCGTTCGTCCATTCCTCAAAAAATTCGATATTCCTCTCAAGGGCTACAAAAAAGTTATATCCACTAGAAATTTTAATGATTTGCTTACCGACAAGAAATTGGTAAGGTTTAGCCACAACTTATTTCTGGAGTTCGTTGACTGCTTCGAATTCTGCTACATAGCACTCATGAAGCTAGTTGACAATATATGCATCTCTGTGCCCTACAGCAATGCTCAATATTTTGGAGCCTGGTACTATCACCGTATGAAAATTATTTCCTAAAATGTTGAGCACAACTAATTGGATATATTATTTTTCTTCTGTTTATGTTGGCCCTTATTGTATTTTTTTGTATTCCTTCTCAAAAATGGCGTTTTGAAGAGTCTATCTTGATATGTATGGATTTTCCAGCTCAAACATAGCATATGTAAAGGAGCTATGAACCTTTTTGACAGGGACATGTTGAGTCCATTGGATAGTACTAACATTGGGCTCAAGAGTTATTGACTGTTTTTACTACTCCCATTGTTTCGCCTCACCACTAGTCATCACTATAAGCAGTTTTTATGATTTACAGGAAAAACTTTGGACAGAGGTTTACTCCAGATATATTGCATTTTTATCCATATTTTATGTCAAAGATGCAAGCTGGTTAGTTCTGAGGAAGATAGCCTTTTCCTCACTATCCAGACAACCTGTAAAGATTGGTCCCACTTAAAAATTAGTGATGACTCTAAATTTGAAAGGATTTTATATAGTTCTCAGAGAGCTTTCCTTTATTTTGATCTTTTCTTCGATGCTTTTTCTACTTCCTCTATCTTTCTTTTCCCATCCTTATTTGCCCTATTATTTACCTTAGCTATCTTTCTGCATCTTGAATATTCTAAGGCATCTATTGAAATAGAATCGAAGCTGATGGATTGGAGATTTGCCATGAATGAGGGTAAGCTTGTTTTCTTTGATCAAATTACTAAAATGCTCCTGCATGATGAACCTCAATTTTTTGTTAAGAATGGAAAGCTACATTCGTTCTGGAAGGCTGAGAAATTCAGTTATGTAGTTCAGGAGCAACGGATCGTAGAAGAAAGTTGTTAATTCGAGTTTGTGATCCTCCTACATACTTTGGTAATTATAAAGATATTCTTTGACAAACATCATAGTCTCAATCATTATTGTTTGACCTTCATATTCTGTTATTTGATTGGAGCTTTCATCTCGATCAACTCATCAAGAGCCCTTTTCAAACCTGGCCGGTTGCTGATCACGATGATGGACTGATCTCGTTGACTACAGACATAGGCAACGATGGCAATCATCAGTCCGATTGACTCATGAGATGGAACTAGTAAATGCCTGCCTTTGATCATGTGGGGGTTTGAAGTACTTAAGACCTCTAATGTAAATGTTTTTTGGTTTTTGACGAAGTCGGCATAGGTTTCCTCAACATAAGCGCCTGTCTATCGATCTATCAACCTTATGGTTTCATAGTTTGAGGAAGCATCAATAAATTCTTCAAAGGAGAAAGATTGATAGTGTCGAGGGACAACTTTTCGATTGTAGGCAAAGTATACTTATTGATGGTGAGAGCAGTACAAGTGAGTGAGCAGATGTTAGGCTAGGTCTTTCTTGACTATCTTTTTGCTTACAGGACGGACACTCATGCAGTACTTCTTTTAGCAGAGAATACACTCCAGGCTCATCATTTCTCCTGCAATCGAATAGTTAGTCACCTGCTTGTTGAGAGCAGCTGCCAGCACCTGAATTTTATTGTAATAGTGATCAACCTGTTCAAACATGTAGTGATGGAAGGCTTTTGTATTTCCAGCATCTTAGTATTTTTACTATACTTTCTTCGAAGTATAGATTGTCTCAAATATTTTTTTGATTTCATCCTTTATGATCTTTATGCGATCCTTTAGACCGTTTTTATTGAAAAGGAGAACATTTTCGAGATCTTCTGTCCTTGATCTGTTTTATTGGAAGAACTAGTTGAGAGCTGATTGTGGATTGTTGGACTCTTGGATAATTTTGTAAATTGTATTCTGTTGTGGGCAGTCGTTGATAAACTCTTCAATTTTGGTGGTGACAGCTTCAAACTATGTTTATAGGCAGGCATTGACCTCCTTTTTGAAGCGATTCATTTATGCACACAGCCACTTATTCCACTCACTGTGCCTCAATCTATCCACCAAATGCATTCCCTTCAAAGGTTCCTCACTAAAATTTATCTAAATTTTATTCAACTCTTTGGTGGTGAAAGGAGCGGGCTAAATGATTTGGAGGTTAGTGGTATCCACAATCCATTTGGCACACTGATGAGCATTGAAATGTGAGCTTGAAGAGTGGCAGAATCGTTCCTTAGATTGTTAACAGTATGGATTGATGCATAGATACTGCTTTTGTTATTGGTATTCCTCCTTCTTGATCATTTATAATTTAATCTGACTAGAATGAATACTATTATTGGTGAGACAATCATATATTATCATTGAATGCATTGTTCTTTTTCAAGAGGGAAATTCAAAGTTCGACATTATTTGTACTCCTTCAGCAGTTATGTGTATTCACTGCTGTCAAGACCTATCTTGATCTCGAAGTGAGATATTTTGCCAAGTTCAGTCAGAAGAAGACCAGCTCGACATAGTAGACCAAAACAAACAGATCCTAGAGCTGCAGCAATACATATCCCTATTTCGTTCCAAGATAAGCCATCGTTGGATACTTCCATTGATTCAGGGCAGAAGAAGACAAGCAAAACCAGACATCCGATCAAGGTTAGATGGAATATGATATTACTTTTGCCAAAAGGGTTGTGCACTGTGATAGCTGATCTGAATATTACTGCCAAGAGAATATAGAGGAATATGAAGGTCCCAACTTTACTGAAAAGAAGTTTGCTCACTCCATTATTATTACAGATAGTTTTGGCAATCCATGGGTTGTGATAGAAGGAAGGAATTATGTTACAACTGAAACCTGTCAAACCTTCGCGAGGCAGAGTTCCACTAAACCACAGAGGATTTGAAAGAGCTATATAGCTGCACACTATCAAACTGATCACAAACATAAGCACATCAAATTTGATAGCTACTACTATAATTTTTCTTTTCTTTTTGCTGAGACTCAAGTTGCGAGAGGCTATCAAAGCATCAGAACCTGAAATTTGGTGTTTGACCATCAAAATCTGGAAGAAGGCAAGGCAGACATAAAGCTGAGGGTGACTGAAAATGTGGTCGAAGGTGAGAAAGTTGAAGGGAAATATAACAAGTGAGATCGTAGCTATCCAAGAAATCCAGAGGGCCAAGTTTTACTCGAGTGCATAAAAAAGCTAATTTCCTGCAATAATCTGATCCATTTTTCTCGGGATGTCTTCGTAGTGATCAGTCAGGCTCAAGGTGGTCATTCCCAGTTGCTCATAGCCTCTTTCGAGATAGATGAGGTCTTGTTAGCAGACCCCCCAAACACATCGTACATCGCTAACTGCCTATAGAAATCCTTGAGGGTTGGCTAGTTCTTATTCTCTGCAACGACATTTGCATCTTGATGTGAAGCATTCTTTGCAGATCAATCTTCCCCCTTTTTACTTGATCAGGCTCATATCAATAAACTGATGCTCTGCTTGAGCCCAGTCCCTTTCATGAAATTGCCTTTAGACTTCTAGTTTTTGTTTATCTGTTAGTTTTTATTCGAGTTATCTGATTGTAAAAATGGTATTGACTCCTATTTGTTATAATTTTTCCATTTTATTGACCACCTCTTTCTCAGGCGTCAACTTAACTCCAACTATTCCAAGCAAAAAGTTCATATGTTTCTTCGAGAATGCTCCCTCATCGTATCCGACCAAGTAAGGAATTAGTCCTTATTTTTCAAGTCTCTTGATTCCCAGCAATATTTTTTCTTGTCTGTTGATGGTTGGAGCAACAAAGCTTCCCTCAGACCATACTTTCTTGACTTGTGAAAGTTTTTCAAGGGAGAACCTTTGGAA
>Ga0100402_1006576_pt1 | contig 11486 bp, 9 predicted proteins | sample CryGeyme20150102_FD_80419 | JGI IMG/M metagenome (GOLD analysis project Ga0100402, IMG submission 80419) | Groundwater microbial communities from Crystal Geyser aquifers in Utah, USA - Crystal Geyser metaG 2015-0102 | ecosystem: Environmental > Aquatic > Deep subsurface > Groundwater | place...
CGGGGGGAACGCCACCGGGATCGCCGCCGAGGCCCGGATCAGCGATCGCACCAGCGTCAGCGCCTCGGGATGGCCGGAGGCGGCGATGGCGCCGATGTTCCAGATCACCGGCCGCCCGGCGTCGAGGTTGGTCGTGCCGATGAACAGCAGCCGCCCGCGCCGGTGCTCCGTGGCGATCTCCGCCAGCAGCTCCGGCGTGACGTATCGCGCGATCACCCGCGCCAGCGGCGTGGTGTCGCCCAGCGCCGTGCCCGAGATCAGGCCCGAGAAAAGCGTCGACTCGACAAGGTCGGCCGTCGCGTAAGCCGAGTAGATCTCGCGCAGCGTGGCGTCATGCTTCGGCCCGAGGAAGGCGAAGGGCGCGATGATCGCGCCGGTCGAAATGCCGGAGACGCCCCGGAATTCTGGCCGCGCGCCGCTCTCGCTCCACGCGGCCAAAAGCCCCGCTCCGAAGGCGCCCCACTGGCCGCCGCCGGAGAGCGCCAGCAAGTCCAGCTTGGGCGTGCGGCCCGCCGCGAGGTCCGCGCCGAAGCGCGTCTGCAGAAGCGACGCCTCGGCGAGGATGAAGTCCTGCATGTCTTCGTCGCTCAGGGCGTCGCCCCATGTGCGCAGGCCGCTCATGCCGAGCGGCTCCACCGCTTCGGCGAGCGAGGGCGGCACGGGTTGGCGCGTCAGCGGCCCGCCACAGCCGGCAAGCGCCAGGACAGCCGCAGCGATGGACAGCGCAAATCGGCGGGGCGCCCCGACGCGCCGCCGCCGCCGCCACGAAGGAGCCACGTGCCTCAAGGACGACGATGCGTCGCGAACCGATTTCATGTCGCGCATGATGCCGGGCGACGAAAAGTGGATTTATCTTTCCACGCCACCTGAGACGGTGGCGCGTTGTCGCATCCGTTTCGCAGAAAGGGCGCGCGCGCGGATGGTTCGCGGCGTCTCGCCGGTCCATCGCCGCACGGCGCGCGACAGGGCCGAGGTGTTGGCGTAGCCAAGCCGCGCGGCCACCTCGCCCATGGTCATGCCCGCGGACCCGAACAGGCGCAGCGCCGTGTCGCGCCGCGTCTCGTCCAGCAGATCGGAAAACGCGACGCCGCGCGTGGCGAGCCGCCGCTGCAGGGTGCGCGCGCTCGTTCCGCTCGCCGCAGCCGCATCGGCGATCGAGATCGACCCGGCGCCCAGGATCGCACTGATCGCCCAGCGCAGCGACCGGACGAGCTCATCCTCGTCATCCGGCCCGGAGAGGTCCGCCGGCGGTTGGGGAAAATCTTCGGCAGGGCGGCGGGGGCGTGCGTCGGCCACGCGCGCCGGAATGTCGATGACCAGCTCAGGCGTTGTCGCAGCCTCCACGTGGCCGAACCAGGAACGCAAGTGCGCGATTCCCGCAGTGGGGTGAGGCGTGATCTCAAGCCGGGAGAACAATGGCGCCTCGGCCCTGGTCGCTCTGCAGATCGCCTGCGCAAGCGCGGCGACGTATTGCTGGACGAAGTGCAGCGTCTCCGGATCGAAGGCGAGGCCCCACCTGTCCTTGAATCGCAGGCCAGCCGGCGTGTCCTCGACCGCGATGCGCTCATGCGTGCTGTGCCGGGGCATGAGTTCGACTATCGCATGGAGGGCCTGACGCGGCGACCGCCGCGCGAGGGCGATGACGCCGAGGCCCCCGATCTCGCTGAAACTGGAGCTCGCCCCGATGCGGCAGAAAACGTCAGAGCCCTCAGTTCGCCCGAGACGGCGCAGCAGCGCCGCGCTGTTGAGGATCGGTGCGAAGCGGTCGGCGTCCTCGGCGACCCACGCGCCGAGCGCAGCCTGATGGAGCAATTCTTCAACAGGCAGGCCGCGTTCCACCATCCAGCGCAGGATGGGCGTGAGCACCCCGGCGCGGATCGAAGGAACCATTTCACCCATCTGCGCTTCCAAACCGGATTGCCTCCGCCTGACGATTATCGGTTTACAGCATTGAATGAAACAACGATTCGAGGCGAGCCGGTTGTCGAGGCCGAGAACCCAGAGACGGTTGGAGCCCGGTCAACGCCGCACGGCCAACCTCCCGCGCCTGAAATCTCTCCCCTCCGGCGCGGGGCCAAGATTTCCCCAATGTTTCGGGGTCTTTTCTGCGCAGGCGTCAGTGCGCGGCAGCGTGCCGAGAGGTGGTGTATGCGGCCGTCCAAAGGTTTCATTGAACCGCCCCGCGCCGTCGAGGGCGCGCGCCAGCCCCTGCGTCGCCGCGCCGCTCAGCAGCCAGCCGGAGACGAGCCATCCGAGGCCCCTGACGCCGTCGGCCAGATCGGCCCAGGGCAGAACGGCGAAACCGCCCAGCCGAGGCCGAGCGGGATCCGCAGCAGGCGGTCGGCGGCGCCGGTCGCCGACGGGGCGACCGGGCCGCGCGCGGCGGCGAGTCGGACACGCGCCGTCCAGTTGGCGAGCGCGCCGATCTCCGCATCCCAGCGCGCCAGCAGCCGCGCCCGGGTCTCCGACGAGCCGTAGTCTGCGAAGTCGTAGTCGATCAGCTTGAGCGTGGACAAGTCGGGCGCATCCTCCGGCGCCTCAAGCGACGTGTGTCGCCCGGCGACGGCCTATTCGGCGTTTGTCGCGGGCGTATCGCCGCGCCGCGCCGGGTGATGGCGTCATGAATGGGGAGTGAGCGCCAACCCAGCGAATTCGCTTGTCCGTCTCAGCCGTGGCGTGCAGTTTCGCCCGACGCTGCGGGGGAAGCTCATGCCGGCGAGCAGGTTCGCGCCAGAAGTGAGAGGTGGTCCCCTGAACGCCGGACGATGCGCTGCGCCGGATTTGCGATCCGGGAAGATGGCTCGGGATGCGACTGCAACGTGCGCGCCTTGCCGGGAGTTCACGGAGGATATGCCACAGGTGGCCAAGACCAACCTGACCCTTGTTCAATTGGCGGCGCTCGAAGCCGTGGCGCGATGCGGCGGCGTCGGCGCGGCGGCGCGCGATCTGGGGCTGTCGCAGCCGTCGGTGTCGAACCACGTCAACCAGATCGAGTCGCGGCTGTCGCTGCGGCTGTTCCGGCGCGAGGGCCACCGCTTCGAGCCCAATGACCGGCTGCGGGCGATCCTGCCGCGCATCCGGGCGATCCTGAAGCTGTCCGCCGACCTCGAGGCCGCGCTGCGGGCCGAGGCCGCCGTCGAGACCGGCAGGCTGACGATCGGCTACTCGACGCATCAGTTCGTCATGTCGGCGCTGGCCGAATACGGGACGCGCCATCCCGGCGTCCGCCTCGCGGCGCGCAGCATGGGCTCTTTCGATCTGATCGCGGCGCTGCGGCGCGGCGACATCGAGGCGGCCTTCGCCACGCTGCCCGCGCCGGATCCGGACCTGCACTGCCTGCTCCTGCGCAGGGACGAGATCGTGCTGATGGTTGCGCGCAAGGATCCGCTGGCGGCGCGCGGCGCGATCGCCTGGCCCGAGATCGCCGGCCTGCCGCTGATCCGGCGCGAACCCACCTCCGGCACGCGCGCGGCCTTCGACGCCGCCGCCGCGGGGCAGGGGGTCGCGGTGACCGCGCGGCTCGACCTCGGGTCGTGGGATTCGCTGCGCGAGGCGGCGCTGCTGGGCATGGGGCCGGCCCTCGCGATGCTGGGCGAGATCGACGGCGCCGACGCCCGCGTCGCCGCCGTCCGCGTCGGCCCGCCCTTTCCCGACGTCGGCCATTATCTCGTGACCTTGCCCGAGTATCGCGCCACCGCCCCGGTGCAGGCCCTGTTCGCCGTGGTCGAGGCGCTGTCGCCCGTGCGTCCGAAGCCTTGCGGGGCATATAGGAAAACCAAATGATTTTGCCTGTCATTAGGATGTTACAATAATTGGTTAACCCAACTCGGAGATTTCAGCAGGAGAACCACCATGCCAGTTCGCCGCCTCCTCCTTTCCGGCGTCGCAGCGCTCGCGCTCGCGGCCGGCGCCGCCGCCGCAGCCTGCCCCGAAGCGACCGTCGCCGACATGAAGGGGCTGTCGCCCGCTTTCCCGCAGCAGTTCGAGCTGGACGAGTTCCAGGCCGTCGGCGGTTGCGCGCTCGCCTTCGCGGAGAACCCGGCGATCGCCGAGCTGAACGCCCGCATCGTCGGCAATCCGGCGCTGCCGCCCGTGGCTGAGCGCCTGCCGGCCGAGCCTCTGGTTGTCGCGCCCTACGCGGCCATCGGCCAGTATGGCGGCGCGATCACCGGCGTCTCGCGCGGCACCGAATCGGGCACCTCGGACCTGCTGTCGGTGCGTCACGTGAATCTCGTGCGCTACGCCGACGACCTCAAGACCATCGTGCCGAACGTGGCGAAGGGCTGGACGTGGAACGAGGATTTCACCCAGCTGATCATCACCCTGCGCGCGGGCCACAAGTGGTCGGACGGCGCGCCCTTCACCGCCCATGACGTCGCCTTCTGGCACAACGACGTGCTGACCAACTCCGCGATCACCGAGAAGACGCCCGACCGCTGGGTGTTCGGCGACCGGCCCGCCACCGTCGAGGCGCTGGACGACGCGACCGTGCGCTTCACCTTCGCCTCGCCGCAGCCCAACATCATCAATCGCTGGGCGATGGACTATGGCCAGACCTTCCTGCCGCGGCATTTCCTCGGCCGCTTCATGGACGCCCACAACGCCGACGCCGCGAGCCTGCGCGCCGAGTTCGGCTTCGCGTCCGAGAAGGAGGCGATCGACTTCTTCTATGGCGGCTCGGACTGGAAGGACGTGCCCTCGCCGCTGCTGAAGGATCCCGCCAGGGCGGCGAAGACCGGCGTCATGCCCACGCTGGAGTCGCACATCGTGGCGGCCGAGGATTCGAACGGCCGCCGACTGGTGGCCAACCCCTACTTCCACATGGTGGACACCGCCGGCCACCAGCTGCCCTACATCGACGAGATCCGCGAGGACTATGTCCCCGAGCGCGATGTGGTGAACCTGCGGGTGATGAACGGCCAGGTCGTCTGGAAGCAGCAGGCGATCGAACTGAACGATTTCCCGCTGCTCAAGGAGAACGAGGCCAAGGGCGGCTACACCGTCAGCCTCGCGCCGACGCTGGGCGAGACGGTCTATTACTCGTTCGCGCGCAACCACAAGGATCCTGTCCTGCGCGCGATCTTCAACGACCCGCGCTTCAGTCAGGCGATGTCGCTGGGCCTCGACCGCGAGGAGATTCGCGAGATCGTCTATCTGGGGCAGGGTCGGCTCGAACAGGCGATCCCGGTCGAGGCGACCACCGTCGGCTTCGTGCCGGAGGACGCGCTGACCCAGTTCGTCGGGCATGATGCGGACCGCGCGAACGCGCTGCTCGACGAAATGAAGCTGACCCGCAACGCCCAGGGCCAGCGGATGCGCCCAGACGGCAAGCCGCTCGCCTTCCGCATCCTGTTCGCCAGCCAGGGCAGCCCGGTGCAGCTGCACGAACTCGCCCGCAGCATGTGGGCCGATCTCGGCATCACGGTGGACCTGCGCGAGGTGACCTCGGACGAATACCGCGCCACGGCCAACGCCAACGACGTGGACGTGTTCATTTGGAAGAACGACGGCATCTCCGGGCCGTTCATCGCCCAGGACGCCACGATGCTGGTCCCGTCCTTCGGCGACTTCTTCAACCCCGGCGGCGGTTTCGAGTGGGCGAAGTGGCGGGAGACGGAGGGCGCCGAGGGCATCGAGCCGCCCGCCGACATCCTGCGGTTGTGGGAGCTGGCCGACGTCTTCCTGTCGGCGCCGCTCGGCTCGGCCGAGTCTGATGCGGCGGGTGCGGAGATCGTGCGCATCCACGCCGACCAGATGCTGAAGATCGGCGTCGTGGCGGGCATCCCCAGCCCTTACGTCCAACGCAACGACCTGAAGAACGTGCAGCCGCTGACGGCCAAGACCTACGACTACTACTGGACCTACCCCTACCGGCCGCAGCAGTGGTTCCTCGCCAGGTGAGTTGACACCCGTCCGCCCCGGCTTGTCCGGGGCGGGCCCCCATTGCGGTGGAGGCGACGATGGCCCGGTTCCTGATCGAGCGCGGGTTCGGCATGATCCTGACGCTGTTTCTCGTCTCGATCATGGTGTTCTTCATCATGGAGCTGCCGCCCGGCGACTATGCCGAGCGTTATGCTTTCCGGAAGTATTCCGGCACCGGCGTCACCATGACCGAGGCCGACGTGCAGGCGATCCGCGCTCAGCTGGGCCTCGACGCCCCGGCGCCGGTGCGTTACCTCGACTGGATCGGCGGGATCGTGACGCGCGGCGACTTCGGCCCGGCCTACGCCTTCGACACGTCGGTGAACAACATCATCGGCGACAAGGTGTGGCTCACGCTCGGCCTGTTGTTCGCCACGCTGATCATCACCTACGCCGTGTCGATCCCCGTGGGCATCTACGCCGCCGTGCGGCGCGGCTCGGCGGCGGATTACGGGCTGACGGTGTTCTCCTATCTGGGGCTCGCGCTGCCGAACTTCCTGCTGGCGCTGGTGCTGCTCTACTTCGCCAACCGCTGGTTCGGCGCCTCCGTCGGCGGCCTGTTCAGCGCCGACTACGCCGAGGCGCCGTGGTCGGCGGGCAAGTTCTGGGACCTGGTCAAGCACCTCTGGCTGCCGGCGCTCGTGCTGGCCTGGTCGGCGCTCGCCTATCAGATCCAGACCGTGCGGGCGACCATGTCGGACGAAATCGGCAAGCTGTCGGTCACCGCCGCCCGCGCCCGCGGCGTGCCCGAGGCGCGGCTGCTCATCAAGTATCCCGCCCGGCTGGCGATCAACCCGGTGGTCTCGACCATCGGCTTCGACGTGAACCGCATCTTCTCTGAGCTGCCGATCGTGGCGGCGGTGCTGGGGCTGACCGAGCTCGGGGATCTGCTGCTCAAGTCCTACCTCGACCTCGACATGAACGTGGCCGGCGCAATCCTGCTGATGCTGACGGTGGTGATCGTGGTGATGAACTTCGTCTCGGACCTGCTGCTGGCATGGCTCGATCCGCGCATCCGGCTGGGGGGCTGACATGACCGCCGTGACAGATGCCGCAGCGCCAGCCGAGACCGCAGCCGAGACCGCAGCCGAGCGCCGCGAGCGGGTGAAGCGCGAGCGCTATTACTCCGCCAGCCAGTGGACGCTGATCTGGTGGCGCTTCCGCCGCCACCGCGCGGCGATCGTGGCGGGCGCGATCCTCGCGCTCATGATCGTGCTCGGGCTGTTCGCCGAGTTCTTCGCCCCCTATGGAACCTCCGAGCGCAACCGCGCCTATCTCTCCGGTCCGCCGCAGGCGCCGATGTTCTGCGACGACAACGGCTGTTCATGGCGGCCCTTCGTGCACGGCACGCGGACCGAGCGCGACCCCGTCACCCTGCGCTCGCGCGCCGTGCCCGACCCGGAGACGCGCAACTACGTCGCCCTCTTCGTGCCGGGCGAGCCTGCGCGGCTGCTCGGCGCGATCCCGATCCAGACCCGGCTCTTCGGGCTTCAGAACGGCGAGCGGCTGCATCTGTGGGGGACCGACGCGCAGGGCCGCGACGTGTTTTCGCGCACGCTCTACGCCACGCGCACCTCGCTGACCATCGGCGTGGCCGGGGTGCTGATCTCCTTCGTGCTGGCGCTGGCGATCGGGGGCGTCGCGGGCTATGCGGGCGGCTGGATCGACAGCGCCATCCAGCGCGTGACCGAGGTTGTCCGGGTGATTCCGGTCATCCCGCTCTACATGGGTCTGGCTGCGGCGATGCCGAAGGAATGGTCCTCGACCCAGGTCTATTTCGCCATGACGCTGATCCTGGGTCTGTTCGGCTGGCCGACGCTGGCGCGGCGCATCCGCAGCCAGCTCCTGTCGATTCGGGACGAGGACTATGTGCTGGCGGCGCGGCTCGCGGGCGCGCGGCCGGCGCGGATCATCACCGCGCACATGCTGCCCAGCTTCACCAGCTTCATCATCGTCGATCTGGTGATCTCGTTTCCCTACATGATCCTCGCCGAGACCGCGCTCAGCTTCATCGGTCTCGGCCTGCGGCCGCCGGCCGTTTCATGGGGGGTGATGCTGCAGCAGGCGCAGTCCATCGCCGCCATCGAGCAGGCCCCGTGGCTGTTCATTCCGGCCGGCTTCGTGGTGCTGGCGGTGCTGGCGTTCACGGTGCTGGGCGACGGCTTGCGCGACGCCGCCGACCCCTATTCGGAGGCGCGCTGATGCTGAGGGTGGAAAACCTCTCGATCTCGTTTCGCACCGACGAGGGGCGGATCACTCCGGTCCAGAACGTCGATTTCGCGGTGGACGAGGGCCGCACGCTGGGGCTGGTGGGCGAATCGGGCTCGGGCAAGTCGGTCTCGACCAAGGCGATCATGCGGCTGCTTCCCGGCGCCGCCGAGATCGACCCCGCCGCGCGCATCCGCTTCACCGACCGCCGGGGCGAGGAGATCGCCATCGAAGGCTTGCGCCCCGGGTCGCGCGCGCTGCGCCGGCTGCGCGGCGGTGAGATCGGCATGATCTTCCAGGAGCCGATGGCGAGCTTTTCGCCGGTGTACACCATCGGCAACCAGATGATGGAGGCGATCGGCCTGCATCGCGGCCTGCGCGGCCGGGCGGCGCGCGATCTGGCGGTCGAGATGCTGGCCAAGGTCGGCATCTCAAATCCGGCCGCGCGGATCGACCAGTATGCGCACGAGCTGTCGGGCGGCATGCGGCAGCGCGCCATGATCGCGCTCACCCTGTCGGCCGGGCCGCGGCTCTTGATCGCCGACGAGCCCACGACGGCGCTCGACGTCACGATCCAGGCGCAGGTGCTCGATCTCATGCGCGGCCTGCAGCGCGACCTGGGCATGGGGATGATCTTCATCACCCACGATCTCGGCGTGATCGCCCAGATCGCGCAGGAGGTGGCGGTGATGTATCTGGGCGTCATCGTCGAGCGCGGACCGGTGCGCGAGGTGCTCAAGAACCCGGCGCACCCCTACACCCGCGGCCTGATCGCCGCCATTCCGCGGCTCGACCGGCTTGAGGCGCGGTTGTCCCCGGTGCCCGGCGACATTCCCTCGCCCGCTGCGCGGCCTGTGGGCTGCCCTTTCGTCACCCGCTGCGCCGAGAAGGTGGCGGGCCTGTGCGACCGCATCGCGCCGCCGCCGGTGGCGCTCGGCCCCGGCCGCGTGGTGCGCTGCCACCTCCATGCCGAACGGGCCGTCGCATGAAGGACATGAGCGCCGAAACCCTGATCGAGGTGAAGCGCCTCGAGGTCGCCTTCGAGATCGGCAAGAAGGGCCTGTTCGGCGGCGCGCGCAAGCGGCTCCGCGCTGTGGACGACGTCAGCTTCGATATTGGCCGGGCCGAGACGGTGGGCCTTGTGGGCGAGTCGGGCTCGGGCAAGACGACCGTCGGCCGCGCCATCCTGCGCGCGATCGAACCGACGGGCGGGCAGGTGATCTATCATGGCGCCAGGGGCGATCTGGATCTCGCTCATGCCTCCGAGGCCGAGATGGCGCGCGTGCGCCCGAACCTCCAGATGGTGTTTCGCGAGGGCGGGCTCGATCTCGCCACGCTTTCGGGCGCCGCGCTACGCGCTTTCCGCCCGCGCATGTCGCTGGTGTTCCAGGATCCCTATTCCAGCCTCAACCCGCGCATGACGGTGCGCGACATCATCGCCGAGCCGCTGACCGCTTCGGGACTGCTTGCCGACCGGGCCGGGATCGACGCCCGCGTGCGCGAGATCGCGGCGCGCTGCAAGCTGAACCTCGAACATCTGCGCCGCTTCCCGCACGCCTTCTCGGGCGGGCAGCGCCAGCGCATCTGCATCGCCCGCGCGCTGGTGGCCCGGCCCGATTTCGTCGTCTGCGACGAGAGCGTGAGCGCGCTTGACGTCTCGATCCAGGCCGAGATCATCAACCTGCTGAAGGATCTGCAGGACGAGATGGGGGTGAGCTTTCTGTTCATCGCCCATGACCTGAGCGTGGTGGCCCAGATCAGCCATCGGGTCGCGGTGATGTATGTCGGCAAGTTCGTCGAATACGCCCCCGTGCGCAGCCTGTTCTTCCATCCCCGCCATCCCTACACGCATGCGCTGCTGACCGCCGTGCCCCAGGCCGACCCCGATCTGCCCTTCGCGCCCGAGCGGCTGGAGGGCGAAATCCCGAACCCCGCCGCAGCGCCTCCGGGCTGCCGCTTCCACACCCGCTGCCCCCTCGCCAGACCCCGCTGCGCCGTCGATGAGCCGGCGTGGCGCGAGATTGCGCCCGCCCATTTCGTCGCCTGCCATTTTGCGGAGGAATTCGACTTTCGCCGCGCCGAGACCCCTGAGCAGAACCGAGAACCCGCTTGACCGACGTCGTGATCGAACCTCCGCGCAGCGGCGAGCCCTGGTTGCTGACGCCGGGGCCGCTGACCACCTCCCATGCGGTCAAGGCCGCCATGCTGCGCGATCTGGGCAGCTGGGACGCCGATTTCCGCGCCATGACGGCCGAGCTGCGCGCGCGGCTCGTGGCGCTGCCGGGGCCGGGGAGCGAGGCGTTCACCGCCGTGCCGATGCAGGGGTCGGGCTCGTTCGTGGTCGAGGCGATGCTGGGCACGCTGATCCCGCGCAAGGCGAAGGCGCTGGTGCTGGCCAACGGCGCCTATGGCCAGCGCGCGGCGGCGGCGCTGGCCCGGATGGGCCGCGCGGCCGAAGTTCTGGACAAGGGCGACTATCTGCCCCCGCGCGGGGCCGAACTGGCCGAGCGTCTCGCCCGCGACGCCGCGATAACCCATGTCGTGGCGATCCATTGCGAGACCTCCTCCGGCATCCTCAACCCGCTCGCCGAGATCGCCGGGGCGACGGCGGCGGCGGGGCGGCGGCTGCTGGTCGATTCCATGTCGGCCTTCGGCGCGGTCGAGCTGCCGCCGGGCCTGCCCTTCGACGCGCTGGTGAGTTCGGCCAACAAGTGCATCGAGGGCGTGCCGGGTTTCGGCTTCGCCCTCGTGCGCCGCGATGTGCTGGAGCAAGCCGCAGGCGCCGCCCATTCGCTGGCGCTCGACCTGCACGCGCAATGGGCCGAGATGGAGCGGTCCGGCCAGTGGCGCTATACGCCGCCTACCCATGCGGTCGCGGCCTTTCTTCAGGCCCTGCGCGAGCATGAGGCCGAAGGCGGCGTGGCCGCGCGCGGCGCGCGCTATGCGGCCAACCGCGATGCGCTGGTGGCGGGGATGCGGGCGCTGGGCTTCGAGACGCTGCTCGACGACCGCTGGCTGTCGCCGGTCATCACCACCTTCTTCCACCCCGCCGACCCGGCCTTCCGCTTCACCGAGTTCTACGACCGGATGAAGGCGCGCGGCTTCATCCTCTATCCCGGTAAGCTGACAGTGGCGGACAGTTTTCGCGTAGGCCATATCGGGCGGCTCGACGCGGGCGTGATGCGCGCCGTGGTGGAGGCGGCGGCGGCGACGCTTGGCGAGATGGGCGTCGCCTCGGCGGCGCCCGCGCCGCAGGCGCTGGCCGAGAAGCGAAGGGCGCAGGAGGAACTCGCGCGATGAAATTCGAGGCGGTGATTTTCGACTGGGCGGGCACCGTGATCGACTTCGGCTCTTTC
>Ga0100402_1006578_pt1 | contig 11485 bp, 16 predicted proteins | sample CryGeyme20150102_FD_80419 | JGI IMG/M metagenome (GOLD analysis project Ga0100402, IMG submission 80419) | Groundwater microbial communities from Crystal Geyser aquifers in Utah, USA - Crystal Geyser metaG 2015-0102 | ecosystem: Environmental > Aquatic > Deep subsurface > Groundwater | place...
GACGAGGACCCATTGTTCGGAGCAAGCGAGGCAGACTTGATTGTTCCAATCCCAGGTTCTGCAGCCAAGGTCTGAAGGAGCAGCAGTGTTGGAGGCTGACAGTTGGCAAGCTCCGTCGACGAGATTATATCCTTGATAGCATGACAAACATTGACCGTTAGCATCAGCTGATTGGCACAAATCACTAACAGGTGTACAGACACCTTGTGCATTAATGTACCATCTATCACTGCAGGCGAGGCAAATCAGAGCATCCCAGTTCCAATCTTTGCATCCTTTATCAGGGTTAACAACAAGAGTTAAGTCAACAATGACACACCTTCCTTGATCAAGGTTGTATCCTTTGTAACAAGTAATACAGTTTCCTGTTGTTGAGTTGAAAGTGGCGCATTGATCACTGACAGGAACACAAACATTGTTGATGAGTACCCAGTTGGTTGAGCAAGCAAGGCAAACTTGATTGTTCCAATCCCAAGTTCTACATCCAAGGTCGGGGATCTGAACACCAGCAAGATCAATGGCAACACATACACCGTTGTTGAGGTTGAAGCCTTGATAGCATGCTGTACATTGGCCGTTGCTGATATCGTAGTCTCTGCAGAGATCGCTCACAGGGATACATACATTAGTAGTTGAGTTAATGACCCACCATTGTGAGCAGGTAAGACAAACTTGATTGTTCCAATCCCAAGTTTTGCAGCCAATGTCAGAAGGTCTAGCAGTGTTTGAGGCAGAAACGATACAGGCACCATTGGCAAGATCATATCCTTGATAACAGGAAGTACATTGACCAAGCTCACTGAAGGTTCTGCATTGAGAGCTGACGGGAATACAAACTCCGTTTTGATTGAAGACCCAGTTAGTTGAGCAACTAATGCAGACTTGACTAGCCCAGTCCCAAAGCTTACAGCCGAGGTCTGAAGGTTCAACTCCAGGAGCAAGCTCACAAGCACCCTGGTTGAGAACAAATCCTTGATAGCAAGTCAAACAGTTTCCATTAAGAGGATCCCAAGTGTTACAATTGTCTCTGACAGGAGTGCATTGTCCGTTCTGGTTGAAGAAGGCTCTGTTAGCGCATTCAGTGCAGACGCCTGAAGCTTGAGTTTTGCAAAGAGGATCTGAAACAGCACCAAAGTTGTTGTCTCTAACGCATTATCCTTGAGTGAGACTGTAGGCTTGATAACAAGTGAGACAGACTCCGGTTGTGGCATCCCAAGTTCTGCACTGATCACTGACGGGGATGCAGATATTTTGCTGATTGAAGAAGAATCTGACAGAGCACAAAAGACAGTTTCCATTTCCATCCCACTCTTGACATTCAGGATTAGTCTGATCAGCAAGAGCAGTGACGGTGCAGCTACCATTGGCCAGGCTGTAGCCTTGGTAACATTGCTCGCAGATGCCAACATCTTGATTGAACAACCTGCACTGAGGATGAACCTGGCAGCAGGTTCCGTTTACGTTAAAGTAGTATCCAACTGAGCAAGTAAGGCAAGTATTGCCATCCCACTCAGCGCAGCCGAAGTAGTTGTTGAGGGCGATCAGGGCTTCTGGATTGTTGGCGACTAAGTTTAACACCTATTAAGTAGGTGGGATAACTGTTTGATTGTTGAGAGCAATCACACCTGCTGTGAGGAGCAGGATTGCAAGGAAATAGTTTGCTTTAAACATTTTTTATTATAACCCTTGAAAAAAGTCGCACCAAAAAAATTATTCGGCGGCCTAGGCAGGCATCCATATTTTGGATTTCATACCTCCATAAATAAAGAATCATATCTAAGCTCAGTCTTGCCCCTAGGCTGGATGTCTATCATATCAAAAAACCTTTTGAATGGTCCAAAAAAAGCATGATAAATCATGGACTGATTTATTCTCACAAAGAATTCTATCTTCTCCAACACGGCATTAATCATTACTCATGCTTAACATTTCGAATGACTGGTTCCTAGGAGAATAAGTAATAAATAATGATTATGCAGTACTGCAACGTTTATTTTGTATTTCCCGCAGCCTGCCCAATTTTTTCGAAAATAATAAAATGCTTGAAAAATTAGCTGTATTTTCCTCGTTTATCGTAGCTGAAATTTGTTGAGGATAAGTATGTTGAATTATTTTCGAAACTACTTCAATTAATATTATAAACGAATAATGAACCCAAGCCAATTGATAGAGAATAGATCAGCTCAACTTATTTTTAGGGATTGCCTGAAACTAGCAGCTCGCATGATGGATGATCCCATCAAAGTAAATGCCGTGCGTCGACTGCTGAGACAGGAGTTCGAGAAGAACAAAAATGTGCTGAACCCATAGTAAATTCGAGCTCTGAAGATGAAGTAAGGATGAAGCTAAGTAGTGCCGTTCGAGGAATCTCGAACTACATCATTTATACGGTCAAATAGAAGTACGTGAAACCTCGGGATGATGTGAACATTTTGGAGCAGGAGGAGCCAGGAGTCGACTATGAGCTCAAAAACTGAGATGATACCATAAATTAACTCAATGATAGCAAAATCCAATATTTAGTTAGTTATAATGAAGAGCGACCCTTCCCTTGATGGGGGATATGTCTAGGTCTACCAAAGAGAGTTCAGAATGTTGGTCAAATCAGACTCACTAGCTTTGGAAGATAAAGTTATGGCCCGAATATTTAGAGGCTCCCAAGGTTACAAAATTTAACTTACAAGCTAGATGAACACCTCCTTCATGTATATATGCTACATGGAGAGAAAAGAACTAGTCAAATTGTTGGAGTAGACCTAGGAAGATACCTTATGGTTCCGGGACATTTTTTCGGGGCATCACAGTTACTAACTCTTCATCAAAACAGCAAAATAGGCAGCTTTGAGAGTATCAGACTAGTAAAAGTACAAACATTACGACTTGGTGACCTTAACCCTTTACCTGGCAACATAAGAATAGTTGAGAAAAAGTGTGATGTTCAGGTACGAAAGAATGCGGATCCGTTAGAATATGCTTGAGGGTTACCTTGACAATATATGCGGTGTGATCAAGACCAAAAACCCTTCCTTACTACTGCAGTTGAGCAAGATAAAGAAAAACGTGTTTAAGTGATAATTGTGATATATTGGTCAGATGATGGAGTACCGGGAGAAGGATTAAAGTGCGTCAATAAAGAAATATCATGACCGAGCATCATCTTAGCGCTTGTGAAGGATGGCCTCTCTCATGCGATTAATGTCTTTCTTACCCTTGTACTCTCCTTGCTTGAGGTTGACATTGGAAACTACCTTTCTCCAGCCCGCCTCCTCGTTCATCTTTTTGTACTCTTCTCTGAGCCGCTCTTCCTTTTGAGTATTTTCCTCGGCTCTTTCTCTTTTTTCCTTATCTTTTCGGTCCTGGAACTATTCCAGCTGTCTTCTGCCCTCTTCCCTGCGAGCATTCTTTTATTCATACTCCTTTTACTGACTAGATCTAAAGTTACGCTTTTTTATCTGAGCTGAGTTTGGATTCGTTCCTCTTCTTCACGGATACGTTTAGTCATCTAATCCTCTTCGAAATCATTGAACTCATTGTCTCCACCCTAGGGAATGTAGTTTGCACTTCCCTAGTTGTTGGAAGGGTATGAGCCAAAATCAAGACCAGAAGCTTCGTTGTTTTCTGCCTTAAAATCGAGCTACGATTGGTGGGTGGCACGGGGCTGGATTACTCATCACTTTCGTTGTCTTCGGATTGGCGAGGAGGTGCATAGGTGGGGGATTTCATGTTATCGAGCTAGTTCGAGGTGAAGAGATCTTCGTCCATGACTGATGGCTTGCGATATTAATATCTAATTTAAATCAAAACAACAAAAAGACCAAACCATCAGTCCCTTATTAACAGGCGTGATAATATACACCTCTTCAAGACATCTTGAAAGAGTCAGTTATTATTTTATCAAACCCCTCAGAACAATTTTTCTGATCATTATTTAAAGCAATAGCATACGTTCATACTACAGTTACAGATCTCTTCAAAGAGAAAAAATTCTCCAAATCTGTTACGATGACTGGATAAGGGCGATATAGGTCATCCCACCCGATGATATAATGAGAGATGCACGCAGCCTTAATTTGTAATTAATAATCATTAAATGTAGCAATTGCAAAAGTTTGTGGAGCCACTTCGTTTCCAGCCCCTCGATAGAATGCCTCAGCTACGCATCCTTGAGGAAAAAACTAAGATCAAACCAAGTTATCTCTTCCTCATCCTCTTCTGCCTCCTGCTCTTACTCAGCCCCTTCCTAAAAACTCACGGCATCATGACAAGTATTGTGTGTTATCTCGTACCTGCCTACCTTTCTTTCCTGGCTCTTGAAAGCGTCGACAAGGAGGACGATATCAGATATTTGACATACTGGATTGTGTTCTCTTTGGCATAAGTTGGTACTCCTTTACTCAGACTATTTTTCAATAAGTTCACCTACATGACCTTCAGAATCATCGTGACCCTCGTCCTTTTGCACCCTCTTTCCCCCGCAGCCAGCCTCATTTATAGCAAGGCAGTTCGACCATTCTTGTCGACTCATGAAGCCAGCATCGATCAAAAATTGGACGAACTTGGCAAGAAAGGCAAGCAGAAAATAGTCGAAGGCGTGAGAGAAGGGCTCAACAACATCAACTACGAACCTTGATTTGGCTTAGATATTATCATGGATATAGATTCAAATATTCAGGATCACTGTTCAGGTTTGTATTTGAAGTAATAGATAAGATTTGATTTGTAGTCTTTTCGGTGAGGGTTATTGTACACTCTGATCACAATGTTTTTGTGAGGAAGGTAGTCTATCTTGTTCCAGAGGTAGAGATGTCTGTGAGATTGGAACATCTAGCTAGGAGTTGTGTTGGTCATCACTCCGTATAGTAAAATTATTAAGTTTACCAGAAAGGCTAGAGTTGTGCCCACTGTTGCCCAGAAGTATAAAGCTACCCAGATTGATGTGACCTCAATTATCATCAGACTAGCAGTCCCGCATATTATGAGTAAAGTCATTAGGAGCAGGTAAGCAAAGTGGTTGTAGCCGTAAACAATTTATCTGTTGACTAGAGTGCTAAAGAAAGCAGTTGGTCTGGTTCTGCTATCTCTACCTGGGATGATAACTGAAAGAAAAGCAAAGATCACTAAGGTCACTATCAATAATATAGGACTGAATTGAGCCAGCAAATAGTGGAGTAAGAGGAGCACAGGCACCAAGCTCAACTTAGTTCCTTCTTCAAGAATACGGCTCACTACTGAACGATCCATATCTTTTATGATCTTTTGCATGTATGGACTCTCAGATTTATCCAAAAGCATGCTTTTAGGCCGAAAGCCTAGACTAGCTAACATTTACACGCTTTCATAGCACTTGTTGACAACTGCCATATCAATGGGAGTGTTTCCTTTTTCATCAAGTTAGTGAACATTGGCCCCTGCCTCATGAAATTTCTTGAGAACCTGAGGTAAATTGTTGTAAGCTGCCCAATGAATCAGGGCTTTCCTTTGAGGATCAACCTTTCCTGACCAGTTGGCGATGTTAGCTCCTTGAATGGCCCAAGTGTCTACTTTCCCATCATCAATTGCTCCCTTCTCTCTCAGCAAATCCACATACTATCTTCTGCAGTACATACCTGCAATATCAAGGGGAGTGTGTCCCAGGTTGGTGGCTCTGTTGAGGATAGGGTCGTCTTGCTTGAGTGTTGACAAATACAAAGGAAGGTATGGTGAATTATGAGAGCACATATGGGCCAGAGCAGAAGTTCCGGAAGTATCAATTTGGGAGTGCAACTTATCTTTGAGCAGCAAGAAGGGCACAAAGCGTCCATAAGCATTTTATTCCTAGAGATAGACATGTCTAACTCTATTTTCAAAACCTTGCTGTCCTTGGAAAGGATTAGCTTGATGTTCCCTGTTGCTGTTGATGTTAGACAGGCTGACCTAGTCGTTTTATTCCTCTCTGATCATGTTACAAAATGTTTGATTATAAAATCGTTTACAAATATAATAAAATGCAATAGGATAAGAACAGCTTGTTAACTGATGACGATTTATTCCAGTAAATTTTATCAGGACTTGACACTAAGCAGATTATCTTCGCAGCCCTCAGAAACTCTATGATTGCTCGAGGTGCCGAAACCGGGTTCTCAGGTGATGTTTGGCCCTTGTCCAGATACACAGGACAACATCAAAATATTGAATAAGCCACCTAGTATCAATACGGAATTCAGGGAATCTTGTAAAAAGATTCGCCCAGTCTTTTTGGTTCCTGGTCCTAGAGATATGTAGTACTAAAAGGAGAAAGATTTGTCTATAAGGAAACTACGTCGCCTGTTAGCCCCAATGCAGGAATTCTCAATTTCAATTTAGTCTCTTGCGATATAGCTGCTGAGATGAAGGACAACAAGATCGATAACTTCAGGTGAGGCAGTATTAACTCAGAATTTTCATCAAAAGTATCGGAAAAGAATTTGTCTTTCGAGGGTTAACACAGCAAAAGACGAACGAGTGGTACCAAGCAGTATCAAAGGCCATTTTTAACTCATAAGGAAATGGAAAAACTTTGTAATATTTGACCAAATATCCCAGATTTTGGAGAGTACTTTTACTGATAAGTAGAAAGATTATATTGGATAGCTCTAATTTAGGCGATCTGTCTAGCCAGGAGACATTTTATTGTTTAGAGGGAAAAAAGATACCTCTGTTCTGCAAAGAGCAGTCACCAGAGATTAATATGGTATTTTGTAGGATATTCAGATCACGTAGCTGCTGTTTTACTGAATCAAATGGGTGAACCGCTGATATTTTAAGCCAACGGAGGGTTGGGAGTGGGAATATGCCCATGGATGAAGTTTATGGAAAGAAAATGGTGGAATCAGTACGAAATGTATAAGTCATATTAAATTAGAATCGTCCATCGCAAGCTGAGAGTCAACCGAAATGATTAATTTGTCGACATAGTTGAGAAGTTTGTGGGAGCAACCATGGGCAAAAATTACGATTTTTCACTAACTGACTATATCTTTGAAAGATCTTCATCTGCAGACAAAGATCACAAAAGTTACTTCTGCAGTAGTCTAGTTGCCAAATTATACAAAAAGTTAGGTCTTCTACCTGAAAAAAAGACATGTAAATCCTATCTCCCCTCTTCATTTGCCAGCAAGGACAATCTGTGCCTAACTAGCCAGGGCCAATTTGGCTATGCTTTTCTTGAAAACGAAAAAATCATAGTTTTTGAAGGTGTTTGATTTTAGATTTTTTCGAATTAGTCAACTATAGTATGGTATTTAGATCAGCTGTGTAACTTAAGATGAGAAAGGAAGAGATGCTCATGTTGGCCTAAACTACTTATGTATGTGCTGATTCCTTCTTCCTCATCAACGTGAATCGTGTTGTTATGGATCAGACCACGAATCTTGTATATTGATCGGTGTTTCCGTATTTTAAGCTATTGTTCAGCAGTTTTGCTATCCTCCAGTTGAATGCTGATACTTACTTTTTAGTCCAAATAATGAGGACCTCCCAATATCAGCAACAAATTCCTGCTTTCAGTTTTGAAAATGCTCGGATATAGCCCAAAGTTGGCTTATAGTTAGGGGCTCACTGGAATAACAGACCATTCTTATGTCTAAATTGAGTATATCTCAGGAGGAGCAGAAATTTTAGAAATAGAAGGAATGTTCTGATCGTTTTCAATCAACTTCCTGACTCCTCCGAACTTCAGAATGTATTTGTTCTTATATGTAACTACAGAGTGCCTTGAACTGCGAATATTTAGCGAATGGATAAGGTAGATCTGAGAACTATAAGCTGGGACGAATTTTTAACATCGGGCCAGACAACCATCATTTTAGTTCTAGCCTCCAACAATGTAGATCTATCCTCCCAGTTCGCAAACACTGAAATGTCTTCGTTCTGTCTCCATAGACCTTACAGCAAAAAAACTGTCTTCAATTGACCTGCCCAGCTCCCATTTAACAATCTGCCTTGATGATTTTGAGCCTTCTCCGATGATATAAAAACAGTTGTTAGTTTTATAAAAGACAGAGTTTGGAATACCCTCCCACTTGTAGTCATATTTTTATGGGAAATTTATGAGAGTGGCAACATCTGGAAGTACTTGTTTCTCAATTTTTTGAGAATCTTTGCTCAAAGTGTAGAGTATGGTTTCCGATGCTTCATTTCTAAAAAGATGGAACATGTGGTGATCTGAGGATGCCTTTTGAGGATTGAAAGTAAATATTTTTTTTAGATTTTGCTAAAAAGTCACGATTAAGGTCAGAATTCGATTATTCTGAAGAGCTGATCTGAAATTTCTGGTTTTTTTGATGAATATTTCATTAAAGTAGCTGTCATAGTATTTGACTTCGTGCATAAGGTCCCTTGTGAAGAACTTGCTTAGAGATTTTTGCGGTCTTTCTTTGAGAGTTTTCAGCTAAGTTTTTAGAGTATGCTCGCTTTTCCTGATGATTTAATCGAGGTCAGACAACTTCTATTTGACATTCTGTTAGTACATTTGATCGATTTCTTCCTTAAAAGCATTAATTTTCTCCTCTATCATTTTTTTGATCTAGTTGAGGCAGAGCTCGATTTATTTCAGTACCATATTGTTCTGCAGGTATATTTCCATGTCTGCTTATTTTCTTAGTCTTGTTACTTCCAGTTGATGTAGGCAGGATCTTACGAGATTTTTAGCAGCTAGAAACGCATCGGGCCATGACAGATAGTCCTCTGAATGTGGGTGTTATTTCCTACAATCTTCGCATAGCTCTCGATAATAATCACAGTAAGGAGATTTACAAATACCAACGATTTGCTTTCTGTGCTGAGCACACATGTGATCGCATTCGTTCGGAATTTCCAGCTAGCTTCTTTCCTGAATCATAGTAAGCTAAAAGTATGTATAATTTAATTTTTTGCCGATAGACTGTTATTTGTCGGTTTTGATCACAAGCCAAGCAAATGGCCCTGTTTGAATGGTCAGACCTTTTATAATTAGATTATAAGAGATGCAATTGAGTAAATATGAAGGTACAAGCCAGATTAAATAATCGGTGGTGCAGAAAGAATAATATGGAACTTTGGTGGACAAGGAGAAGAAGAAAAAGAAAAAGAAGAACAAAGAGCGATAGCAGCGATCCAAAGATATTGATGAAGAAAAAATCAAATAGTTGGCTCTAGAATCTTAACTGCATCAGGTAGCTTAACTAACACAAGAAGAAAAGACCACCTACTCTATTGCATAAAATCACCCTCTCAAGATCATCTGTACGAATCTGCCTTTCAAAATAACCCTGGAGGAATTGTTCCAGTACTTCAATACTGTCATCGCCGCTTCAAATCCAGAACTTGCTCTGCCTCTACCCATTAGCAATGTCTAGTTTGACAAAACAAAAACTTTTGCCATTCTGACCATGTCCTCCCGTCGGGTCAAAGATTTTTTTAGGACCCATCCCGAGTTCCACTATATTGAAGGCACGACCACCTTCAAAATGGTCAAGCCCAAATAATTTTTTCAAGAAAAGTACCTCAAAAAGACAGATTTGAAGATGGCAGGAACAGACAATAAGCTATATCTGGGAGGTTTGCCTGTTTCTTTTGGAGATGAGCAGGTTAGAAAGATATGTGAAACTTTTGGAAAGTTGAAATTTTTCAACTTGGTGAGAGAAGGTGGGCAATCAAAGGGATATTGCTTCATGGAGTATGAAGAGCATCAGTGTGGAGAGAAAGCCATGAAGGCTCTGAATGGCATGCCGATAGCAAATCAGAAATTAAAATGCCATTATGCCAACTTGGGCAACAAAGGATTATCCTTAGGATTTACTCCAAATGCCACCAACATATCTGGCCTTCAAGAGGTCGTCTCCAAGCCAGCCAACCATGCTTTTGGCTCTTACCTCCTTTCATATGAAAACATCACCGATATGGAGATTCAACTCACCCTTAAGAACTAGCAATTCTGCAAAATTCCCAGTAGAGTTGTACAGTTCCTCAACATGTGCTACATTTAGGACCTTTATGACGAAGAGTACGTAGAAGATTTATAAAATGATGTGATGGATGAATGTAAGAAGTACGGTCCTGTCGAAAAAATTGTGATTCCCAGGCCTGATCCAACTTGTGGTTATGCAGGACCATCTGTTGGTAAAGTGTTCTGTAAATTCATGTACATAATACACGCCAAAAAAGCCAGACAAGGTCTCTCTGGCAGAGTTTACAACAAAAGAACTGTGGTTGCCAGTTTCTACCCTGAAGAAAAGTTCATGCTCAAAGAGTATCTCGTCAGTGTGTGATTTGACTAAGTTAAGGCATCTTTAAGCAGTTATATAGCATAAATATGATCACTCTTGGGGAGGGATGACTAAATCAGGATGATCGGATGATGTGAGGTCGAAATGACTCACCTCCTGAACATCGTCGAAATCACTTAGCTCAACAACGTTGTTAGTGATAAGATTGGTTTCTCTGGGAGGTTTGCAATTGCAGGTTCTCTGATGTTTTTTGCGAACAGCCTCAACTCCAACCCAATTGCAACCGAAGTGACAACATTTGACTTAAAGCTCATCTACCAATGCTCCAGCTAGTAGATCTTTCTACAATTTACGCTTTTTAATTTATATATTGTTGCAGACAGGACATTTGGCTTTGATACAGACCCAGTTCTCGATACAAATATAGCAGAATGTGTGCCTGAATATATAGAGATCTACCCACAGATGGTGCGAACAGGATCGTCAAAGACGTCAGAGCAGATGCTGCAGAAAAGGTGTCTGCTGACAGTGTGAGGCTGAGTGAATGTTCTTTTTTGCCTTCTATCTACAAGTTGCAGGTAATTGTTGCTCATTTATACTTGGCTTTTATTATAGAAGTCAATACATTGTTTATTTTACTAGGCGTAAATTATTCGAAAGTTTGTAGGAAACATCAATGAATAGCGTGCAAAGTGATGGCAGTAGTATATTTTTCCCTCATTTATCTTTATTTGTGGCTTGAGTTATTATATAAAATAATAATAATAAGGTTATGCAGTTGGAGCTGGGAGCTACCGTTTGCTTCGCAATCATGGTCTGTCTAAATCACTTAGCCTCTGATAACTGGATTTATATCTTCCAACTGGTTGCTTCGGGATATGCATCTCTCATGCTGCTCAAGGAAAAACAAATCATGGAAAAAGGGCGAGATACTTTTACCAGCAAGGTCAATTCCATGATATCAATTATTGGGTATTTCTTATTCTTCGTGGCCTCCTTCTTGTCAGGGCATTACATCAAGGGAAAATTGTACATTGGGGCAACATTTTTCCTGACCCTGTCTGTGATGTTGAAGATTCTTAACTACATCACTGCTAAAAATAGATCAGGTAAGAAAAAGAATATTTCTAAAAATCCTAACAAATGCCTGATTCTGGCTTGCATAACTGCCGTCAACTATTGTCTGTTCATTTCTGCAGGCTGCGAAAGCTTAGCGCTTGAGAACGACTACGCTGCTTTATTAAGTGTTGCCAAAGTTTGCA